>Ga0179593_1416472_pt1 | contig 10169 bp, 12 predicted proteins | sample CZODoug2_1_08_16_FD_185931 | JGI IMG/M metagenome (GOLD analysis project Ga0179593, IMG submission 185931) | Vadose zone soil fungal communities from Angelo Coast Range Reserve, California, USA - CZODoug2_1_08_16fungal (PacBio error correction) | ecosystem: Environmental > Terrestrial > Soil >...
AACGTTTACATATGAGGGGGGGGGAAAGACAGTTGCCCGAGAACGAAACTTCGCTGAATAGGACTGGAATCTTGCGGGAAAGAGTCTATCGAAGCAATGCGGCATAGACCAGGGCTGTTGAAAGGGAATAAATACCGAGCAGAAAAACAGGGGCAGGCTCTTTTGGCGGGGAACGTTTGGGGATTGGGTTTTGGTGGTTCGAGCGGATGGGATTGGGTACTGGGGCGACCGGAGGGGGGTAGTCGAGGGGGGGTTTCAGGTCTTTGTCTAATCGAGTCGGATCGGAGGGTGAAGAGCGGTAGCGTTTGACTGAATGTGTGGGAAAATAAATCCCGGGGGCATTTGGTTGCGGGACTTCGGGGCGGAGAGGGGGCGGGGGTACTTTGATGGAAAGAATGGGCGGGTAGCTCGGAATCAGGGAGCGAATTTCCTGGGGGAGGTGGGGAGTCGGGCTTGACAAGTGAGTTCGGGGTTGGAGGGGGTCAGATCAAGCAGTAGGGAGGACAACCGGCGATGGTTGTGGGGCAGGAAGGATAAGTTTAGTTCAGCTTGTAAATTAGGGGACAACGCGAGACGAGGATCAAAGAAGGATCCCTATTATGGGCAGAAAGGAATTTACCGAGATGATTGAACTAACGGACCGATGTGGTCTTTTGTGAGTTTGGCTCAAAGTCTTCTATAAAAGATTTCAGTTTTATGGGGACGGGGATTATGTGAGCTTCTGTGATCGGGACCCCGCATCGTTACTGGCCCGGGGAATGAAACCTTAGTTGGAAATGGGCTGGGGCTGGTTAGATGAAAAAATCCTCATAACGGGAGGCGGAATAAGGGGCGGCCCCCTCCAAAGTTTCTGCGCGGGGGTCGGCTTCTACGATAAATCACTCCATCCAAAGCTATTCTCCACCGGAACGCGGTTCATCGTTGGCTTCAAAGAGCTCAGTTACTGCATAAATGTGACTTGCCTCCTCGAATTCCCCCGGGCCGCCCGAACTTGAAAAGGAAGGGCATATCTCAAAACGTCAGAGAGCATTGTGGGGAGCTGGTCTAGTGTCATTATAACCGCTCAACCGATTTAGTTTCTCAAATGCAACCTATGAGGTATGAAATTCGGGCAGAATTCATTAGGGCGGATTAGGGGGATGGCAATCAAGGGTGGTAGTTCTCTGTTCTCTTTTGTTGTGTTCTTCGGTTGTAAAATCTCGGGAGGGCAGGAGGTGCGGAAAATCTAAAAGGTGGAAGCTTACTCCTCCCAGTTATCAAAAGTTGGCGGTATTAGTCAGGGCTACTTATCTAAAGTGTTATTTCGGGGAAGCTTTGTTAGTTTGTTTTTCCTGAAGGGGCTGGGTGCGCTTATGCAATCGCGAAATCTCCACTGGGGTACTCTAAAAACGAGTTTCTTAGTATTATACTTTGGGTTGGTTTCTTATCGTGGGACAAAAAAGGATGCTCTCTCCTGAAAGTTCAGGTCGGAACAGGAACGCTCATGGTTGAAATTTCTAGATCGGAACGCGGGTCTGAGGTTTTTCGAGGGAACTTGCAGGTGCGAATCTGTTCCTTTAAGGGGAATCCTCGGATGTTGGACTAGCAGGTGCTAAGGAGGACGCGGACCGCTGGGAAAGGAATAGCCGATGGGGGCTGGTTGCGATTGGTCAAAGAAGAGAGCAGGGAGAAAATTCCACAGCTGGATTAATCCAATAAAACCGGGTGTGGGAGCAACTTTTGCGCGGGGTCCCTCGCGAAAGGTGGGGGGCTTGGGGAAGGAGGGGTGCCTATTTAGGGAAACTATTGAAGGAAATGACGCTGCTTGGATTGGAAATTCGGTTCATAATCGTGGGGGCAATACCGCCAGTGACTCACTGAAAAAATTTCCGGGAAGAGACTATCGTGTGCGACTTCCGGAAACGATCACCTTTGCGACCATGAAGAACTGAAATGGGAACTTAGGACTACTGGTAAGAGCATGAGGAAAATGCATTGAACTGGAGTGTTTAAGATCTGCGTAAAGGGCACACTAGTGTGGCGCACGCTTTTTTTCTTATTTCTCTCGGTCACTCCGCCGGAATTTTGAGTGGGGTCCCACCCAATAAAGTGGATCTTGCCGGATCAGAGTGGGTGTGGACGTTTTGCAGAGCGCGAATTCAATGGGTGAGAACAAATATTAGGGGCCAACGAAAGTCGTAAAGAAAAAAAGTCTTATGACAGATTTCTCAATGTTCAATGCCCGCGCGTTTGGGGCAGCCAAGGGGAGCAGTCTATGCCGCCCGACACAAATAGGGCGAATCCCTCTAATGCAACCAAGAATCTGAGGCATAGCTCAGAGGTAAAAGGCACGGACCAACCAAATCGCAGCGACTCGTAGAAATGCGTCGAATTTACCATAGAATACAGGAGCAGCACTCGGGACGAAAAGCGTCATCTTAATTCTGTCAATTCACAATACGGTCTAGGGTCTTTCGGATTTCGGTGGCAAAAGGAAGCTTGTGGAGCACGCCAATCCTTGGTTTACGGTCTTGACTCGGGGTGTGGTGTGACCGAGGGCAGCGGAGGAAAAGATGGGCATACCGATTTGGAAAGGAAGAGAGACTGATCTCGGACAGGACTGCTGAGGGTTGACGAGGGAAAATAACTCGGCCCTTGATCCGGAAAGAGTACTGCAAGGCGTTTTCTCGACTATACATGTATCAGGACTGCTAAAAAGGGCTTACAGGCCGCGGGATTTGTGTTGAAAAGGGAGTCTAAAAAAAATTAAGGCGGGAAAGGAGGAAAAGAGGCGGTGATCGAAGCAGGCGTCCCCCTCCAACTTGGCTAAGTCATAACGGGACTTCGCGTTCTTCCCCAAAAAAAGGGGGACTGGGGAAGAAAGCTTGCTCGACCCTCGTTCGTCAAGAATAAAGCTGGGACAAAGAGTGTCGAGTGCCCTAGGGAGAATGGAGGGAGCGAAAGGGGGTTTCTTAACTGGCTACATGGGAGTCTGGGGGAGGGGTCAGCACTGCACAACGAGAGGGACGGTGGAAACAAGAAAGCCCAAGGGGATCTCTAATCTGGCGAAGGTAGCAACAACAGCTCGACCGAGAAGTGAATTGGAACGGGAGGAGAAGATCATCACTAACACCAACCAAACGATAGGAGGAGATTCTCGATCCAATTCACGGGGGACCCGAGGGTGGGGGGAATTTTTTCAGAAAAGAAATAGCCTCAAATTGGGGTCTCGCGTACCAGTCATGCTCTTTGCCCTGCCGCAAGTGCACAGACCGATTCCAATCCGCCCATGGGTCGAAATATTCCCACTTACGAAAACAAAATCCTTCTGAGCCATAAAGGAAACACGCGACTGTTTCAATTCGAAAATGGCGGACATAAAGATGAAGGTAAGATCAAACAACAATCCTGGCAGTAAATTACCCCGATCGGGTGGGAATTACAAATCACCAGGTAGTCGTCCGACCATTGAAAAGACTGGGGCTTCAGCAATAGAGCGCCGATATACCTAACGGGAGCGTGGTCAAAACGGCAAAAGAAAAGCCAAAAATCTGGAATGTCAACTCCGACGCAGCCCGTCTCAAGAAGAAATAATAATGAACATAAAGAAGGTATGCTTCCTCTCCACGTCCCACGATCGAATTTCCGTACATGTAGAAGGAAAAGGAACCTCAAACCATTCAAATCCGAATCCACCGTTCACATGCCAAGCAAGACCGGGCTTCCCGTAGGCCTTTGGAACCTGCAAATAAGGAGTCCGAGCCGCGGGCCACACCCCAAACCCCCAAGAGGCCTGAACCTAAAACATAAAGTAAGGGGCGGGAGCTTCCGAATAGCCCAAGAGAAGTAACGAACAACATCGTATAGATTGCGGGTGCCAGGGGCCGTTGCACCGAATTGGGTCGAACTCGGATTGTCCGTCTAGAGATGAAAAAGTTGTATAAAACCATCTGCCTCTAAACTTTCACTCATTTCAGACCTCTTTCAGGGCCTGTCCGTGTTGCGGGGGTTGACACGTTCATCGTAGCGACTCTTCTGAAGTTTCCAGGGGTCGCTTATGTCCCGGTCCCGAAACAAGTCGTATCACTTTTGCATCGCTAGTGGTCCCTCTCCGAAGGGCCTTAGGGTTCCTTGCCTGTCTAATGCCTATAAAGTTGTTTCTTCATAGAGTATACTTTCCTAAACAAATCTGCTGAAAGCTAAATTCTTCACTACATTATGTCATAAAAAATTAACTGGTTTGTCCCAATTCCCTACAAAGGAGGGGCTCACGGTCACAGTCGACGGAAACAGATGAAAATCTTTCGCAACAACTTTTTTTTCCTGCAAAGACGGGGGAGTGTCCGTCCAAAATTCCCGGATGGGCCCCAGCATCCTCTAATGATGACCTCTAAATCCCTCCAAAGATAGCGGTTTCCGCCTAGTCACCGAAAAGGAACCCTCGAATCAAAAGAAAGGAGACAGAAAATTGAAACCGCAGGCTCGTCAAAAAGTTCAAGCACTCATCAACCTTAAGCTGGGAACGCGCCTTGTCGTCAATAACAGTAGCGGTTCGGTCGAACCGAAATCCAGTACGAAAAAACAAACGCCTCAAAAGATCGGGAGGGAAACATCCCAGCGATCCGGGGCCACGTCGGAACACCGACAGTGGCCCAAATAGACCATCACGTAAGAGGGGACCCGGAAACGTTTAAACACGATATAAATCCAGCACAAGGAAGGACACATACATATTCCGAAAAATTGTAATCAACCACATAAAGTTGGGATAAAATCAGAAGGTTGCAATGGGGGCTCGCGAGCTTACAATGAAAAGATGTAACGCCAAAAAAGGAGAGAAATCTTCCTAAATCGTACGCCTGACAAAAGAATGTTGATAAAGGAATAGATAGAAAAAATACGATAAGGAGAGCCGAACCTGAGCTGAGGGAACAGAAGAGTTGGCCGGACTTTAGCAAATCTCTGCAAAGGGCCAAAATGCTGGGACCCAAAAAGCGGAGTTCCCTTCCCTCCCGTGAAACCTGAAAACTCAAACGCCAAGTACGTAAAACGTCCGCGCATCCTCCCCCGACCAGCACCTTACCTGAGCGCCCTAAAATTCAGAAGGGGAAGACGTCAAAAATTGGACGCTAATACGCACAGTCTAACGGGAGAGACCGGCCAAAACCTCAGCAACAAACGAGACAACTAAATCCCCCGTGCCTAAGCCCGAAGTCTCCCTATACCCGAAAAAGATATGGGGATGGATCGGCAGTAAAAGCAGAATCTCCTCTGAATATCCCCTAAAACCAAATACAGAACGCAGGCTCCACCAGAAAATACCCTACGAAAGGTCAAAATACTTGAAGAGCCTCGGAAAGGAGAGAGGGCGCGAGCGAAACCATACCGAAGAGTTTGGGGGAGCGGTGGAAATCGAAAAAAAAGAAATACTACAAAGCTAATGGCTGGAGGGCTCCCTAACTAGTCAGAACTGGTCAGGGAACAACTTTCGGGAAGGACAAAACAAAAAAGAATGAAAGACTGAGTCATTCCTCCCACTGGACTGCAAATGGACTTCTAAAGCTTGCTTGAAGCTTCTCTCGACGGAGCAGATCCCCAAACTCAACACAAATGATTCAAGATTAGTCATCCAACGCGGTCTTGGTCTTCTTGCCTCCTTCCCTGTCTTTGCAATTGGGCAATCGGGTTCCCACGCGCACTGCCCGTCCCACTAAGCGCGAGGCTCCTCTGTCTAGTGTCTAATTTACCAAGACAACCTCAGTGAAGTACCCGAATGCCGCCCTCAAAAAAAATCTTAACTTCGACTCCAAGACGGAGGAGTAGTCTCTTCGGCCGAAAAAAAAACCGATTGGCGGGTGAGATCTCTCAAAACGCGCGGCGCTGTCCTGGCAAGAGGAATGATAGATCCTCGCCCCAACGTCAGAACTAAATACTGATGAGCGGCCGCAATCTCCTTCAAAATCCACGCAATCCCATCCTTAAAAAAAATCCGAATCTACTCTGGGGACAGCTTTATAAGAAAAAATGAGGGGGGAGGAAAAAAGTCCAAAATTCCACCTCCGTCCCCCTAAGAACGCTAAAATGGCCCTTCCATTAAACAATTGTCGAGGAAAAAAGGTCTAAAAGAAAGAATAGACTCTAGAAAATGAGAACAAGACCTTCCGACAGCTAAAACATTCATAAGATCAACGAAAACAAAATCAACATGAACCACCGGAAACCACACCTCCCCTAAACCTAAAAGGGGAGAGGGAAAATAAAACCACAGGTTCCAGGAGAGGGGGAGAGCGTTCCCGCCCAAGTCGATCCCACTATACCGAGGAGACGGAAGAGGAAAAAGAAAGACGAAGAGGTGAAAGGAAGAAAACAAAGGTTTCGGTCTCGTTTATTAAGTTGTCTTTGCCCGACGTAGGAACTACAAATGTGGAGGGGGGGGCAGAAAGGGGAAACGCTCGCTACGCCATCCGAAAGGGCGAGGAGAAAAAGGAGTAAGCAGGAGGGGGGGGGAAAGTACGAACCTAAAATTCGGGCGTCCAACATACTATGGGGAAGATGGTGAGCGGGGGAGTCCCGATGGCGGTCGGACTCCTTTCAGTTCCCACACCTTGTCCGAGGGTTGGAGTTCCGTACATAAAGACTGAGACAGAAAATACCGTTGGGAAACACACTAACAAAGACTCCACGGGGCGAGAAAAACACGTTGGAGACCTAAACCGGCAGGGGAAGAAATCCCACAAACAGGGTGGATACCAAAGTTATTTTCTCAAACCCTCTCCCCTATATATCACTCGACCGGGGAAAGACGGACGAAGAGACAGGAAAATAGAAAAAAAAAGGGGCTTGTACTAGAGTTCCATCGGAAAAACAAACAAAACAAAGAAGGGCGAGCAATTCGAGCCCTGTCCGTCAAGTAAAGGCAGAAGAAGCCACGAACGACTGTTAAAAAGTCGGGTGACCAGGAGTGTATTTCGAGCTTCAATCAAGAGTTTCGCAACCGGAAAAAAAACAGAACAAGTGGAAAGGAGTATACCCCTGCCCTTCCCCTGTCATCTTATTAAAAAAAAAAAAAAACATGTGGCTCGACAAAAGAAAACAAACGATGAGGATGGCACCTCTATATTCCATATTTTTTGGGTTTAAAAACCACGTCAGTCGGAACAGTGAGGGAAGCACGCGACAAACGTGGGTAGCTATCGTTTCTCAAGAACAAAGCCTATCCTAAGTCAGACGGAAACCTAGAACAGGAACCTCCTCCTCAGTTTCTTAGGACGAAGGGGGTCCAACAGCGGGAAATGATGTGTTTGTACCACGTCTTTCTATGGTACGGCAAGGGATTTTTAGGGGAGCCGGCACTGGGGAAAGGGGTGGCGCATGCCCTCTTCTATTTCTCTTGGGACAGGGGGTCGATAAGAGGGGGCCGCGGGCAGAAGGGGGAGTAGGGAGAAAGAGGTCGGATGACATCTGCAATGCGAAAACTTTCCCCAGAGACCAGGGGAGAGGGGGCTGAAACGGGATTGAAAAGGCGTTGCAGGAAAAGGGGAACAGACAGAAACCCTGGTCTAACTTTGGGTGGGTTCAGGGGAAGAAGCAGAGTGCCATCCAGACATACTTAACATCTATAAATTGGAAGAGAGAAAACTGAAGGGAGAGGGGGGCGAAAGGGACGGGCCAGGGCAATACCGGCGACTTACAATGGGATGGGAGAATCAAGGAGGGAGAGAAGAGGGGGTAAAATACCACCAAAGGGATGGGTAGATAAGGAAGGTGCAAGCACAACGTTTAGACCAGAGACAGAACCGAACCGAGTGAAAGGACGAAAGAGGACGAATAAAGTTTCCTACTGGAGAAAGGAGGCCCATGGATCGGAGGGGAAGGGAGGCGCGGGCGCTGGGAAAGGGAGCGTCTTTTGGAGGCGAAGTTGGGCCCGGGGGTGAGGGGGTTGCAGCTTTTTTTAATAGACCTTCTTTAGGACCTTTCTGCCTTTGGAGCCGAGTCGGCCTTGAAGGGTTGCGCTCGGGAAATTTTAGTCTCTTTCATTTGTCGAGTAAAGGGAATTGGAGGGTGCGCGGAGGGGGGGAAAGAAGACAGCGTGTCTTTTTGAAACTTGTGGGGGGATGGACAGCATTCTGACGAAATAAGCATCAGGAGCTCTTGTAGGGGGAGTCACGAGGTCTCTTACGTGACAGAGGGCTGCCGATCAAGAAAAAGGGAGTTCTCTCAGTTGGACTGCGAGGAGAGGGGCTTTAAGTTGCAATTACGGACCACGAGGGAGAGCGAAGAACACACGCATATGAGCAAGAAAGGGGGGGGGGGAAGACGAGCAGGAAGGGTTTTTGCTAGCCTGTTTGACCGGCGGAGATCGCAGATTGAGGCCAAGGAAAAGAGAAGCGAAAGGAAAAGGCCGCCTGGCGCGAGTGGGGACGGGAGCTTTTGGGTGCCACTGGAAACACTGTAAGAAAAATGGAGAGACGAACGTTGGGAGACCGAAGCGAAAGCCGTCGAAGAAGGGTCTTCTTCCGACAGGAACAGAACAAGCCACAGGGGACGCCGGAAACATTTCAGCGTGGGAGGTTATGTCTGAAGACAGGTTTCTATATTCCACCCGCACCGCTTCACAGGAAAGGTAGAAGGACGGGAGGAGCACGAAAATCCAGCCTTATGTCCGTAGAACTCAAATCGGCAGGAGGGAGAAGGGGCGGGAGAAAATCGTATTGTGGACATCGTGGCGGTCAAAAGGACCGTGGTCAGGGGGAGGGCGGTGTGCATCCGGGGTTGGATTGAAGCGAGATGGTGGGGTGCTAGTTCAAGAAAGCAGATGTAAGAGGGAGGATAAAGGAGACATAGGAAGCGGCGTAATCGTCCGCCCCGCAAGAAGGTCCAGTGGGACGGAATGAGCTTGATTGTTCGGGGGCATTCTGCCATTTGTGGAGCAGGTAGGACGTTGGTGGGTAAGGCGACACGAAGGGGGGCAAGATCTTGCTCGCTCTCCGGAAACTGTGTGCAGCGAAACGAATGGACGTGCGGAGCAGGAGAAAACTGGTTGTTGGAAGAGGGCGAAAGGGTACGCATGGGGGCGTGCAAAGAAGGTGGACAGGTAGGCACGAGTAACCCTTGGTTGAAAGGAGTCTAGCTCTGAGGCTCAAGGCGGCGTGGCTTGAACGTGACGGGATGAGAAGGGAAAGGATTGCTGATGAAGGGATTAAGTTCGCACAGCGGGGGGAGGTACTTATGCCGACGACGGTGAGGGGCAGATGTTCAAGATGTTGATGGAATGGGGTATTCTGTACTAAAAATGAATTGGTTGGGGAATGTCAGGGAAGAGAGAGCAAATGCCACACACCTTTATCGCTAAGGGATTAAGCAAATATTTTTTTGAAAGTTTCATACTAGTTGGATGTGTCGGGGGAGTGAAGGCGCCACTTTCTTGAATAGTGAACGGTTGACGGGAAAGAGACCTGATTTCGAAGTTAACGGGCTGCAGACGGAACGAGATGTGCAAAAAAAAAGATCAAGAAAGAAAAGGGGAGGTGGAGTGCTTTCAAGGAGCTTATTGCGGCAGGTCGAAAGGAACGGTTGATAAAGGCTGGGGCAAAGGGGGCGGGGGGGAGGGAAACTGACGCCTCAGTCAGGAATTCTGGGAGATGAATTTTGAGGGGTGTAGAGGAAAAAGGCGACAGCAAAAACAGGGGGATTGGCAACAAGACTTTTCTCTACTATCTATTTGGGTGAAACGGGCATGGATTGGTTTGGCAACAAAAAATCATGGGGATATTGGACGAGCAAAGGGTGGTATCCTTTTGGCACTGAGCCAGGTTCGCAAGTGGAGAATGATCCCGCCACTCGAAGGTGGAGAATTTGGGGAAAAAACGAAAAAGTGGGGGGGTTTGGACCTATCCGCTTAATAAGGAGGGCGGAGGGGGGTCAACGGAAAGGAAGCGCGTGGTGGGGGGTAAACAACATCAGGCAACACGAAGAAAAACAAGCGCTGGACAAGCGCAGGAAAGGAGCGCGGGAGGGGAGTGCTTTACGGTACCTAAGCATGCGAAAGAGGAGCAGAGGAAGAAGACGAATTCTCGCGCAAAGGAAAAAAGGACTCGCGGGAACCTCTTTATCACCAAATCTAGTTCGGGGGGAGGGCAGGGCGGACAGGAAAAGAAAAAGCAAGTAGCAATGGGGGGGTCGGTGTCTGT
>Ga0179593_1441800_pt1 | contig 10169 bp, 10 predicted proteins | sample CZODoug2_1_08_16_FD_185931 | JGI IMG/M metagenome (GOLD analysis project Ga0179593, IMG submission 185931) | Vadose zone soil fungal communities from Angelo Coast Range Reserve, California, USA - CZODoug2_1_08_16fungal (PacBio error correction) | ecosystem: Environmental > Terrestrial > Soil >...
CGGGGAATACTCTACCAGAGCACACATGAATAACAAGGCCGGAAAGGGAGCGGAGGAACGACGAATGCGCAAAAAGGATCAAAAAAAAAAAGGATGAGGCGTAAGGGAAAAAGATTGGAAAACGACCATGAATGGAAAGAGTTTGGAAAGAAATCTTTGAGACCACGCAGAAGGAGCGCATCATAGCGGTGAGAGGGGAGCACTTGCGGAAGAGAAAGGGGGGTGGGAGGGCCGAGAAAACAGAAGAAGGAGGGAGCAAAGGAAGCTATTATGAAGGTGAACATAAAAGAGAGGAATGCCGCCGAAGAGGACCGGTGGGCACAAAGCTTACGAAATGCAGGAAGGGTAGAGTGAAAAAAAGTCTACGCCGGGGGAAGGCTGAAGCGAGTCCTCTCCCACGGGCAGCCATGGGGGGTGGGAAAAAGGAAGACGCGGAGGCATCCGTGACCAAACAAAACACTCGTCAAAGAAAGGGGGTCCAACTTAAAAGACGCGAAAATGAAAGGGGAGAGCACCCGCGCGGCTGAGGGGAGGGAAAAGGGTTAGTGAGCAAGCGTTATCCGTTAAATCAGGAAGGAGAAGGAAGATCCCGAATTGATGGTTGGAGGGTTTGATAGGAAGGGGTGTCCTCGTCAGTAAGTCAAAAACCGCCGGTCGAGCCTCGGGGAAGAGGGAATCCATCGTGATTGTCGGAATTGATGGGGCGTAGAAAAGGAAAGAAAGTAGCACTGGCTATCCCATACGTGAAACGAAGAGGCCCCAGAAGAAAAAAAGAGACGTACTATCCTCAGAAGAGCAGAATAAAAACACCCAACGGAGGTTAATGAGCGGAAAGGAAACCGGTGCTCAAAAAAGGGGACAAAGAGGGGGCCCTCGTCTTGTTAAAAAAGTTGGAGTACTCAAGTAGAGGAAACTCCTACTCGGTGAAAGAAGGAGGAAAGTCTTCCCAAGAAAAAAGACGATTCCTGACGCGGGAAAAAAAAGGAGATCACTACCCCATAAAAATCAAGACGTGATGCTAGGGGACGCAGAGAGGGAAAAAAGTATCAACCGACGAACTGACCAGGCCTCAAGAAGCCCGCGAGGGGGATGGAGAGCCCCAAACGCCGTAGCGACGCACCAGGGGACCCCGCTGGAGGGAGAAGAATCGTGTCCGGGGGGCAGAGAGGTGAACGGGGGGGGAACACCCCAGGGGGCCGGAGGAAGGAGAGAGCGCCCGGGATCCATTCCTCTAACTTTGGAGGAAATATCAGGAGATGAGGGAACCATCGCGAAAACGGGGGGGGAAAAAAAAACATTAAGTCCGTGGGCACTTGCACTAAAAAAAAAAAAAAAAAAGAAGATCAGGACGCAGCGCAAGCCTCAAGGGAGGTGGGGAACTCGGCCGCACAAAGTGGGGTGGTATACCTGGCTAAGGAAAAATTAAACTTCCATAGAAGAGGGGAGGAGAAGCGCGCATGCAGGTCTGGACCTTTAAACGGGGGAGAACGGAGTGGAAGGGAAGTGTTCGCCGCGAGTCATATCTACAGCCTCAAAGTGACGTTGCGGGGTAGTTTTCCTGGAGGGGGGGGAGAATGGGGGAGACGGAACGGGGGAAAGTCCGTCTTGGGGAGGGTAAAGAGGTCCTGATCCGAAAATTCAGAAAAAAAAGGGATATTGACGTTCAGCAGACTCTATGTTAATCAAAAGAGGCGACAAGGGAGCGAGACCCAAATCTTAAAGGTCGGGGGGGCCTGAGCACGGTCGATGGAAAAAGAGCCTAATTTGCATACATCATCGACTGGGAGAAAAATCGCGCAGGGGGGGGGTAAAAGGGAACCTGAAGAAGAATGTTCCGTCAAGGATGCCGAAAACTCGTGGGGTTTCTTTGCCTCTCCACCGTAATCAGGGAGACCCTCTCCTCCATCATGCAGGCAGGGAAAGTGGGAGGGAGAAGGGATGGAAACTGAAACAAAGAGCTGCGATAGCAGCACAGGATCGGCTTACCGGAAGGGAAGGGAAGAGAGAAAGTGCATCTCTCTCGTGCTTCTATGGGGGTTGGCGCTTTGCACGAACATAGTGGGGTCCTTGGGCTTCAGCCACCGAGGCCGCCCGCGAGGAGGCTCCAGGCGGAGGAGGAGCGGCGATCGAGGACGTAGATCTGGAAAACTTGCAATTGGAAATGGGGGGGGAAAAGGGGGGGATCGCGCCGTAATGTGAACTCATCTGCTGACGCAACACGAGGCAAGGGGAGAATACCCCCGCATAAGGAAGAAAGAAAGGGATCCTGAAGTCGTAGAGGTCAATAAACACGCGATTAAGGGGAAAAGACTAGACGGAAGAAAAAGAAAATTGGGGGGGGGGGGTTGGTGGTGGGTTGTTGGGGGGTTGGGGGCTTTGGGGTAAATGGGGTTTTGGTGGTGGGTGGGGGTTTGTTTGTTGGGGGGGGGGGTGTTGGGGGAGGGGGGGGGGGTTGTTTTGGGTGTAAATCGGGAAGGGGAAATCTCTTACACAAGGGAACTAAACCTTAGAAAATGGGACTCGCTTTCCTCGCTGTTCAGGGGGGACAAACACGGTCACTTTTGAAAGAAATTACGATGAAGAGTTTAGTAGGGAGGGGCAGACTCGGCCATTGCAACCTTCCGTATTAAACGGCAAAAAGGGTAGGGGAGGAGAGCCTCCAGTAGAAAAACCGATGAATTTCATGTCAGGGCGCTGACAATCTGCCGCTCCACGATCTCGAAGAACGAACCAGGGGAAGAAGGTCACGATGCAATGTCGGAGGTCGTACATACGGAAAACGTCGTCAAAGCGGAGGAAGGAACGGGCGGAAAGTAAGATCTCTAACAACGATTAGAAAAGAAGGATTCACTTACAGGATTCGTCCCTAAATACACAGACGGAAGGGGAGCGTCCCCGACACAACTTACCAGTTCACTAAGGGGGCGGTGAAACGAACTTTTCGAGGCGCAAGGATGTGAAAGCTAAAAAACGAAAGAGGGGAAATAGGTACTAAACTGAGCGCGAGCAACTACCATTGAGGTTGCCGCGCACGTGAAGGCACTGGCTCAAGGGACTCTAGGGCAAGAGGAGCACTCTTTTCAGAAAGATATCGGGACAAAAAAGAAGATGTTGCTGCCTAAGATGAAAAGGAACGGGAGAAGGAGACATTTTGGTCCTATATTTTTCATAACCGGATCAATGGCCGGGGAATCTCTAAAGAGAGGGCTCTCCCCATTCCTCTCAAGGGTTTGAAAAATAGACATGCCAAGTCGCAAGGGGAAGAAGGCAAAAAAAACGATGTCCTTATAAAAGAAAAAACGGGGACGTTTTTGAAAAACATGAAGATTAAGGGACCTCGGGGGCGCGGCCGACCTAACATGGAAAAAAGAGAATGGGATGATAAGAGCTCGCTACCGCTAAGCGAAAAGAGGAGAGGCAAGCTCGTCCTTCCCGTATGGCGAAGCACCCGCCGGCCAAAATGGGAGGTCCAAAGCCAACAAAAATCGAAGCAGGAGAGGAAAAGTATAACTTCGCACTGAGGAAAGGACAGGAAGAGAACTGTATTACGAGACAAAAACAGGTTCTCAGAATCGGAAAAGCGATGGAAGCAAGAGAGAGGGAGTCAAAAGTGGCCTCCTTCTACGGTGTGAGAAAAGAATCCATAAAAGCGGTGGAGCGAAGGAGGCAGGGAAAGGAGGGACGGTCGGTCTCGGAAAGAAGGGGATCAGTCCAAGAAGAGGAAAAAAAAACATGTGAATGAGTCTGAAGGGAAGAGGTAAAAACTAAGTTTTTTCTAAAAGACTCACTAGAAGCGCGATGGGATACGCAAGGAAACTCACACGATCCCCAGAGCGGGATGCTGAATAAATCAGGTGGGGAGGAAGAAAAAAAAGAGAAGAACAACAGGAAGAAGCAAATTACATGCGAAATCTGGAAAAGGAAATTGACATGCGCCAACTGACAAGTACCATACCGCCCCGAAAGAGTATTATGCTGTGCTAGGAAGGAGTTGATCCACCGGAAACTTCACAAGTGTCTCTCTCGGGGGGAGGAAAAAAAGAGAAACTCCAATTCAGGCCGCTCTAGAAAGGATCTCCTTTCCGTTGCAACGGGGGGTTGGCCAGGAAGGGGGCCAGTTGGGGGGGGGGTCCTGGACACATGAGAGAGGGAAGGGAATGATCGCTTGCATTTCCCTCAACATCAAGGGACTTCAACTAAAGGACCGCCGTCATTTAGGGGGTGAGAAGTGTTTACTAACATTCAGACTTTATCTTAATAAAACAGCAAAAGAAAGAATCTTGGACGCGCGGGAGGAACTCCGAAAAGAAAGGGTGGGTGAACTCAAGAAGAAGTAGAGGGAATCAAGTTATCGGATCTCGTGAAGCATCGGGAAAAAAGGCATTACTCATCCGACGGGGTGCGGCAAAGGAGAGGAGGAACGGACCATGTTATTTAACGGAAGTGATCCTGTAGAAGAACGAGGAGAATGTCGATTTATTGTGTTGTCGGGGGACGTGGGATAAGCCGGGTTTGGTTTGGGGGGAAAGAGGGAAAAAGGAAGCCGGAGGATCTGTGAGGGGGGCCGCTCTTGGGAGGCAAACGAATGGGGGAAGGGCAGAGGGGAAGTCTCCTGGGCGAAAAACCATTGAAAAAGGGGGGAACCTGACTAGAAAACGCGTCTAATCAGCATAAGATCATCAAAAAACACGGAGGAAAGAAGAGGTGGGACGTATAATCCTGTGCAGCAGGAGCAAGTGGACGGTGACAACGTCTTGGGGGAGACAATAATTTAATGCGCAGAATCGTGACGACCGGGGCTCGGAGCAACGATTCCCTATTAGAAGCAGAGCTTACTGACTCGGAAACCCCAAGGATATAAGAACAAAGAAACCCCTAAAGAGTCAAAAAAGAGGGGCCGATCACGAAGAAGGGGGAACGAAGAAAAGCGGTCTGTCTATTAACAAAAAAACAGCCGTCGCGTACGGCCAGGGACACACAAGGGAGGAACTATATCTAGGACGGTAATGCAGAGCTATGAAGAGGAAAAACAAAACCCTGGAGGGCGGTGACGTGGAAAAAGAAAAGATTACCGCCCAAGATAGGGTATGGCCAGAAATCGGAGATTCTTAAAAATAGCAGAAATGAAAAATTCGTACCAGACAAGATGTTGAGGTACCTGGAACCATAGCTATAACAGAAAATCTGGTTGGCGAGGCCCACCACCTTGTTTGACAGACGGCCCAATTTGCAGGAAACGAAAAGAGATAGGAAAGGAGCTCAGAGGAAGGGGGAACGCACGTTCAAGGAACGAGGGAAACTTTGGACCTGGGTGGAGGACAAAGAGATTACATAGCTACACAAAACTAATTGGGGGTGTCTTTTGGTGGTTTACCTGGGGCGGGGGAGGAATGGCGAATTCAGTTTCCATTCCGTAGGTTCTTCTCTCAAAGGATGGAAACCTGTGTGGTAAACGAAGGAGTCATACAAAAAAGGGGGTTTCTTCAACGCATGCACGATCAGGGGGCGTCCTGCAGGGCGAATCGGGGGCTCTATGCCTCGGCGACTTAGCGTGGGGGGTGTGCTAGCCAACGCAGGGGGGGAAAAAACAGAGGAGGAGAAGAATCGAACAGGTTACACGGAACATGGGAGGAGCAAGAAACGAGCAAAGACGGGTGAACCGCGGTCGTCAACGCGGTATGAGTGATGGGGAAAGACGTCAAAAACTTCTCCGTGCAACCGACGAACCTCTTGGCATGTGAAAGCAGGGGGGACAAGGAGAGAGGCTGGTCAAACCTGCAACGGACGAGAAAAGTCAATTCTCGCTTCCACCGCCTGTGACAGGGCAAGGGAAGGCGGATCTGTCCTCGCCGTGCTTCGATTGGGGAAAGATTGGCACCCTTTCTGGTGCCGGGGCTTCGAAAAAACGGATGGCCGCCCGCTCTGAGATCCACTCTTCGCAGAGGGCTTCTCTAGGGTAGGGACGGAGATCGTATCAAAAGAACGGAAATAGATTTTAGGCCCGAAACATGGAAACAAGAGGGCAGGCGCAAACGAGGAAAAAAAGGGTCGGAAAAAAACCCGCATCATCGAAGGGCATAAGTTACGCATTCATTGATGAAACGAATCACCGAAGGGATGGAAACGCTGAAAGAACATTCAAAAAACATTCCAAAAAAATCTAGGGAAAAACCAAGGGCATAACTGGCGCCCCGAGGCGCAAGAGGCCTCTATTCCTTTGGGACACAGAGGCCCTGTTGGAACGATGAGGCAGGGGAAAGACGTGACGAGGAAAACGGCATTGACGCCAGTGAAGGACAGAGGAAATGAAAAGGGGTCGGGGCAGGAGCAAATCCGTAACCGGTTGACTTTCAGGGCGGTGAGATCGGAAGAGGAGCGATGAAAGGATAAGCAGTCCTCAAAGGGGGGGGGAAAAAGACCGAAGGGCGTAAGGAGGAGTGGCGGGGCAAGCCCGACTACGGAACGAAGACTGCAGCAACGTACTGATAAACTCTAAAAAAAAAAGGGAGGAAGGAAAAAAGTCGAGAGATGAGGATTCAAGGTACAGTCCTTCCCTCCATCGAGGTGACGGCCGGTGCGAGTGGACACAGAAAAAGAAAACTACCCTTAACGCAAAGGGACAACGGGAAATTGGTGGCGAGGCACGCAGGAGAGATGGATGAAAGAAAGAGACCGACTTAAAAAAGCTCATGAGGGGAAGAAAAGGAAAGGGTCATGGGGTTACCTCTCAAAAAAACTGTGGAGGAAATGGAAGGAAGTTGTCCTCTATCCACAGCGTGGCACTGGCAGAAAGAGAGACCCTTGGAAAAGATGTGGTGAAAACGCTGCCCTCAATGAACGCGAAAAAAAGCGAAGGGGGAAACAGGGGGGAAAGAGATGGAGGAATACCCTGTATCATTGGATTAATCGTCTCAGGAGCAATCCCCCCTCAAAAGCTCGGGGGTGAAGTCAAGAACAAATAGCGTCAAGTTGCCCTTGGGGATTATGCCGGGAGGAGAAATCCAGGAACTCGGTTTTGCGAACTGAAGGAGAGACCAGGAGGGGAGCTTAACGAAATTGTAAAATAGACGTGGAGACGCTCCGGAATCGAAGAGCCGCTCGAAGGCTACACGGATAGGAAAGCTCTTCCGGACAAAGATGTGCGAGAACGCAAGGAGATTTCCAAGATCCACCCCCATAAGAAAAGAAGAAGGAAAGGAAGAAGGACACGGAGCCGGAACTAGGACTTGCTGGGACTCTCTCAGCTCAGACGTAAAAGGTGCTCAATCAAGAGTCGAGGCAAAAAAAACTGCTCTTGGAAAAAGCTTCACAAAGATATGGCCGTCTTCATACGAAGATTTAAAAAGGAAAAAGACTCATAAGCAACCGCAAAAGCTTAAGGAATTGAAATGCAAACGTCCGCTCGTGTCGGAGAGAGCCAAAAGGTCAGGCATGAGCATCCCGGAGATTATCCAGTTGATGATTTGAGGATGTAAAGTGCCACTCGACTTTGGCTAGTGGACCTCACAAGAGAAAAGCGAATGAGGGCTAGAGAACGGAGCCAAAAAGGACGCCCCATAGAATGGATGAATTAATAAATCCAGGGGGGGGGGAGGGAAGGGCAGAACAAGAAGAGTCCAAGCGATAAAGAAAGGATACATGATTAGAACAGGACGCCAACCGACAGTTAAAAACAGAAGAACCCTACAGTATGAGGCTGTGCGATGACGCGATTTAGCATAAAGCCCCTGAAAAAGAGGTGTATAGATCGTGTGACCAGGCGAAAAGAATCAGGATCGCAAAACAGGAGTCTGTCCTCTGGGAGCAAACTTTGGGCCGGGGAAGGTAGTAGCAAAGTGGGGTGAGGTGAAAAAGCAACTAAAATGAGGGGAGGGACGGCTATGATCCTGTTAGGACCCTCAACTCTTAAAAGGGGGGAGCACTCCGTCATTTTCGAAAAATGTGGTTCCTCCCTTCTACCTGAGGGGGAAGAACATCATCCGGCATGGTGCGATCAGAGACGCAGAAAGGGGGTTGCCATCCGGAGCAGAAAATGAAAAGGCAAGGAAAGAGGTTCCGGCGGTGTCCCCTGTCATTACTAAAAAGAGGGGGCTCGACAGTCACCGAAGACGGAGGGAGGGTCTGAAAAGGTAGTTGGACGGCAGTGCCTTTAAATCCGAGCGGAGGAAAGCTTATGGTTTCGTGGTCCGGGGAGAACTTGGGTCTCGTCGTCAGGAAGAAAAAGGACTAGAGGGGGGGGAAGCCAACGGTAAAAAGCATATTTCGGCGATTCATTCTCAGGGGAGGGAGAATACCCATACTTGGAACACGAAGGGGGCCCCGCGAGGGAGACAAAGAGTAATAAGGGGGCATACGTCGAGAAATCAAAAACAAAGGAGAGGGAGAAAAGAATGTATGGGCGAATTACGCCCGCGGATCAGGAAGATGGGCCATCTGCTTTTTTCACCTTAAAGAGCATCAAAGGAAATGAGAGTAAACAGAGGACTACGCGGATGAACACTGAACCGAGGGAAGAAAAGGAACGTAATGAAGCGGACACCAGAGGGATATAAAATAAAACTAACATCAAAGGAAAGGGGATCTCTCCTCAGGGAGAAATTACGGATCAACATGCCTCCACTAAAAGTCCTCCCTCACGGGCTAGGGGAAAATTAGCACCCCGCCGTCGCGTAAGAGGGAAACCGGAGGAAAAGGGAACTAGATGATGACACGGGAGCGGCTGAAGGGGAAAAAAAATGAGGCGGAATCGAGAGTATCAACTATCTTCTAAGTTGTGGGGGAGTGGAGGGCAAAATCCATTCTCAATGCGGAAAAAGAGAATTACTTGCCAGAAAGAAGATGGGGGGGAAAGAACACATAATAGCGGGAAGCAGCGCGCGATCTTCATTTGCTCGAACCTTGTGGAAAGAAGGAGAAGGGGAAGAAAAAGTTGAGTACCCGCGAAAAGGAATCATCACATTATTTTAAAAAGCCGGTCATCAACGAGAGAGACAAGGTGGAAGGCCTTTGTCACGTCAGAACGAAGAGGGGGTCAATACCCTCATAAAAGTTGAGGGGGGCGGGGTATTAAAGGGGGGGAAGACTGGCGACTGAAAGGGGCACCAGCCCTTCTTCTTCTCTCTCTTGGGGGGAAGTCCTTGTGGGAGGCAAAACGTCTTGCCTCGAAAAAGGGAGGGGGAAAAAACGCAAAACATGAGTCCACTTCCTGACGACCGCTATCCCTCGCGCTGAGCGGGGAGGGGGGAAGAGCAAACGCGAGTGACTCTACCGAGGGGAAAATTGACATCCAGACATCGAACTGTATACTACGAGTTTCTGGAATGCTCCAGGGGATGACTCAGACCGAGCTCCTTTTGCAAATAGAACGAAAGTGGAAGGATGGAATCGACACCTCTCACTTCTGGCAAAATCCAGCATCAGAATGGGAAAGAGCAAAGGGGACGCGAAACAGTAACTGGGGCAACTTGGCCGCGCAGAGAGATCACAGACGTTCATCGGCGGAAAACCCGGACCATGGAAGGGACAGCGTCCTTAACGGAGATGGCAAGCCGGGTGCGTCTAGGTGGTTTGGTGCAGATTGGAAAAAGAGAAATGGGCCTTGGAGGGGACCAAGAGGAAGAAACGCTAATCTCAATCGAAGGAGAGAGATATAGATTTAGCTCGTATAAACGGCAAAGGGGGGAAGTGAGGTCGCGACGACTAAATGAAAGAAAAAAGCCTTAAAAAGGCAGGATTTTCGAATACCCGCATAAAAGGAGACACTTATTGAAGTATAGAAAGCACCCCGTGAAAAGGGGTTTATCATGACGCCAGGGCACACAATATCCGTGAGGGAGCATCTCGGACCAAAAATGGGAGCACTGCACAACTATTGGATCAGACGTTTCATCAGAGGCAGTGGACCACCGGGAAAGGTTGGAGATATATGCAGCCCTTTGAGTCGAGGAACCGAGAGGGAATTGGGTCAGCAGGAACGGCCAGTGAAGAACATGAAACATGGGGATTTCTCTAATAAAACTTTAGACCTAGTTCATTTCGGGTAGGGAATATAGATAGATATCCACTATCTCGGGCACGTCCGCAAAAAGGAAGGGATAAGGGAGGGCAAAGGTCGTACGGGTTCGGGGGGCAAGACCTTCCTCGTAATGAAGGGAGGGAAAAAAAAGGAG
>Ga0179593_1473638_pt1 | contig 10169 bp, 10 predicted proteins | sample CZODoug2_1_08_16_FD_185931 | JGI IMG/M metagenome (GOLD analysis project Ga0179593, IMG submission 185931) | Vadose zone soil fungal communities from Angelo Coast Range Reserve, California, USA - CZODoug2_1_08_16fungal (PacBio error correction) | ecosystem: Environmental > Terrestrial > Soil >...
ACCCCTGCTTAAGAGAGCTAGGTGTCTTCCTTCAAAAAATAGGCTGATTAATGGAAAAAGATAACTGCCCATCTACAACGAAAATAACGGTTCTCCAACACCGGACCCAGTGCCATGCAAGTTGAACGCGGGGAACTTTGTCAGAGTGCACCTTCTTGGCACCCAGGATGGTGTGTGTGGTTGGGAATAGTCGTCCACAAGGCACAAGAGAGAAGAGGGGAATGAAGGAACTGGGGGAAAAAGAGAGAAGTCACTCATCTGCTTCCTTGAATCTTACCATCTTCGGGAGCCTGCCGCATCGGGGACGACGAATGGATAGCACCACAGTTAACTGTCAGTAACGTTCAGTCGGACACTACCCTCCAGCTCTCACAAGTTTCTCGTCAAAGGATGACTAAGGTGAAACGGAATGGCAAAGAAGAAGGATGTCACTCCGTGGGGTTCCAGAAGGAAGGCGCAAAAGTGGGGGGGGAGGGGGGGTTGAATTATAAGATCCTCCTCAGACTCGACCTTGCCAAACTTTGGCCAAAATAGAAAAAGACCCCCATACGATCGGAAGGAGGGTGGAGAAGGAGTTATTTTCCAAGCGAACTCCTGATCTTAAAGCTAACTTGAGTCGAAAAGAGTGCTTACCCCGCTGGTGTAGGGCCCTCACGACATAACAGACGGACTTCAACCTTAGGAACACAGAGGACCTCGATGACTCTAAAAGCCTGGGGGAGACTCAAAAAAGAAGTAAAATCACGGGGAGGAGCCAAGACGCAAAGGTAATTTCGGGAGAGGGCTTCAAAAAAGCCGATTTCCAACCAGTGGCTGTGTTGTATGTTTGGAGAGAGGGTTGCGCGCTCAACGGCCCAAAGAAAAGCAGGGGAGGGGACATCATCGCGTGTTGCGCACGAAGGAAGGGAACAAGCCTCGCGGCTACTTGAGAGAGAGAATCTCAGCACAAACAACGAGAGGAAAGAGATGAGGGGGGTGAAAAGGGAGTCGCCGTCAGGGTCTTAAAAATCGAAAACGAGCCGAGGACAAGAAATGGGAGCCGCCTGAACGTCAACGATAAAAAACCATCCATAAGGGGTGGGAAAGAACTTTGGAACAGGGAAAGGGAGATCGGCTTACAATCTGCTGATGTAATGGTGAATGTAGGTGAGCTATCATCTAGGGAGGCAGACTTCCAAAGGAAGGTCTGATAAGAGAGTTGGTGGAAGTAATTCTAAAGGAGAGGGGCATAACAATCGATGGCTGAAGAAAGATAGTGGTCGGGGCAACGCGAGATGGAATCCGCAGGCATGGAAAAAGAAAAAGTAATCCATGGGGGCTGCAAAGGAGGGAAAAAAAGGACGGAAGGTGGGCAAGGAGAGTGCGAAAGGCCTAAGCATGAAAACCGCACCCACTTGTTGAAAAGAGAGGGAAGGGAAAACAGAGAGTATAGTCATAAAGGGGGAAAAAGAAGTAAAAGGAAAAATAACGTATGAGAAGGGGTAAGAGTAGTGACAACCTGAAGAGTACCTAAAAAAAACGTGGTACCTATCAAGAGGAACAAAGGAAAAAGGCAGGCCTAAGAGGGGGAGGGAAATAGTAGCCAGATGAGCAAACGAAGAAGGTTGAAAAGTTCCTGAAAATAAAAACCCTGGTCTAGAAAAACAGGAGACAGGGTGAGTTATAAAAGTTAAATGGGAAGGACGGAAGGTCAAAAAGGACCTGAGACTGGGAAAGGAGGTAGAGCTGAGGTGGAGTGAGTAGCCACTTCAACAAGGAGGTAAACATGCCTGCAAGTGGCTCGTATGAGGAGAAAAACTATCGAAAGCAGCCGTGGGGAAACCCCGAAAAACCGCGAGGTATATGCTCGGTGGTGAAAAAATGAGTCTATCTCTTCGGAAAGCAAAGAAAGTGTGAAAAAAAGGGAACGAGGCCTATATTACGGAGGCCAAAATGGGGGAGACCGAGCGATAGACGAAAGCCGCTGCGCAAATAGGATTATATTCTAGAGCGGGTCGATTTTATAAAGGGTATCTCACGAGAAAGGTTGTTAGAGGGGATAAGAAAAACTTCATGCACGCTGTTGTATCATATGCCTAGGAGGTCACTTGCTAGAAAAAAAAACAGGGTTTAAGCTACGGGAGGGAAACTCCGAGCGAGGCAGAAGACAGGTTGTTCTCCAACGATTCAACATACTCGCTGTAAAATGGGAAGGAGATATAGGTCTACTTACAGGTATGCGGGGATGACGGGAACAAAATCAGGAAGAGAAGAATTGCATGACCGGAAACTCCGATCCTGAACATGAGGAGAGTTACCAAGAAAAGAATCCACGCAAAAAGGGGGAGTGTTTCTTTTGGGGAGGATAAGGGAAGAAACTGACAGTTACCCTAGAGGGAGGAGAGGCGACTCCGGGGGAAGAGATCTCCAAAAAACAGGGAGTGAGATAAGAGTGCACCGGCGTGCAAGGGAAAAAAGGTATGGGAGAAAAAAAAAGAAATTGGGATCTGAAAAAAAATCGAGGAGGAACTCGCGGAGATCACCACTCCCAGAGTTAAGAACGAGCCGCGTTAATCGGGGTCCGCCTGCTGTAAGGAAAAAACTCAAAAAAGATCAGCTTGATAGAAGCGGAAAGGAACAAAACGGCGTCAGTTGCTAGAGCGCTGAAAACCTTGGATGCCGGAGTCCGGAAAGTTGAAAAACCTAGCTTCCCCTCAGCTGGGAAAACAGACGCTTGATAAGAACACTCGACATCGCAAGAGTCCAGCTTAAGAAGGGAACAAGACAGGGCCACAGACCCTAAAAAGCCTCGAGATCAACATCAACGAGAGGTGGGAAGAGCTCCTTCCATACTTGCTAAATTCACGTCGGGTAGACGAAAAACAATCAGGTGAGAGAGGGATAAAAAGGTCACACCAACCTTTTGACTGAGCTTGCTACTAATCGTCAAGGGGATAAAGGCAAGACAGGGGGGGGAACTAAAAGGGATGGGTGTTTGACCGGGAGTTGGAGATGGTTTCGGGAAGACTCCGGAGAGGCCGAGCAAAGAGGGGAGAAGTGTAAGCTGGCTAGGCTAACTGCCCATAAAAAAAAGCCGCTAAAAAGGTTCCCTGAAACTTTTCCCCGGCCTAAAGGGCTGGCAGCTGTACACTTTGTGTAAGGAATGCACCTCTGGGGAACGGCGGAATACACAGTTGAAGCAAAGGAGGAGAGGGAAAAGGGGGGGCCGTTAAGAAAGGGGAAAACATCGGCTTTTCAAAAGGCTTCATAAAGACTGCCTCCCCGACCGTATGGTGCCTGGGTAACACGCAGCGACGAGGAGGGGTACAGGAAATGGTTCAGAAGAACCGTCCGACAAGAAAAACGAGAGACATCCGCCTGTGGGCGGAGTTAGGGGGAAAACAGAAGATGCAGTCCCTGAGGCAAAGTGGTTCTTAACCCCGTGCCGTCCGCAAACACATTAGGTTGCACGTGCAAAGGGAACTTCGTTGGCCCAACCTTGGAACGAGGAAGCTCGGGGCAAAAAAAACCATAGATTACGGCCTCAAGAGAATTCTATTCCATAAATCGAAAAGGACCGGGACGAACTACTTCTGGGAAGTCAGAAAGCGAGGCAGGACCCCCGCTGGGGAAAAGAACTCGCCGAGTCCAGAAGGAAGTGAACCGAATTGAACACGCGCAAAAAGGAAAAACAAACTACGCTAGGGGGGATATTCGAGCACTGTAAAATAGAAAACCCTCATAAATACGAAATTATCTCCTCTCGTAGAGAGCAGGCCCAGCAACCCCTGATTAAACAAAGGAGATGGTTTGTGCTTCTCGGTGGAAGGGGAAGAGAAAACAAGGTATGCCTCCCCATCCATACTGGGAAAGGGAGAGAGTTGTGGACTCCACCTTCTTTAACCCGGAAAGTGTCGCAACGCCCTTGGCGATTAAAATCTTCACCTCTCTCTCCGAGAGGAAACGAGATGAGGGTGTAGCGGGAACGGACCGAGGGAGGGGGGGTCGGGAGATGGAGGCAAACACGAAATAATGATGTGAAGGTCCGTCAAATCTCTAGACTCCGAATTCCCTTTTTTAAATCAGGTGGGAGTGGATTGATCGGGGGAACAGGAAGTAAGCATGTAACGGGTGATGGATAGGATCGGACCGCGGCAAGAAAAAAAACAGCTGGCGAGTGTGATGAAAAAGAAAATTTTCAAGGGTTGAATCGTCGGACTGACAGGGCAAAAGCGGGGGTAATGCGAGCTGGCTGAAGAAAAGAATAGGTCAGTCACGCGGAGAAAGAAAACATGAGGAGAATCTACCGGGCCGGAATCGAAGAAAAGTCCAGCGGGGGAAAAATTCGAGCCTTCCCTATGGAAAAAGGGGAATAAATCAAAACCACAAAAAAAAGGTGTTTGCCGCAGGGAGAAATGCGTGACCGTGAAGATGACTTTCAGGTCAGAAGGGGACCCAGGCCGAGACCATCAAGCAGAGTTCAAGGGTGAGCGGGATGGGATGGTTTGAAGGGGAAACAGGGGCTGTAACGCATTTGAACGCTAGGAAAAAGATCGGCAACCAGAGGGGGGAAGAAAGCCCAAAAAAAGGACGAGATGTTGGAATGCAAGGATGAGGGGAAACATGTTTTGGAGAAACGGGTAGTAAACCACCCGTCGCACTCAGAACTGGGGGTACCGGGCTTCAACAGATGTTGCCCAGAGGTGAAAGAAACAGGGTAACGAAGAAGTGGGCATACATTTTAGAGACCGGAGAGGAGGGTTCATGGGGCGAGCAGCAGACTGAGAGAGGAAGGTGGCTCGGCGAAGAAGGATAAGGAAACACCTATAGAAACCAGCAGGGAAGAAAACACCAGAAGCGGGGGACAACCCAACTCGTGTGCGGGACGATCTATGGTCTAGGAAGACAAACTCTACGGAGAACCTGTTGTAAAAAAGCCCCGGACTAGCGATAACGAGGTGGAAATCGGCTGAGGGCGTCTAGAAGACGCGCTTCTCACAAGTCTGTTCGAGTGTAGTGACGCATATCTCAAACGATGGGGGGGAGGTCGGGCACGAAAACTGCGAAAACGCAAGAGTATCAGATGCCGAGGAACTGCGATAAAAACGATTCTCAAAAGGTGAACTACGAAAGGAAGAGTCAGACAAGAGAGGAAATCTGAGTGGTGGAAAACCTCAGCAAAAACTCGCTACGTTTTTTTGCAACCGTTGATCAGGTGTTAGGAAAAAACTGTAATATCTCAAGATCAAGAGGTCCTTACCGGAGGGAAAATTTCAAGGAAAATAGGGTAAAACGTTCAGGGAGGGAAACCGGCTCGCGCATCCAAAAAGAGGGGAGACAAAGAAAAAGAAGAAAGGGAGAGGGGGGCGAACTTAATCATGCTAGGGTGATGTTTAATGGGTAATAAACTGGGTCAGGGGGAAACCTAGAGTCAAGATTTTAGCCAAAAAAGGAATAGATCAACAAAAAGGAAGGGGATATATATATTCACCGGGGAGGGAAGGAGAAACGTTCAGCTCGGTAACTTCGAAGCGGGTCTTGGACAAAGAATAAAGACATGCTGTAACGTAAAGGATCAGTAGGACAACCCAGGTTAGGAAAGGAGAAGAGGAATCAATTGATAATCTTTATTAAACTTCAAGTACACAGGAGAAAATCGTCAGCTGAGAGCCAAAAAATCATCTCCCGATCAAAGGCATTATTATTGGAGGGGGTGGTGCAGAGAAAAATAAGGGGGCGCGACTTCGAATGGGGAAAAAGAAAAGAAGGTCCGGGGTTAGAAAGAATTCCGCATCGGAGAAAAGATGGGGGCCCCAGTGGAGGGGTAGGATCCAAAGAAAACGCGGGATCTGCGACAAAAAAAAACCGACCCGCTTTAGGAAGAACCAGAGATTTCAGGCAGAGGGCTATTCGAGCAACGAAAGGATACCAGAGGCAGCATATATCGTCCTCGAAGAAGGGGGGCTTCCAAAGGGGGGAAGGCTACAAAAACTATAATTATGAAAAAGGGGGGGGGGGATGCAATACCCGGTTTGAAGCTCGGATTGGGTGTGGTAACAACTGAGTCGGAGAGGTGAGTAAGAGGAAAACCTTAGATGGCCGAGACAACTAAAAGGAAGAGGGGAAAGATGCTATGCAAAAAAAAGACACAACAGAACCATCCCTTCATGACAAGAAGAGAAATCGGCCCAGAGGGGAAAAAAACTTTAGGGAACCCCTTGACCACTTAGATCACATAAAAAACAAGAGGAACGGATGTAAAAAGGGGGGACGTAAGGAGGTGCCAACCTATTGAACTCAGTGGCGGTCCTTCGAAAAGGACCAACTTCTAGGAAGGGAAACACAACACTCTGGAAACATTGATCGTCACGCCGTGAAGAGGGGAAGGCTTGGTCAGCGGGGTCCGACTGAAAGCGCTCAAAAAATGTACGCATACTTATGGTAGAAGCTGGACCGACCCCAGACTCTGCCCTTAACACACAAAAAAAGTGTGATGCCCCACGAAGTCGTCCGCAACAGAAGGGGGAGGTGGGGGTAAAAGGCCTTAAGATCCAGAGGTCGGGGGGCTCAGGAAGTGAACACCTTTACGAAAAAAAAAGGGAAAAAAGCCCACATAAGCGATTCGTTCTACGAAAAACAAGTCGTGGGGAAAAAGGTCGCACAGGGAACGGAGAAAAAAACTAACGGTCTTGAGGAAAAGAGAGTATGAAACGGGGAGGGGGGGGGGGGGGGGGGGGGGCTTTTGGTGGCCCTCATCCCGAAGGCTTACTGAAGAAACACGCCGCTGGCTCAGACAAAAGACGCGCTGCTGACTTCTGCAAAGAAGGTATCAAGAAAACAAGAATAATCCGGAAAAGGAGGCAATCTCCCGATTGAAGGAAGGACACCACACTTACAAAAAGTGGGAATTTGAGGAATGAGGGGTCCCGGGAGTTTGAATAGAAGGAAAAAGGGAACCGGAACATTTGACGTGTACATCGTCTCGCGGTTGAGCCATAGCGGCATTGCAGAAAAAAACAAAGGCGCGGGAATACCCCTTGGTCGCTTAGCGGAAACCAAACCATCCTCGAGGGAACGAAAACAACAACATGAGAAAAAAAGATGATATTATTTGTGAGGGTTGAAAGCGGAAGTCTCAAGCGAGGGGGGGGCGGGACGGGACAAACAAAAAGGAAGGGAAGAAAATGGATTTGGTTAACCGGCAGAGCAACGATCGCGGAAGCCCACTGATCACGGGGGGAAGCATTGAGGAAAAAGAGAACTGGGGATATAGGCAGAAAAAGGGAATTGGGAGAGTTTTGAGGAGGAAAGAGGAAGGGGAAGAATGTGAAGGCGCGTAGGGGGGAACACAGGGGGGTGAAAGTCAGGGACGGGCACCCTCGGATTATGGGGGCCAAAAGAAAAGGGGGGTAGATGAGAAGGGGAGAAAGAAGAGTTCTTAAAACAAAAAAAAAAAAAAAAAAAAACAGCAGGGGGGAGAGAAAAGAAATTCAGGAAATAAACCGGGGGAAAATCGGGGTGGTCTGCCCCTAAGAACCGGTAAGGGGGCAAGGTCCGGGGAAGGGAAACCATTCACACCGACCAATGTTTTTGGCAAGGACGGTATGAAGAGACACTAGTAACAGAAAAGGAAGGCAGTATCCCGTTTTACCACCCGGATTAAGACTAGAGGGGTGAGGATGTTATTGAAACTCTTAAAAAAACAGACTTGAAAAACGAGTGAAATGAACGGACCAGATCCATAGTAGGAAAAGGAAGGGTTGTCAGCGACTAATATTTGCAGGAGAAAGGCTAAAATGAGACAAGGACCGATGAAAAAATTCATTAAGGAGCTCTCGAAGACTTTTGACTTATACAGGGAAGGGGGGGGACAATGTGGAAGGAAGAAAGAACAAGAACCGGAAATTGCCTTTAGAGGAGGAGGGTTAGAGTCAAGGGGAAGGCTACAGATTAACCGGAGGAACAAACTTCAGTTGACTAAATGCGACACGTAAGGAAGACAAGGAGGAAAGTCCGGGGGGACACACCATCCGACGCGGTACAAAAAGGCGAGTAGACCGCATGCTAGGGTTCACGCTGGGAAAATCAGGCTTAAAACTACATAAAAACCTTTTTTACCATAGGAGAAAAGAGTAAGGTGATTAAAAGGCGCGGGGGCTATTCGGAGAATGAAGAGCTCGAAAAAGATCAAATTATTTGAAGCAGAAGTCCCTAGATTGGGTTTTAGGTAGGGGGTGGGAAAAACGAAAAAAAACAGAGCGAAGCATGGTTCCCAACTAGGGGGGCATGGAAGGAGTGCTTTGTTATCCAGCACGAATCGACTTCAACTCTTCCTCACGCGGGGGAACTCCCCAAGTATATGGGTGAAGCTATAGCAAATAAGACTGAAAAAAAGGGTCGGTAAAATTAGGGAAAAGGGGATCTCATCTGGGACATGGGGGAGTTTGGAAACACCTGGAAAACTGAAGCCAAGTCTGGAAACGAGGGTCATCTCCTAATCCTGAAAAAAGGTGGATAAAGAAGAGAAAAATAGGACCAAAGAGTTTCTTGGGTAAAGAGTAAGGAGATCATAAGATAAAAGACACGAGTCCTTTTCCTACTGAAAAAAAAAAACGAGGGGAGGGGGAAGGGAAGGAAGAAAGGAAGAGGAACTGGAGGAATCTTTGCTAAAAAGGGACTGAATGGTAGGAAAACTTGCTCTTGGGGGAAAACAAAGACAGGAAGAGCCGCGGACTTCAGAGAAAGGGAATCAACCAAAATCTTGGGGAAGGATTCAATCCTAGCCAGTTCATGAAGAATGACGATTTACAGGACAAACCAGACGGAAGACCTCGGCCTATATCGAGAACTAGAGAAAAATCGACTTCTTCATGGTCTGGAGTACTGGGGAGAACCATCCGTTGGTGAAACGAGCTCGTCTGGAAGGGGAAACTGGAAATAGACGTCCGGGGAGGTTGTAAAAGGCTAATCGGGCGAAAGGGACTACTCGTTTGTCAAAAAGTGGATGTACAACACCCGAAAATCTCATATATCAGCACAAGAAAACTCCGGACCCGCTGTGGAGACCTTATCTGGAAAGAGTCTTCGTCTATAGAAAGAAGATAGCCATGAATCCTCTAAGATCGGGCTCAAAAAAAAAACCGTGGTAGCGTTGCGAATACGGAAAGTCACACACCGAGCAAAATGCGAGAAGGGGAGGGGGGAAGCTTCGAGGGGGGGGGGAAAACTTCGGTCTAGAGGGGCAGGAAATTCAGAATGATCTATTAAGGGAAATCGCCATGAGAGATTGGGGCGGCTTGCAAAAAGACAAAATCACGACATTTTCCCAGGTCAAATTCCTTTGTCTCCAAAATGGGGGACGAAGGAAGGAGAAAGTCCATTAGTGAAGTCCACCAGCGAAATAGGAAACTCGGGGGGTCCGGGGAGAGTTAAAAAACTCTCTCGTCCTCTGATGGGGAGGAATTTCAGGAAAGACTTAGTTCGCTGAACCTTCCCCAAATCTGGGACCACGATTATCGGGCACGCGCTTGTCAACCAAACTGACGGTTGGCAAGGAAGACCCAAACTTGAAACCCGTAACCAGTGAAGAAACTTGTGGAAGCCTACCATCAGGTCCAAAAACGAGCCGAGTTCCCCAGTAGGGGAGAAAAAGGAAAACCTACCTTTCAGACGCAAACAATGGTTGTCGGGGTTAGGGGAGTAGGCGAAAGGAGCCAGAACCGTAAAACACTGGGGGGCCAGAAATCATCAGGGCATCCCCCAGCGATTACTTCCCTGTTTCTCCCTCAGGGGAGGGGAAGGGACTCGCGAATGGAAAAACTCTGGACTAAGTCTGGTTATGAGAGAGGGATACTCTGTGGCTGGGGCACTCCTCAGAAAGTGCCAAGGGACTTCAAACGAAGAAAAACTGCTCAGGCTCAGCACCAAAAAGAGGGATAGGGCCTAAGGAGAATGGGAGGACTCCACAAGCAGTCCCAAATAGAAAATGGACAAGAACAAGTAATGGAGAGAAGCGCCGTCCAAGCACACCGCAATTTACAAATTTCCTTTGGGAATGTGGCAGGGGAGGAGGGGGCAAAAGCTACGCCCTAAAGGGGAGTCAGACAAGAGGAGGGACATCGGCTCGCAAGGTTTTTCAAAGCTTTCAAGCCTAACGGCGACGAAAGCGCCTTCGATAAAAACTAAAAAGG
>Ga0179593_1538357_pt1 | contig 10169 bp, 10 predicted proteins | sample CZODoug2_1_08_16_FD_185931 | JGI IMG/M metagenome (GOLD analysis project Ga0179593, IMG submission 185931) | Vadose zone soil fungal communities from Angelo Coast Range Reserve, California, USA - CZODoug2_1_08_16fungal (PacBio error correction) | ecosystem: Environmental > Terrestrial > Soil >...
GTAACGAAGTTCTGACTAACAGTGTCACTCCAAATCTGGATACACATGGAAGAGGAGTAAAAAACGGCGGGAAAATCCCATGTACGGAACAGTTAGTTTGTCTGACACGAGACATAAACGTTCCCCGGCCCAATTGCTGTCCTTTTCGGCGGCCGATGCTTTGAGGGAGAGCGAAAAATGCGTTGGTTGAGAGTTGCTGGCATACAGTCCAAAAAGCTTTCCTGGACTTGCCAGCTGTGGGGGGTGATGAATCGTCAAACACGCAAAAAACAAGAAAATATAAAATGGTACCTGGGCGGGGAATGAAAGAGGTTGAACGGGTGGGTAGTTAATGTCTGCATGGGGAATAGGGTATAACTAGAAACCCCCGTTATAACCATAGGTCAGATGGCAAGGTAGACGCCATTAGTTCGCCGAAAAGGTAAGTCTCAAGCTGGTTGGAAACATCCAAGAAAACCTACTGCGGGCATGAAGGCTCTTGGGAGGGGAAAGGGGGGCACCTTCACGCGCAGGGCCCTTCAATCGCGGGGACCGGGCTCGTGAATCTTAAAGGGGAGGGGGGGGAGCTTTTTCTGGTCAGACGGCATTCGTCAATCCTCGTTGTTCAACCGCCATCCGCAGTCCAAAGGAGGAGTGGTTGGAATTAGGTCCGGAGGCATGCGTGTGATTCGGGGAGTAGGACCAGGCAGAAAGTGTGGACGACAACTGCAACGTGGACGCGAAAGAAATCTCTAAGAACAACGCAAAACAGTTTTCTCAGGGTGGTGATTAGATACACTAGCCTGGGTTTTGCAGGGGATCGCTTTAACCTGCTAAGGAGTGTTGAGGGGAAATAAGCGCAGGCCATTAACATCACGGAGAGGGAGGGATCCTCCATCTATATTAAGAAAACCAACAAGAGGCCACAGGTCCCAGGCGAACCACTTTGACTGCACATCTTGGAAAGGAAGAAAGGAAGGCCAACAAAGATCCGCATTACCTCAGGACGAATGGCTGGAAAAGTAAAAGGGGGATCTCAATCAGGGACAAGGGTCCTTAAAATGACAATTGCGCCGAACAGCTTGTAGATCCTCTACGTCCCAAGCCCATCAGCCTGGGGTCCTCAGGGAGTTCACTGCAATGGGGCCGGTTAAAACAACGCACAAGGTATCTAACGGGAGGGAAGGTGGCAACTTGAGGCTCGTCTAGCCCGTATGAAGTTGCCGGTCAGCGAAATTTCAGTGGGACTAAATCCGGTGTTGCCAGGTATACAGAGCAAGGCTTCGGCACCAGGGCATTATCCTAAACCCCCACCGAAAAAAAAAAGAGAATGGCCTCCAAGAGACCCTGAACAGCTAAACCAACAAGGTGGGTCTGTGAGGGGAAGAACAAGTTCCATGGATGTTCGATTTTTTTGCGAAGGTAAGAAAGCCGCATGACCTGACACAGGAATAGCCTTAGGGTTCAAGGCCCAGGGGGGAAAAGGAGAGGACAACTTAGATGTGCTGCAAGCGTCCCGTAATCTAGGAACTGTTAATGGCACGAAACACTGAATCAAAAAGAGGAGAGAGCTGACTTTTTCTGCGAAGGATACCGTAAATGATCAATAATAGGGATGAAAGGGGGATCGGCGGAGAGCCACAGAAAAGAGAGATGGCTACAATATCGGATAAGAGCAAAGACCGTCTAAATCAAGGACTCAATTTCCAAAAAGGCCGTTAGGTGAAAGTACTGAGGGCTAACTGCAATAATCCAATTGACCTACGTGAGGCCTTATAATCGGTTAAGGCGCCTATTTTGGGAGCACAGTGTGAACTACAGCGAAAAAAGCCCAAGCACCTTCTCTGGAGAATGTGGCATGGCTTGTGCTAATATAAACACGAATGGGATGCACATGGAAGCGATCGTGAAATACAGAATCACGATAAGCACGTGTATGTCTATTCAAGAACGGAGAAGACAGATTCTGTTGTGTATTGTCCAGAGAGTAGGGTGAGACCCCACACACTAGCGGGGTCGCGTTGTCAGGGTTCTCCACGGAAAAGGAGTAAGGGTCTGCATAACGAGGTCTGTGGAGCTGGCAGTTGGGTCGGCAAACTACAGCGAATGGGGTAAAAGGTCTCTAAGATTTCACGTTTAGAAAAAGGAGTCCGCAGAAGACCTGAATAAACCCCTGAGAAGGGAAAAGGGAAAAAGGGGTGATTTGTCGCGTCGAGTTTAGATGAGAGGGATGGGTACTGATCTCCGGCTTAGCGGTGGCTCACAACGCCTTTATGAGGCTGGGGGTCATTGCAAAAAAGGTGAGGGAAAGTCGGCAGTAAATCAACACCGATCTTGGGTGATAAGTTGACGGGATTGAAGGTTTTCGATCTTGAGAACATGCAATGAATGCTCAAGTTTTGTTGCTTACAGGAAGGGCCACTACAAGAGGGCCAAGTTCTCCATCAAACAGAAAAGGAAAAAAAAGGGGGGAAACAGCTCTCGGCTCCAAGGGCAACAGGTGGAGAACCGGGCGAGGGTGACACGTATCGAGTCTTAGCGCAAGAAAAAAGGATGTGCGGACTCAACGGGGCTAGGAATGATGGGGGAAAAGTGCGGATGGGAAGCCGGTGCTTCTTTAAGGCGGGGGGGGGGACAGTGCGTGAGCACGGGGAGTTAGACGAGGAGTCTCTTTAAAGCTAAGGCAAGGGTGGGGTCCTGCGAAAGAAATCCGTTGGGAGGACTGTCTGAAAAAAAAATCTAAGGAAAGAGACAACCGAGTCTCGCCTACGGGGTTACGCGTCAATCAAAAAAGGAGAAAGCTCCTGTCGCGAGAAAACGCCCCGCTTTGAGTCGGGGGAAAAGGGGCTTGAGGCCAACAAAGGGGGAGTAGGTGTTGCCGGGAGTACTACCGTGAAAGCCCCGCCGGGTTAAAAAAGGGAAAACCTTATTTTAAGCGGGGAAAAAGGGGATTGTGCCGAATCCAAGGAGAGATGAAATGAAGGGAACTTCTCATGGGAGGAAGGAGAAGAGGGATGCGGTAATCATGTCGGGCCTCTTATGTTCAAAAAAAAACTCTCAAAAACAAGGTGAAAAAACCTTTGCATCTATTCAAGCTCCGGATGGAGGATTCTCTTGGGTGGGGGGGGGGACCATAGGGAAGATTAAAAGGAAATTGGGGGGAAATAGGGGAAGATCGTGTAAACGGGAAATCGTCGCGCATGCAAAATCGAGGCAACATATGTTGTAGGGAGTTGCGACCCGGTGGAGAGAATTTGGCCCGCCAGGCTGGGAGGGGAAATCGGCAAAGATGCAGAGGGGAGATCCCAGGAAATCTGTCGAGGGGGAAAGGGGAAAAAAGAAAAGTTGTTGCTGGCTCATGAGGGGGTAGTAACTGCTGGTCCAGCTCAAAGGTGGGGGTACTGGCTGTCGATGGGGGAAGGAAAAACAATCCGGATTTTGTCAACCTTTGCGGGGGGGGAAGGGAAGGGTCTATCGACAAGGCGCTGCAGCAGAACGGGATCCATCTCAATAACAGATGTAGAGCCGGCAACACCGCGAAGGGGGGTTCGACCAAATACAAATCGCTTAAAAAGCACAAAGAAGGGTCGTCTTTGTCCCAGTGCTCAAAGGACTCAGTGTCGAGGAAGGGAATACCCACCTTTGGCTCCTACGAAAGGACGGGTTATACTGGGGTGTGCAGAAGAGGACATTACTTAAAAAACTATCCTTAGGGGAAAATCAGAAAGGGAAACGATCTACAAGGGATAAAGCACGCGGATCTCGGGCCGAGGGAGTTGGTGTTAAAGTGATTGCAAATAATTTGTCTCCAAATAGATTTGAAGCGCTGACAGGCAACACAAAAAAGAATTCGGTAAAGGGTTCTCCACGGACCAATACTTGAAAAAGGAAAAAAAAATGCCCAAAGAACGGAAAATCTTCCCACCTCCAATAATGGAAAAAAGTGGGATGGAGGGGGAACAATGGAAGCTTTTAACGTGAGACACCGGAGGAGGAAATTCGGTCTCCGATTGGTTCATATGTTAAAGAGATACAAGCTTACGGTGCAGGTTTAGCAAAAAAAAGGAAAAGGGGAAAAAGGGGGTCTTATTTTCACTCGGACATTGGGGCCTCGCGGTGCAAAAAACTGTAAAAAGTATCGCAGTATTTTGACGTCGCAAAGCTGCCGACAAAGAGAAGACAACCGCACGAATTTTCACCGGCCAACGGCTAAGGGAAGAAATAGCTCTCTAAATAGCACAATATAGGGATGGTAAAGGAAGAAAGGGGGAAAGGGGGACCCCCCGGAATTCGTGGTTGTAAAATAGAATCTGATTGAAAAGGTTGGGAGGGACAAAGGGTGTCGATTAATAACAGGTCATTTGCAGAGGTCTCGAGTCGTCGCGCGATGTAACGCGGAAAAGAACAGGGTTGGGGGGGTGTGTTTTTTGGGGTGTAAGAAAAAGAAGGGCTGGAAACTTAACCTGACCTGGTCCAGTAGCCCAATAAACGGGACGACAGAATCAAGGGGAAAGAAAAAAACCCACGGGAATAGCAGCTCAGTACAATAAAAAATGTCGCATATTGTGGCTGGGAAGAGAGTCTTCGAAAGACTGTGGGGTGGTTTCGAAGGGAGCGGGGATGTCTTTGGGGAGGGTTTGACCGAGGCGTTTTTGATGGGTGCTGGGGGGGAAAAAAAACCAAGAGGTCTCAATCGTCGGATTGGACTGGTGTATCGGAAAGGAGCTCAAGAAGCAAAATGGCGAGATAAGGGGCTGGGAAAAAAAAACTCGAGGGAAAAAGAGGGTAGTGTGGAAGTGTCCATTGAATGTAGACAATCCAACAGTGATAACAGGACGGGAGAAGCTCGCCCGCGTTGGTAGCAGACAGTCCTTCTCTGCTGTTGGACCTCAAGAAAAGAAGAGCAAAAAGACTTGGTCATTCAGTTCATGGAAAGGGGAGGAATCGGGTGCAGGATCTGGTTGGGTGAAGCTGGGGCCGGGTAAACCTCATCAGGGAGTGGTAAAGAATCTAGCACATAGACGTCTAAAGGTTGGTGGAAAAAGGGGGAGCACGAGATAAAAACAGAAAGGGGAAAAAACCGTTACGCAGTAACCGAGAGCAAGAAGACAATCTTTCAGTAGGCGTTTTCACCGATAAAGAGCTTATCCAGGTCAGGGGGAAAGGGAAACAAAAAAGGTATGTGTGCGAGAAAGAGAAGGCGGTGGGAAACAAAAAATTCTCATCAAGTTAAACCTGGGTAAACTGAAAACGAGAGAAGAAGGGGGGAAATGCGCGGACCTAGTCTTTGCGTTTACCAACACAGCTGAAGGTAAAAAGGGGATTAAACAAATGCCACCCCTGCGAACCTCCGGCGATTAACGCTCTGTCTCAATCCGGGGGCGTCAAGAAGGGGCAACGTAGACCGAGTTATCAAAAAATCAGGGGGGGGAAAAAAAGGGATCGATAATATTATCTTCGGATGCGTGCAATTGATAGGGGCAGAAAGCAAGTCGCCTTGAGTGCTGCATCGATGCATGACTGATGAACCTCAAGGATTGCAGTTTCCAAAATGAGTTTTTGATGGAAAGGACCGACAGCACACCATCTAGTTGGCTCCAAGAGAATAAAGGAAAGTCATCTCCAAATGGGGGGCAGTGGTTCGCCAGTAGTATGCAGAATTGTCAGTGGGTAACACTCGGGGCCGCCGGGGTAATAGAAGGTCGGGGAAGAAAAGGAAGATACTTCTTGAGGCGAGTCAACAAGGGGGAATAAAAGTCCCTTTAAAACTTGAATGTGAATGAACTCACAACACTAGTCAAATAGACGGCTGAGGTGGAGAGGGGGGGAAGGATACAGAGGGAGAACTAGAAGAAAAAGGAGGAAAACCTCTTCGCTATCTGAAAGTGCCTCAAAATCACCTGCATTAATTGCCTACGCTGGGAAACAGGGAGGGGGGGAAGCTGTAAAGACTTAATGATTGGGGGATGGCTGGAGAAAAGTATAAAAAAAAAAGGAGGCTGACTTCTCTCTGGAGAATTTGAGGGGGCATTGGTCTGAGACTGTCAACTGATTAACCGTCAACTTTATTCTAGAGAGGGGTCTGTTGGGGGATTGCGCGTTGATGAGGGGGGGCCCAAAACAAGTAACGGCAGGGCTTCGTAAAGGCGTGGGGAAAAAAGAAAAAAAGGACTAAGCGGGGGACCCAGGTCGATATAGGGAAACAGAGAAATGGCGCGTCTATAAGCTCGCAAAAAAAACAAAAGGGAGAAGAGGAAGAGACGGAGTTGGACGCAACGGGCGACGAAGTGGTTGAGGGGGGACGGAGGGCGGCCATCGGCGATGGCCGTATCAAAAACGCCTTTTAGGACCGTATTGATACTGACAAAAAAAAAATTCACGCAATAAACAATGGTTCTGGGGATAAAGTTGAGGGGCGTCTTAAGGGTTTTCAGGGGGGGGCGAATGCAATAAAATGGGGGGGGGGGGAAAATTCAGACCCTCTGCAAGGTGTCAGAGAGAGCTGGGACATTTCTCTATAAGTAGCGAAATGGCAAATGCTGGGGAAACATCTCCTGGTTTCGAAGCGTCATGGAGGGGAGGGGGGCATATCGAGCTTAGCTTCGAGAGAGGAGAAAAAACTATGCAAGAAATACTTCGAGATGGAGGAGGAAAAAGGGGAGGGTCTTGTGACAGTGTGTCATCTTCACAGCAAGTTTAGAAAAAAGGAAAAAAAGTTGTTCCTAGGCAATGACAAGTTGTGGGGGGGGGTCCTTCGCCTAGAATTCGGAGAGCTGGGGCGGGAAACTAATCGAGGAATGGGGGCAACCCAGTGTGGTGTACCCATTGCATAAATATGAGAGACTGAAAAATGAAGAATCCCGACGCTGGGGAGCTGGTTGATTGGTCTCTTGGAGGAAAAGCCGGTAGTGGTCGGTGTGGGGGTGAGAAAAAAGGAATGTTCGCCGGGAAACTGGCAACTAGGAGGGAAAACTCTAATCTGGAACTGCTTTCGAGCAAAAAGATAACGGGTATAGAAGCATATCAATTGGAAGAAGCGGGGGGTCAAATGGGGGGAAGCAGGGAGAAGGCACACGACCTTCAGCGCTTCAAGACGGGAGACGTGGAGGGTATCTGGGGAAGATAGGTGGGAGACAGATGATCGGGGCCAAAATCAGAGAGGTTAGCTCGAGAGGGGATAGGGGTGGGTTTCCTTTCTGTGGGAAGCCCTGAAACGGGTACATGACGAGGACCAGATGTTGAGAAAACCAACAATGGAAAAAGGAATTGAAGGGTGCGTCCCCTGCGGGAAATACGCACGCTAACTGTAGCGTGAAAGATGCGCCGTTGGGGCTCGGGGTGGTCGGATTGATGCTAGTATTGAAGAACTAGAGGTATGCGGGAGAGAGAGGAGGGTATGGCGGGTACCACAAAGAGCATGTGGGGGTGCCTTGCGGTGACAAAAAAAAAAAGAGAGATGCCAAAATGAACCGTTTTTTCGTTTGGGGAGGAGGGTGAAAAAACACTTTCCAGCTGAATCAATGACTCAAAAAGAGAAATAAACAGAGGCACCCGCGCATCTCTGCCCGAATTGACGACGGAAAGGGTATCTGGCGAGATGAACAAGACGACTGAGGTCGGTTTTGGGGAAACAAGCAAGCATACTGCAGTCGACGGCTAAAGAGACTTTAACGGGGGAGCGGTTACTAACGTGGGGTTTGTCAAGACTTTCAAAGTCAAAGTACACTAACCAAGCTCTTAAAACAAAGAAGGGAACTGATGATAAATCACTCGAAGTCTGCGAGGATTGGGGGGGGGAAAAAGGAGTGAATGATGACATAGAATTGGGGGCCGCGGAAGGACCAAAAAAAAGGGGAAACGTCGATCTCTCAACAAAGATCATCGACGCAAAGAATAACAGGGGGAAAAAAGACACGTCAGAGAAAAAAATCTCCAGACCCCATCACGGGCTTTACGTTCATATACCTTTCTTGTACGCAGGGGGGGGGGGGGGGGGGGGGAAAAAAAAATGAGGATCTGATGAACGGCTAAGTGATAAGAAAATCGGCGTGGGCACTGATTCTTAACTGGTCAAAGGGCGATTTTCAGTCTGGGGGGGGGGGGGGGGGTGGGGGGGGGGTGGGGGGGAACGAAGTTCAAAAAGGGGGAGAAATTTGAAGTCAGCTAAGATAACTGCAAAAAACATTTACAACACTAGAAAATCAATTTGTAAAAAAAACAGACATAATGGTGCAAAAATAAGATTCAACAACACGGAGATTATAAGGGGTAAAGGGGCAGCGCTCTTAAGGTCAAATGGGGGGGAATTCAGTGTGCGGATCTGTTCATATGGCGATAAGTAACAGTCATGGATTGTTGCAAAAACAAAAAACGAAATAGACCGAAATGTCCAAGGGGATCATCGCCTATTCCGGCCAAGGTGAAAAAAGAAAGGGCATGTGCTCACTACTTTGACAATAACAGGCAGGTGGACTATCAGGAGAAAGAGGAAAAAACGAATATCTACTTGTCTCACACAAAGGGAAGCCTATCTTCGTACAAAGAAGCAAATTTCCAGTTGGGCTGAATTCTTCGTCGGGGGCGAAGGTCAGGTGGGGGGGACCAGTTGTTTAGCGGGAGTCGAGCTGGGGGGGGGGGGGAGGGGGAAAAATAACGACCGCTAGGGGGGGGCTTTCATGCACCACGCGGGGGGGTCTAAAAAGGTGGGATTGCTATTAGGATGGATCAAAAATCGAAGGCAACCATCGACGATCGGGGGCGGCTTGCACCGGGAGGGACAAGAAGGGGGAGGGTGCCCGGATGGAGTGTCAAGGGAAGAGAAGAAAACGCACCAGATAAGGGGCATAGTAGGGTAGACGCGCCCGGTATTCGCGGGGCGGGGAACGGGAATTTAAAAGTCGCCTGTTTAACTCAAATACCGAACGAGGGGTCTTTGCTTCTTTGGGGAAAAGACGGGCGCAGTCCATTGTGTAACGAAATGGAAAAAAAGAGAGTGAATGTCGGAAGTAAAAACTGCATCACGGACTATAGGGTAAACGCCGACAATAACGCAAATTTTTGGAAATTGGGGAAAAAAGAGAAGGGTATTAAGCAGGAAAGGGGGGCAGCGCACGTGCACTGGACAGTTCAGAGCCCGCGGAGGGCAACAATAGGAAAGGGGTAAAAGAAAATGATACACGAGAGTCTGAGGAAATGGGGATTGCTTTTCAAAAGTGCGAGGGACGGGGGTGCGCTTAATAGGAAACTGTGGAATACAGGGACGATCCCGAAAAGAAAGGGGCAACCGAGTGGCATGTCCAACCAGCTGGATTTACAACTACAACAGGTTACAATTAGGAAACGATAACCCCCAGAGTAGCGCTCAAATAGGCAACTCCAAGCGTAGAAAAGAAGGAGGACTTGAAAGATAGAAAACGGAGCCGCTTGAGAAAAGGAACAAAATTCAGGAAAATGAGCTTGCACAAGAGGCGTTGTCAAAGGAAACTCAAAATTTAGTAGGTCTGCCTTATCCCGTTGAGGTGCCGCATAAGAGGGGAAGGAAGGGATAATTCCCCGAAAAGGCAGTGAAGATTCAAAGCGTCCCGAAAAAGGGTGGGTGGCGTCAAATAAGGAAAAAAACTGACCATCTCGCAAATTTGGAGGTCATCGACCAGAATTCGAATTTGGGAAAAAGGGTGAGAACTGCGGCTTAAGGAGAAGGAACAGGGAATAGGGGGGACGAAGGACGAGTGGAAATGGCAAGGCGTCCCGTACATGCCGCTGTTAATGGTCTCAAAAGAAAAGGGTCAAATAGAACCGAATTGGCGGAAAAGGGAAAGGGACTATCTGAATTGCAAGTCAACAAGAAGAATAAATCATATCTAATCTAATAAGCGAAAAATCCAGCAGAATGTTCCAAAGGGGAAAAAAAGCAGTGGGTTAATTAAATTCTAACTACGGGGCAGGTATGGGGGGGGGAATTGTTGCCAAGAGTTGGCTTCTCGGAAAGCAAAAATTCTAGAAACTAGGGGGGCCATTTAGTTTCGCCCGAAAAGCAGGAAAGGGGGATATCGGCTCAGACGGACAACTGTGGCCTTGGGGGGGAGGAGGGACGGGGTTTTCGTTCCAAGACGAAGGAGAACCATCGAAAGCAAGGAGTGAGCACGGGAAGTCGAATGGTTAAAAAGTGAATCCGATAGCCCGGTTAACCG
>Ga0179593_1597548_pt1 | contig 10169 bp, 15 predicted proteins | sample CZODoug2_1_08_16_FD_185931 | JGI IMG/M metagenome (GOLD analysis project Ga0179593, IMG submission 185931) | Vadose zone soil fungal communities from Angelo Coast Range Reserve, California, USA - CZODoug2_1_08_16fungal (PacBio error correction) | ecosystem: Environmental > Terrestrial > Soil >...
AACCCAACCAATCTTCAAGGAGGAGGAAAGGGAGAAAGGCGCGTCCCAGTAATGAAGAGAGGAAAACCCGGACCTGTTTTCGACGAAATGAGGTAGGAAGTAACACGTACACGGAGAAAAGGGCGGTCCGTCGCAAAAAAAAAAAAGAAGGTCGGCAGGAAAAGAAAAGAGAGGGGGGGAGCTCTGCGACAAGGAAAAAAAAAAAAGCGCGCCTCGCGGAAAAAAAGGGGCGAGCAAAAAAAAAAAGAAAAAAAAACCCGGTGGCGATGTCTACTACAAAAAAAGAAAAAACTCTAATAATACGATCCCGCGACGCGGAAAAAAGAAAGAACGCGAAGAAAGAAACCCTCCCCCGATGGGGGGAGGGAGGTGATGTGGAAATACGGGTACAGAGGTCCGCCCACCTACGGGTAAAAGAACGCAAAAAAGGGAGGAGAAACAACAAAAAGGGAAAAGGAGGAGAAAAAGAGAGAGATCCTTGCTGACCAAGTGAAGGAGTGGAGACACCTGATTCCCCTAAGCCCAGCAAAAAGAGAGGGAAAAAGGGGACGCGTTGCTTGCGCAGAAAAAAGAAGGGGGGAGAGCGAGATCTTATGCGGGAAGGGGGAAGAAGAAAAAAAAGGGGGAAAGACCTCTCCACCGCTCCAGAAGTAAAAAAAAAAGGAGTCCTGCGCAAAAAAAAAAAAGTCGCCCCCTGAGAGAGGAAAAAGGATTGTCTCATACCATTAAACCATTACCGAAGAAAAAAGAAAGAAGAAAAAATGCCTCAGCGGGTCGGGGGGAAAAGTGGTAGAAACAATCATCGGAGAAAAGGAAGGGGGGGGGAAAGAAATGCGCGCCTCCTCTAAAGGACATCGAAAAGGAAGAGCTCCGGACCGATGAGAAGACGGGGGAGAAAGGGGGGGAGAACCATCGCGCGCCGTGCTTCCCGCCCGGAGGGGGAAAAGGGAAAGGGTCGAGCGCGCACGTGGATGTATCGGAGGAAAAAAAAAAAAAAAAAGTGGCGCCATTCGAAGAGAAGAAAAAAAAAGGGAAAGGCTGGGGAGAAAAGCGCGCCAAAAAAAAAAAAAGAAAAAGGGAACTACTCGACGCAAGGGGTGGACGAAAAGGAAGGGAACCGCATCGTAGTCGGAAGAGAGAAAAAGGATCGGTGAGCAGAGAGAAATAGAAAGAGAGTGGCTGGGAACCGATCAGGGTTGCAGCCCGAAAAGCCAAGAGGGGAAGGGGGGGGAAAAAACCCCTCCGAAAGGGGGAAAAGGGAAACGACTGCCGCTCCGCGAGCCAGGAGGAAGAGGAAAAAAGAAAAAAGGGCTCAATCTCTGGGGGGGGGGGGGGGGGGGGGGTCACGCACCGCTTGGCTCGTCGACCAACGGGCAAAGGGGGGAAAAAAAAAAAAAACGACGGCGGCACGTCCTCGGAAAAGAGGGAAAAGAAGCCCGTCGATGCCCTGCCAGCAACAGAGGGGAGAAGTAGGAGGAGAGAACAGGAAAGCCCTGGCACACCGAAGAAGGGAAAGTCGAGCCAGGTCCAAAACATTGAAAAAAAAGGAAAAGAAAGGAAGACAAGTCGATTCCGTAGCGGCCGAGCAGAAAAAAGGGGAGGGGACGGGGTGGATATCGCCCCCCCTAAAAAAAAGGGGGCCTTTTTCGGCAACAAGGACCGGCACCTTGATGAAGAGGGGGAAAAAATACTTCGAGCATCCGAAAAAAAAAAAAAAGGAAAAAGTTCTGCCACGTTGCAGGAAAAAGGGAAAAGAAAGAACGGCCGAGCTCTTCGAATGACCAAGGACTAAAAGAAATAAAACCCCATACCAAGGAAAGGGCCCCAGGGGCAAACTCCGAACACCAGATAGGGAGAGAAGCAGAAGGTTTCGCCTCGATTGGGTAAGAAGGGACGTCGGCAAGCGGTCCGCCCACCAAAGAAAGAGAAAGACCCTAGATGTCTTGTGTCCGAAAGCCACAAGGACCAAAAAAAGCCATCAGATTTTGTCGATAGGGAAAAAAAAAAAAGGAAACTTCCGCAAGGGGGAGAGAAGTCGTCCGCGCCAGCAGGATAGGTGGGGAGGAGAGAATGGATCGTCTCTTAGAAAAAAGAAAAAAAACAGAGAGGGCTGCTCCACGATACGTGCGCAACGGACTCGAGGGGAAAAAAAGAGACGGGCGGGCTTCCTTCAGGGAGGGGAGAAGGGGACGCAGGAGGGGAGGTGGTTGCTGCGCTTAGAAAAAAAATTCCGGCTGTTGAAAAAAAAAAAAAAGGGGGGCCGCGCAAAAGTGTTAAAAAAAGGACATCGAGGCGAACCACCGAAAACCCGAAGGAGTGTTCTATTTGGAAAAAAAAAAAGGAGAACGCAGAGGGGCCCTATCGAGGGAGGGTGAGAAGAAGAGAGGGGAAATTAACAACAAGAAAACGATCCTCGGGGCTTCCTCTTCGAAAAGGAAAAGGGAGCCGCGCTATCTCGCAAAAGAGCGCGGGGGGGGAAAAAGGGAGGGAAGGTTGCCTTCCTTACTACTGGCTGGAAAACCGGCTTCTCAGAGAATATCCCACCAAGGACGACTGGAAAAAAGGACTCGGCCCGCTCGTCCAAGACGGGAGAAAGCGAGAGCGAGGGCACGTGGTGGAACCCAGAGAAAAGGGAAAAAGGGAAGACCTGTTCGCTTAGGAAAAAGGAAGGGGACCTGTTTCCTCGAACGCAAAGAAAAGGCAAGGTCATCGCGACCCCCCCAAAAAGGAAGGAGAAGACACGGAAGCGTCGAGGGGGGAAAAAAAAAAAAGGGAAGAACCCCTTTTCCCTTGTAGGTGGAAGAAAAAGGGGGGGAAAAAACTCCCGATTGAAAACTAAGACTCACAGGGGGAAAAAAAAGGGAAAAAGCCTCTCATCTTTGAAAAAAAATAGATTCCCGGCTCAGAGGGAAGGGGACAAGGAAAAAGAAAAAAAAAAGAAACAATACAATTCTTTTCTCTTGCAGGCAAAAGAAAAAAACCTTCCCTCCCGAAGGAAGGGGAATGATAAAAAAGAGAAAAAAGGGTCATTTCTTCAGGCAAAACCAGAGCGGGAAAAAGGAAGAGGGAGGGGAGCAATCCTCACGACAGTGGGAAAAAGGGAGGGAAAAACTGCTGTCGCGTCTCCGAAGCGGAAAAGGGAAAAAAAAAAAAGGGTTTGGGTGTCCCGCCCAGAAGGAACAGGGAAGAGAGAAGAATTCTTCAAAATCCGGAAAGAGAAAGGAGAACCTCCACTTGAAAAAAGGAAATCCCATGACCTCCTTCCGAAGGCAAAAAAAAAGAAAGCAGTGTTCGCACAGCTCTCCACCAAAAGAGGGCAGAAGGGAAGGAAAGGGCGACCACGGGAAACCACACGGGCTTCGAATGCTCCGTGGCCACGGCAAAAAGGAAAAAAAGAAAAATAACGTCGTCGACCAAAACCAGGAGAAAAACCCGGAGGAACTAACCAAAGAAGGGGGGAAGGCAGCCTGCGGTCTACGACAACTGTTCATTGTCTTCGCAAGAATGCGGAGAACGGCTGGTGTCATTGCGCCGGCGGAGGAAGGGGACCGAAAGAAAGGAGGGGAGAGGTCTACTACGACCGCAAAGGAAAAAAAAAAAAAAAAAGACTCTAGAAAGACTACAAGGAGGGAATCCGCCGAAACCTCCCTCAAGAAAGGGAGAAGGAAGGCACTCTCTCCCCGAGATCAACCTGCAGGAGGGTGGGAAAGAAGAAGGGGGGGGCTTGCCATCGGGGTGTCGGTGCGAGGGGGAAGTGGAAAAGGGGCCGCCAACGAAAGAGGAAAAAATTCTCAAAAACAACAAACTGGGAAGGAGGAGGGGAAAACTTCCACGTCGGTGCGCACAAAGAAAAAAAAAGAGGCAGATCTTCACATCAGGCGGGGGGGAAAAGGAAGAAAAAGGGCTTCCCTCGCCCAGTAAAAAGGGGGGAAAGAAGACACGCCTAGAATCTTATATCCGGGGAGAAAAAGGGGGAGGTAGTAGACCTCTGCCACCCAGAAAAAGAATGAGTCCCTCCCCAATCAGGGGGAAAAAAACCGGGTCGCCCTCCGCTCCACCAAAAAAGGGAGGAACAGACAATGAACAGGTTTTGACGGAAGAGGAAAAAAAAAAAAGGAAAAAAGGTTCGTTTTTATTCCTGAAACGGGGAGAGAAGGGAAAAGGAAGCAGACGACGTTAAAAAACATTTGGGACAAGAAAAAAAAAAAAAGACGGGAGCAAGGTGGAAAGATCGTTTGGTCGAGGAGAAAAAAAAAAGACGCCCCGCGCGCTTTGGCAGGACAAGGAAAGGGAAAAAAGCCGTCATATGTCGGCCGCGGCCGTGGAGGTTGGAGAGGAAAGGAAGAACAGCCGGACGTGGTCTCTTCGAGATCAGGAGGAGAAAGGGGAAAAAAGGGGGGACCTGCTGAAAGCGCTCCAATCTTCGCAAAGAACGCAAAAAGGGGAAACGCCCCCACACGTCGGGGGAAAAAAAAGGGAGGTGCGGGAGAGGAAAAATGGTCAGGGAAGGGGAAGGGAAAAAGGGAGACATGACTTACCTTATTGGGGAAGTCGGTCAAAAAAACCTATCAGGGGCGCCGCCAGCAAAAGAAGGGAGGAACAAAGACACACTCCCCGCGGCGCGATAGGAAAGGGGGACGGGAAAAGAAAAAAAAAAAAAAAAGGGCACGCGATGCCCCCGGGCTATGTGGTTGCGCAGAAGGGAAAGAAACTCCACGGCACAGGGGGGCTCGGAGGAAGAAGGAAAGACGCGAAAATCATTCGCGCGGACAGGAGGAGAAGGAGAAAAAAGTCAGCACCGACGGTGAGAGAGAAAAAGGGGGGAAAGCCCTTGGCCTAAGAGGAAAAAGAGAGGAACCCACAAGGGCCCATCGACTCCGGGGAGGGAAAAAAGATGCCTTCAAGCTTCCTATCAGAGAGAGAACGAAGAAGAAACCCGCCGCCCCCAAGACTTCTAAAAAAAACAAAAAGAAAGAAAACTTGATTAAGCGGAAAAACGGGGGCCCTATCTAGAGCCAAAAAGGCGCAGGTCTTCCCAAAAAAAAAACACGGGATAAAAAAAAGAGGAGAACTAATCCTATATCGGAGGAAGGAAAAGAAAGAAAGAAATCGACGTCCCCAGAAAAGAAAAGGGAGTGTCCTTTCAAACCTCAGAACACACCATAATAGGCGAAGGGGAAAAAGAAAAAGTCGGCCAGCCTCCTTTAACACTTGGGGGGGAAAAAAAGAAATGTTTGCAGACAGCCCCAACCTCAAAAAAAGGGGGCGAAAGCTCCTCAACCACCTTGCGCGAGCAGGGAAAAAAAAAAGCCGGAAGGGATCCGCCCGGAGGAAAAAGGAAGTAGTCCTGAGAGCAAAGCAGTGCAGGAAGGGGAAAGGGGAGGAAGCCATCTCTCTCAAAAACAAAAAAAAGGAGTGCTGCGGCCCGATGACGGAAAAGAACTTCTCGCGCCCAGGAGGGATAGGAAAGCCCCTGCGGGCATGAAGTAAAAAGGAGGGGTGTTCCCCCCTTCTTTCAGGGCGGAAAGAAGGTCGTGACGGGAGAAAAAAAGGGTGGGAAGAGTTTTCACCGACGAAAAAGGGGGTAAAAAGGGGAAAAGGGGGCCACTCGAATTGCTAACCGAGTTGGCTGAAAAGAAAAAAAAGGGAAGGGTGTCGATTTTGCAAAGAGCGAGAATGGGGGATCGGGGGGAGGAGGGAAAGGGAAACCGCCCGAATCTCGGCTTCCCGCCAGGGGGACAAAAAAAAAGGAAGAAGGGGGGAAAGGAGAGCTCGCAGAGCGACAGGTTGAAGGGGGAAAAAGGATCCAATGGCAGGAACTTCTGTTTAGAAAGAAAGAGACGACCCCTCAGGGAGATATGAAAAGGGGGAAAATTCCTCAGAAGAGACAAGAGGAAAAAAATCGACCTTATTGCCGATAAGAAAAAGAGGGAAGGGGGGGGAAAACCTGCTTTCTACTATGGAAGGGGGGAAAAAAGAAGAAAAAAGGGGTTCTTCTTTTTCTCGGGCCACCAAAAAAAAAAAAAAAAACGAAGGTTGCTGCAGGGGGAGAAAAAAAGGAAGACTGTCCGCTGCGCAGGAAGCGCAAAAAGAAAGAAAGGCGCAATTAACCGCAAGACAGGGAAGAGCCCGCCGGTGTGCCGCGGACCAAAAAAAGCGAATTGCGCCAAAGAAAGGGCAAAAGGAGGGGGGAGAAAGCGGGAAAAAATTCCCTCTCCGCGGGGGGACAGCGGGGGAGAAAAGGGGGTCTACAATAAAAGGGGGAGGAAACAGAGGTAAGCAAACTCGACCGTCCCTAAAGGAAAAGAAGACGCGTGCTCAACACAGGAAGAGGAAAGAAAGAACGCTCCAAAGTAAACACTAAGGGAAAGAACGTGGTGGGGCGGGTGATCACAAACTGCCGGAGAAAAGGAAAAGCAGGTTGGCGCGCCCTTTCGGGCAAAAAAAAAAAAAAAAAAAAAAAAAGGAGGCAGTCGTTCCGTGCTTATCGAAAAAAAGAGCAGTTGATCCGCAAAAGAAGGGACCACTCCACGTTGCTCTCCTCTGGGGGGGACGGCATCAATGAACAAAACCGGCGACGTCCTCGAAAGCACCGATGGTCCGCACAGACGCCGCCGGGGAAAAAGGGGGAAAGTTCAGCATCGTGACCAAACGAGAAGTTCTTTCCAACCGGGCTCGTGCGAGCGGGACGAAAAAAAAAAGGGGGTGCAAAAATAACTGACGGTCAAAGGGGGGAAAAGGGAGGTCGAAACTCCCGGAGGAAAGGGAAAGAGGGGACAAGCTTCCGGGACCCAAAAAGGGATAGAAAAAAAAAAAAAAAAAACCAAATCCTTACTTGACAGTTGAGAAAGAAAAAAGGGTGCATTTCCTCCGGAGAGGAGAAAAAGAAAGATGCTGAGCCAAAAGGAAGGACTACTCCGGCCCAATCCTCATAGAGAGGGAAAAACGCTCAAAAGGGAACACAGGAAACAAGAAACGCGCGCAAAAAAGGGATCTCTCAAAAAGAAAGGATTTTCCTACTCTTAAAAGAAATCGTTTCCCAAAAAAAAAAAAACTAGTAATGTTTTGCGAAAGGAGGGAATCTCTCTATAAAAAAGGAAAGGGAAGGGGATTAGTAAAAGATATATGAGGCGGAAAAGAAAAGGCACCGTCCGTTTTCCAAACGGTAAAAAAAAAAAAAAAAGAATGGCCAATCACCGGGAAGGGCGGCGGTCTGCGCGTGGGGGGGGGGGGGAAAAAAAAAAAAGTGCCGGGCGAGTTTTCCGGCGAGGGAAGGGAGAGGAAAAAGAGGGCCGGTGGGAGAGGGGGGAAAAAAAAGGGTATTAGACCCATCAGAAAAGGAGTCCGCAATAGGCAGTAAAAAAAAAGCCGTGGAAGAAAGGAAAAAAAAAAAGAAGCCCGTTCAGAAAAAAACGAAGTTCCTTATGGGGGGGACGAAAAAAGAAAGGTTGCGCGACACCCCACTGGCAGCAGGTCCCTTTGGTAAAGTCCCTCAAAAGGGAAAGGAAAAAAGGGAAAAGGTGCAGAAAAAGGGGGGGGGGGAAGGACACTGTCGCCGCCCGAAAAAAAAAAAAGAAAACGCGCCTCTCGCCAGGGAAAGGGGGTTAGAAGAAGCCCCTTAAAAGGGGGGGGGGGATCTTCACAAAAGCTCCGGGGGAAAAAGCCCCATCGCGTCCCTCTTAGGGTGTTATTCCTAAATTAAGGGAAGAGGAGGGAGAGGAGAGAGAAGATAGTATGGTCGAGCGGAGTGATCGAGCAGTCGGATCACAATAAAAAAAAAAAACGGACTTTGGGCAGGGAAAAAACGACGGGAAGGAAAACGTTCTGGCATGAAAAGTCGCGAAGGAAGGGCCATTCCTCCGGTAAAAAAAAAAGGGGGTTATCACGAAAAAAAAAGAATCAGTAAGTCTGCGAGATGGAAAGGAGAATGATCTTTTTAGCAAGCAAAAAAAAAGAGGGGGGAAGGGACGGTCGCGTGAGGGAAAGGGGGACGCCGCTCCAAGCGGGGGGAGGGGAAAAAAAAAAAAAAAAAAAAAAAAAAAAAAAAAAACCCCTCCCTCTTCTCCGGAGAAGGGGGAAAAGGGGAAGTCGAGAAAAAAAAGGGCGAGTGCGCAAAAAAAAAGGGGGGAAGGGAGGAAGACCCTTCTTTCTCGTTAAAGCCAAAAAAAAGAATAAAAGGAAAAAAAAAAGGGAGGCACGGCGCCCTAAGGAGGCGCTTAAACAGGAAAAAAAAGAAAAAGGGGAAAAAGGCCTTCATCACCTCGGGGAAAAAGGACGTCATAGAAAAAAAAGAATCCCCTGGAAGGAAGCGCAAAAAGGGGGGGGGGGGTTTCCTATCATTTCCACCAAAATTTGAAAAAAGAAAAGAAGGGGCAAATCTGTCGATTCCTTAAAAAAAAAAGAAAAATACGGGAGAAAGTCGGCCGGTTTGGATTAGCGACATGAGAGAAGAAAAAGGGGGGGGGGGAAGGGTCTCCAACAACAGCGGGAATCGGGGAAAAGGGGAAAGCGCTTTCTGCTATCCGCAGCGCGCTCCATGGACGAAAAAGGGAAAAGGGAAAAAAAAAAAAAAAAAATCGATAAAATCTTAATCCTATATCAAGGCGAGAAAAAAAAAGAGGAGGAAAGGAAGGGCCCCCACTCTCTCAAAAAAAGGGGAAAAACTCGAACAACCAGATATGGAAAACTCTTTTTCCCTCAATGGAAAAAGAAAAGGGAAAAAGGGTTGCGTCGGCAAGCGTCCCGCCAAAAGAAAAAAAAGAAAACCGAAGGGGGGGAGGGGGAAAAAAGCCCTCCTCCACCAAAGAAAAAAGGGGGGGGAAAAAGATCTCCTGAAGTGATCCCTCCTGAGGGAAAAAAAGAAGGAAAGCGTCCCGGCGCCGCTCATTGCGCCGTAATAAAAAAAGTGGCGTTCAATTCCAAACCACTCGGAAAAAGGGAAAGATGGCTGCTCCCCACGATGAAGGGAAAAAAAGGGAGAAGGGAAACGACTTCTTATCCCATGCGGAAAGAAGGAGGGAGAAAAAAAAAAAGAGTGATGTGTTTCCGCTGCGTGACAGGGGTGAAAGGGAAAAAAAAAAAGGAGGTCGGGCTGTTTCTGAAAAGGATGTCGGTGGTGGGGGAAAAAAAAAAGGGGGGACAAAACGGTGAGCTGAAAAACGAAGCCTAGAGAAAAAAAAAAGCGGGGGGGCCCTATCTGTTGGGGGGGGAAAGTGGCGCGCGATTTTCCGATGGGAGGAATGAAAGGAAAGGGGGGGAACGATCTCTGCTCCGAAATTTCTCGGAGAAAAAAAAAGGGAGACGGCGCTATCAGAAAAAAAAAAAAGCAGAGCCGGTTTCCGCTCATGACAAAGGAAGAAAAAGGAGGCGCTTTGTCCTGTGAAACCGGCGCTATTCAAAAAAAGAACTTCTCCCGATCTGCCTCGTCCGGAAGAAAAGGGGGGGAGGAAAGAAGATCCGGAGAGGCCGAGGGGAGGACTCCAAATATGACGTGCGCTTCGAGGGGGAGGAAGGAAAAAAAGCGCCCCCGGTGCGCACCCTATGGGCTGCAGGAAGGAAAAAAACGGCCCCGGCCTGTCCGCCCAATAAAGAGCCGGTGACCGCCCCCCGCAGACGCCGAAGCCAAGGAGGGGGGGGGGGGGATTCCTATCCCACGAAGAGAAAGAAAAGACAACCGCTATTTCAGGAAGGGCAATCGCGGCTCGCCAGGAGAAGAAAATCTTTTACCGCAACAAAAAAACTCTCCTCCTCAAGGGGAGAAAGGGGAGAGCGTTTCGAGGGTCCAAAACACAGAAGAAAGGGGAAGAAAAAAACCGTCCCTCCCTCAGGTAAGAAGCCGCCTGAGCACCGATCATTGTAGAGAAAAAAAAAAACGCCGAACTAAACTAGAAGGAAGAAGAAGCCGACGTGGGTGTGGGCCCGTGAGAAAACCACAAAGAAAGGGGGGAAGCCTGGCGGCAATGCCGACGCCTTTGGGGGGGGAAAGAAAGTTGCGGGAGGAAAAAAAAAAAGCTTCGTGGCTGGGGATCTTCACAAAAAAGGGAAAGGGCCGAGCAGGTGAAAAAGAAAAAGGGAATCAAACAGAAATTGCCGCCGCTCCCCAAATGACGGAGAGAAGGAAAAGGAGACTTCACGCGCCGGAGAAAAGGAAATGGGCCGCCCAATCGCGC
>Ga0179593_1659316_pt1 | contig 10169 bp, 4 predicted proteins | sample CZODoug2_1_08_16_FD_185931 | JGI IMG/M metagenome (GOLD analysis project Ga0179593, IMG submission 185931) | Vadose zone soil fungal communities from Angelo Coast Range Reserve, California, USA - CZODoug2_1_08_16fungal (PacBio error correction) | ecosystem: Environmental > Terrestrial > Soil >...
AGGGGGGAAAGAAGAAGCGGGCAAAATGGGGCGGAGGCAAAGGATAGCGTGGGTACGGGTGAAGAACCTGAATCAAGCGGCCACCAGAAAAAGAGGCAGCGACAGGGGAAAAGAACTTTATGCAAACAAGGCACAAAGGACGGTCGAAAAAAGCGGGTATAAAAGAGGGTCCAAAAAAGGGGGGGGGGTGACGGCAGGAAGATGTGTAACTGACCAAATATACAAAAAAAGACGGGGAAAAAAGGAGGAAGAAGGTGGGGGGCTAAAGAACTCGGGTCGAAAAAAAGAAAGGAGCAGGCGGGGAGACGGAAAAAAGAAACAAAGAGAACGGGAACAAAAAAGAGGGGGAAAAAAGAGGGGCGAAGAACAACGTTGAGAGGACTAAGCCAGGTCAATTGGAACAAATATAAACAACTCTGGGGAGTTCATATAGGGGAAGAACAATAGAAAAGGCTGCGAAAGATAACGGATGATGCAGAAAAATGACGATGGGGTCGTGAGGAAAATGCGGAAGGGTTGGGGGTTAGGCGGGCAAACTCCATCGGCAAAAATTAGGCGTAGGAATAAAACCGGGGCGTGAGAAAGAACTCGTTTGGTGATGAAAACAAACAGCAATGCGGGGGGGGAGCGGCAATGAGGTTGAAATAAAACACTAAAAATCTCTCGAACCTGATGGAAAAGTGGGGGTTTTGGTGCATAGGACCAGAAAACAATCTGTAAAGTTCTGGAATAACAATAAAGAAAGGCCAGCAGACCTAGGAAAAAGGGAAAGATAATAAAGAGAGTGAAAGGATGGGGGATGAAAGGCGCGAATAGGAAGGAAAGGGAAGGTCCTGAAGGAAATCGCAGAATAGAGGAAAAAATGGCTTGTCGATGCGATCCGACCGGGAAAAGAAACCAAGTTTTAAGGAAGCGGGGCAGGGGGCACAGCGGGACCCTATATACACACGGGGGGCGATGAAAGGACTAGTGGGGGTCACAAATAAACAAGGGGGGCGTCCTGTAAAGTAAGATATTGGGCGTGAATCGTGTGAAATACGGGCAACATGTGGGGAGCAGGGGGGTTGGGGGTAACGGAAAAGACAGGGGGTGTAGGAGACCCAACCATGAGTAACGTCGAAAAAAAGGTAAGGGAGTCTCACGTTTGGGAATGTCAACGGAAAGGGGTGGCGGGAAAAAGGGGGAACTAACAGCGGATAATAGAACGGGTGGTCGAGAGCACGATAGGGGGCAAAAAAAAGAAAACAGGCCTGGAAACGGGGTCATAAGGGTTGGTGGAAAGGGGAGGGAGGAGCAAGGGAACAAGAAAAAGGGGGTCTGAGACCCTGAGATGCTATCGGGGGAAAGATAATGGGATCTGGGGGAGCGGACAACAACCAAGAGGGACGCAAAACACTGGTAGGGGGGGGAGGAGTTACAAACAAGAGGGTACGATCGACATGCCGAGCGTAGAAGAGTATATCTTCTTTAGAACAGAGTGAATGTCCCTGAGCTTAAAGGGCTTGTTAATGGCTCAGTTGACGAATCCATTTTTCGATGCATTCCTTAGTCTGCGCGCGACACACCTTCATTTTTAGTCCCATCGGTTCCAGTTTCCCCTTCCGTTAGGAAAGTTGGTCTTCCGTCTGTCTCGCGAACGGCATCAAGTTTCACAGCGGACTGGAAGGCCCAGAGTCGAAGTCATTACAAGAGTATAAGTTCTTGTTGATAGTTGGACGACTAGGGATTTTAGAAGTTTACAGATAGGCTATCTGGAAGATTCAAAACTTCATAGCGGGGGGGGAGGTGCATAACAATATTGAAGAATGGGACTTTTTTGGATACTGGATCATCGCGGCCAATTCCTCGAGCTCTCTACGAAAGGAGGGAACCTCTGACCATTCTTGAGGGCGCCTATAGTGAATGGTCCAGGCCGTAAAGCCGAGCGGTTGTGGAAAGTCAATACGAACTATTTTTCTTTCTATTCCTAATTTGCCCAGCCAATAACCAGCCAGAGGGTTCTCGCTGTAACAAATACTTCCATCTGGCGGAGATCTTCCAAATACGCGGGGTATGGGGACGGGGGCTATTCCTGGGAAGTAGGTCCTACGTACGTCCATTCAATCTGATCACGGGCGGACGCCGTTGGGATCCATGTATTGTGAAGTTCTGTCTGAAACTTGGTTGAACTGAATGGGGGACTTCGAAAGGGCTTATCCTTAAATCAGCACCGATTAGTCCTGGTAGGGGCAGAGGGGGGGTACTGGAAGCCCTGGGCTACCGTAAGGATCTCCCCCAGGGGGGGTGTAAGTTTTGTTTCCTCCAGGACCGCTCAAGTCTTTCCTAGAAAGTAACGCATTATGTCCCCGCCGATTGAAGCTAAGAAAGATTTCTTCTCTCTGGACTCTTGTTTAGAGACGACGAAAGGCTGTCGGCCGAGCCAAACGGAACGGAGGCAGGAGCCCCCTTGGGGGCATAGGTTGCTTCAAGCTCGGGGCCATCATAGAGAGAGTGGAATGATCTCAGACTAATCGGGACTCGGACGGGGGGATTCCATCTCGAAAAAATTTACCACGTGGAGACGAGAGGGCTCAGTCGAATCCATTAAAAAAGGGAAGGGTGGCTACTATCCCCTGAAAGCCGCTAATATTAAGTACTAAGCTCGTTCCACACGAAAAAAGAAGAAAATCTTCAAAGAAGGGTTAGGTCTTTCTTACAAAAGGGGCTGAAAACGCAAACATCCTCGCTCGGGGTCAGAAGTCCTCTCTGAGGAAAGGCGCACGATAGTGTCTCTCACACGTAGACTAGCGGACATTTCTGCAAAGGATAAAGCCAGCTCAAAAAAAGGCTGCGCTTCATGGGAGTCACCGGAGGAACGTGGGAACCTCTTGTAACCGAGGAGACATTTTGAAGACAGGAAAGTAAACCCCTGCCGGAGCGAGGAAAGTAAGAGAACAGAAGACGGAATCTATACCATGGGAAGGGGGGGGAGGAGATATGCGCCTTCTGGTGACTTACTTCACCTAAAAAGGGAGCTTCTGTTGAATCACCGCAGGGGTAAAAGAGATATTCTACACTTCCCGGAAAGCCCATGAATCGCCACGTGTTCGGAGGCGAGCTCTAAACGGTGAGAAATGGCGCTTACGTCGACGTGTGGCATGAAGGGGTCGCGAGGCCAAATCATAGCGGGGAAGAGCGGGGTTGGGGATAACGGGAGCCGAAGCTTTCCGATTTCGTCTTTTGGAAACGGACTGTATGTGTCTGGAAGAGTTCGCGGGATTAGAAGGGGGAAGGGTCGCCAAAATGCCAAATGGGCGGCGCTACGGCTAAAAAGGAAGATCTTATCTGAGATTATAGAAAAAAGAGGTCAACCCTTTTGGGGATGTCTTAGCGGAAATTTAGAAAGTATCGCGTCTTATGGCTAGAGATGGGCCTCAACGGAGGGTTGTGTCGACAAGGAAAAAGTTGCTACCTTTAACTACCTGTTGGAGATGCGACGGACACGTAGATTGTCGACACATATAGGCGAACTTAACAAAAACGACAGGACTCCAGTACCGAAATCGTGACGGGTCGGAACTAGAAGGAATACTTTTTATTCACATTCCGCAATTGAGCCTTTTAAGTTTTCGACTCAGAATCACGTTGTACCTGAGGGATGGCCTTGACAAGAAACACCGTTGGGGAAGTAGCAGAGGGCGTCAATCAGAAGGTACGGGATGGGCGAATCCATTCCGACAAAAAGGAGCTCGTAGGTAGGGAGATGGCTCAAAATAGGGATTTGGCGGGGAGGTTGGGGGGGGAAAGGGGAAAGAGAACGCCTCGAACGCACACGAAGAAGTCAAAACCTATCCCGGAGGGGGTAGATTGAGTGGAAGAATGGCAGTTATTTGGAAAGACAAGGGTGGGTCGCAGAACAAGCAATTACAGGAAAAGCCTCGCCAGGCCCAAATGGCGACCAACCAGATTCAAGGGCAGAGGGAACCTTTAAGACTGCCGAAAGGGGATAGGACCCAACTTACAACTCGTCATGAAAAAGGAGCTGGGGAGTAATCGATCTGCGAGCCAGAGGGACGCGCCTGGGTCCCATGGTCTTGTGGACCGTAGCCCGCCCCGAGACCCCTTCTACCGCCGGTTTCCATAGTTTCTCTGGGAAGAACGGTCACGAGTCCCGGCGCTCTGGCCTTCCCCCTTTAAGGTTCGTCCCAACCCTTTTGCTCAGATCGCCACCCTCCCTTATCCAGTTGCATAGGTTCGCCTGGGGGCCTGTAGGTCTTGATTGATATAGCATTCCTATACCTATTTGTGCTTGTGTCTTACGCCGGAGTCGTTCATACTCGGAAGCTGGGAGGGAAAATCCGGCCGTCGTATGTAAACTAAGGGGGGGGAATACCTGCCTGTGGGCGAGCTGAAGGAGAATTAAAACCAAATGGCCAGGACCAACACCCTGGGGATACGAAAAAGACTGCTCACGTGGGCCCGCACCTTGGGGTGACCGTAAGCGGGATTCTAGGGGAGCGAGGAAACAACAAAGGGTAGTATGAACTTAAGGAGAACTAGGCGCATCTGGCGGCGTGAAAAGAAAAAGTGCCTGTCAATCGGACGAGCAATTGGGTAGTTTCAGAAAGAAGGGGGTGTTCGAAGGGCTTTGGGGGGGTCGCCTTTTAAGCTCAGGGACCGGGTGGGGGGGTTGGGGGGTTTTTTTGGGGGGGGGGGGGGGGGGTGTGTTGTGGGGGTTTTTTGGGGGGGGGGGTGGGGGTGGGGGGGGGTGGGGAGTGCCCCTAGCTACCTTAGCATTCCGGATTTCGTAAACGGGAGAGTTAAGAGCTTGGGAAGAACAGAACCGTAAATAAGGGGACTATCTTCTACGCTATTCGCCAGGCGGGAAGCCTATTTGACAAATATCATGAAAGGAGGGGGGGGGGGCGGGGGGGGAATTTAAATCTTGATGGAGGGGGGGAAAAGGGTTTTACTGAAAATGGAAGGACGAATCATAGGACCTTTGACAGGTCTCAAGGTTATCTTTTAAGTGTTGTCGGTTATCCACCGCTTTGCTCCTATCGGCGAGTGTCTACCGCTCCTGAACTCCCGGTACGTCTCCAGGTTCACTAATGATGTTCGGTTTCTCCTCTAGACTTTGGGAAAGCTGGGATCTCCTCCCGGTAAACCGAGTTGGGCCGGGTTCCGGATTGTGTTTTTTCGGAAAGCCATCTATGTTTTAAACGTCTTGGCAGGGCTCCAATTAGAGGAACTGCTCTGGCGAGGTTTCTTCTCAGCGAACTACACGAGTCTGTAGGCTTGGTGCGAGACACCATCCGTGGCGCCGGTCGGCACTCTGCCCTGGGGAGTCTCGCTAGGCTCGTTGGCAGGACGAAGGGACGTGGATTACCAGTAATGCTTGTCTCCGGTTCGAGAGGAAAAAATACTCTCAACAGAGGGGGAACATTCCGCTATGTTTAATAAATATGGAGGGGGAAGGGAGTCTTAGACGGGGAGGGGGCCGAGCCTTGGAAAAGGGGCAATCCACTACAGCAAAAAGGGACCTGAAAGGGTGCAAAACACCTTATAGGGCTAAAGCCAGAAAGTTGAACGCCAGTCCGACGTAGAGCGAGGGCTGGTCGGGAGGAAAGAGGGGTGTGATCCAGAGACCAACAGGGGACGGGGGCTCGGGTTCATTATGTGGTCGAAGAGGCCACGGAAAACGTGGCCGGGTAGACCCCGGTGTTGGGGGGGAGTCGCTTCAAATCAGAGCGGAGAGGGTCGTCAGGGGTCGAGTAGTTTCGGAGGGAAAACATAGCAAATAAAAAGAAAAAACCAATACCAGACGTCTGATCCTAAAGAGGCAGCTCCTAATAAGGGGTAGACTATACGAACTCCGACGGTCTTTTTGAAGGAGAACGCAGAAAATACTAAAATCTGGAAGGAGGCCCTACTTCAGACTTTTCCAAGACTAAGGGAAAAACACCTGATCATGCTGTATAAAGTATGACTCCAAAGAAATCGGAGGAAAAGTTTCACGCCTTAATGGCTGGGAAGACTCTCGACCGGTTCCTATTGGTAGGGGGATGACACCAACCGGATAACGCAGGGAGAAAGAAGTCGGTTGGCTACGCCGATCATCTGCCATGATGGCTCTATAAGAGAAATCGTAACGTGTAGACAGTTAAGGGAGTCGGAGGGGGAAAAGAAGAAAGGAAGATCTCTTCTGAAAGTAAAGCGAGGGATCAGGGAGATCTCAAAAACCGGTTAAGTCAAAGAGAAAAAGGCGCCTCTTGGGAGGAGCGCTCCTCTCGGAGAAAGGAGCTGAGCAAAAACTCTTGGGGGAAATAGATTTCGACAAGGTTAACTAGTAGAGAGAGCCTATCCTGTGGGGGGGGCGGGCGGAGCTCTCGAATAGTAAGGTAGACCGACGGCTACGGAGAGACAGGGAGCGTGTCGGACGGGTCAAAAAGGGTCGACACACGGGGGGTCGGGGGGCTTCATATCGGAATCGGTAGAGGTTTGGGTTAGGGGGGATCCTAGTATGAGCCGCGGTGTGTGCTGAGGGCCAAGGGCTGCCAGACTGACGGCGGCGTCGGGCGTCAGAACGGCCAAGAGAGAAACGGTCACAGCGGAGAGAGGAGGGGACGGAAGAGGGGAATTTATTCTTGTTATTCTCTCGGCCCCGCCAGGAGAACTATCTTTTTATCTCATCTCCTGATGTAAAATTGGTAAACAACAAGGGGGGGAGGGAATTGGAACGTTTCCTTTATCGGGCTTGGCAGCGAATGAGAAGGCCGGCCCGGTAGGATGGGGCTATGAAAGGCCCCATAAACACTCTTGGCGAACGAACAATATTCACGAAAATGTCCTGCGTATGAAAGTTCACGAGGGAAAAAGGGAATGGGGGGTTCGGACCTCACTTGGATAGTAAAGGCTTGTGACCACATCTAAAGCCATCAGAGAGTAAGAAGACGGCCGGGGGCATTGAGTTGGGGCTCATCCGACTCAGCCCAAGAGACTTAAATCGAGGGGGGGTCACGCATCAAATTAATCCCCAAGAGTTTTTGGAGGGGGGATAAGGGAGTGAATTTGACCTTAAGGCCTCCGAAAGGTCAAGAAGAAGGCCAACCGGAATCGGGGGGGGTTCTCTGACTAAAAATGGGGCAGGATTTTTTAACAAGAGCCCGTTATATGGTTGGTGAGACTGAACTCAGGTTCTCTCTCCCCAGAAAAAGATGTCACAATTGACCTACCCCCAATCATCGCAACTTCCAGTCCCTTTCCAGTTCCATCGCCATGGGTCTCGCTCTCATCGACACCCTCCACAGAAAAGGGGGGTCACAAATAGGTCAGTTCTTAGAATCCGGGTAGAAAAGGGAAATCTCCCCGAGGACAGTGTTTCGCTAAAACACCGCTCCAAGGGAACTAATCGGGGGGTCGAAAGACGGTACGGACGTTTCGGGTCAAAATTAGTTAGAACCAATAAGTAAATCCTCGCTGGGAGAGAGACCCACCCCTCCGAAAAGCGGAAAAGAAACTTCCCGCGCTTTGGGACCCTGGCCTTCTAATCTCGAGTGAATTTCTAGGAGGGACAATTCCCCTTTTGTGGGAAAGGGTCTGTATAAAATCGTGACGGATCCCGTGGGGTAAGTCCTTGAAGGCGGGGTAAAGCTCTGGGGGGCCCCTACGGAGGCCTCGCTCTCCGCAACGGATGCACAGGGGGATAACAAGTCTAAAGGCTGCCTACGGGAAACTTTATGGTCAGAACACGTGCACGGCCGTTTTAATTCTGGGTCCCATAAAGCGAGTCTTCGGCTTCTAGCCATCTCCCAGACCAAGGGGTAGGATCCCCTAGAAATCTACCTAAAATGGGATAGCACTCCTACAAGTTGTGCCGTGCCGCACTTCGTCGCGTGAGGTGGCTCCGTTTCAAGGGGTTGGATGTCCGTCAAGGTGGACGAAAGCGGCGTGCAAAAAAAGGATTCAGAGACGGACGGCAGTCCGGGATAGGAAACATTCATAAGAGGCTACCGCGCGGATGAAGGAAAAGAGTCGTAGCTGAAACACGGATGGACGGCAGTGGACAATCTGCGAAGGCGGGGGATTTATTTCAAAAACGGCAAAAAATGGGGGGGTAAGGAATATAAAAATTACCAACGTCATAAGAGGGATAAACGAGGGGATCTGTGGAGAGTTTGACAGAAAACGACTTTTCGAAAAAAAATGGGGCTGCGCTCTCTTACGGACCATACTAGAACAGGAGGGGTGAGTGGGGACGCTTCACTGGCAGAGGGAATGTTCAAGGACGGTTTCCGGGGAGGTCTGGGGGGTTCAAAGTTAGGGGTTAAAGAAAAAGGGGCTGAGTCTAGAAATAAGATTCTGTAATCACCAATAAAAAAAAGCCTGATCTCCAAACAAAGTGAATACTTATTAAACATATAAAAGGAGACAATACCTACGGGGATGGTGTCAAATGAAAAAAATGGGGTAGCCGTTCCGAGGCTTTATCGGAAACCTTAGAATCGCAAATAAAGAAACACGCCGGGACAGTCGACCTATGTTTGAAATCGAGGAAAATAGTGTGGCGGAATGGAGTTCTAAAACAGGGAAAGTCTATTTGTGACGCACCTGATGAAGGAAGAAGGGTGGAAAAGCAAATAGACTGCGAGAGCGATCGGAGGGGAGGAACTACCATCTAAAGGGGACTAAAGTTAAAGAAAGAAAAATAAAGCGTGTAAGATCTACAGGGGAATGGAAGAGGGGCTTTGAATAGGGTTGGGGGATCTCTCGCTCTCGCAGCACGGCTCTTTCATGAGATGGAAAAAAAACCGGAAAAAGGTCAGGGGTTGACTCTTTAACTCCCCAAAATGTAAAGCCAGTTTCGAAAAGAGGTGGCAAAAAGCCAGGAGGCAGGGACAAAGAGTACTTGGTTAGCTCTCAAAAACTGAAAATCTTTTACAGGGAAGTCAGGGGGAAAAAATCATCGGGGAGCTATAAAAGTGAAAAAGACGAGAAGGGCGCAGTCCAAGGGATAAGGGGAGTTTCTAGTAATCACATAATAGGAACTCCAGGGAAAAAAAAATACATCTCAGGCCCAACAACTCAAAATCTTTCAACAAAAGTAGGGGAAGACAGTTCTAGGGAAACCACAAAGGATTGCCCTTGACCCTCCGGTCGTTTATTCATTAGAGGAAAGGGCGTTCAGTGGGGCTCTCAAATAGCGGAATTATATAACTTTATCTCGCAAAAAAAGAATCCGGCGCCACGGGACTTTGCCGGGAATGGTCTACCGGAAAGGAACGTTCAGGAGGAAAAGTCTGCGGCGCTTCGGAAGGCAGCTACGATTCTCGTTCTAAAGAGGGAAAAAAACGGAGAATAAGAGAAAACAACCAAAATTATGATAAATGGGAAACGCAGTCTGCGGCATTTGACTGACAGCCGAGGCGAACGATTCGGGGGGAAGGGGCCGATAAGGGAGAAATTGGGGAGGCTGGGTAACGAGGTAGACGAACCAAAAAGAAAAAAGATGCTAGGGAGAAAGCTGATCAATGCCTGACTTTTACATTGATGTATGTTTTTATCAGGGTCCCCGGAAGGGAACGAAGAAAATGGGGCCTGAGACACATATCGAGCTTACTTGAAAAAACAGCGAGGTCAAGGTGGGGTGCTTATGCCGGGGCAGAACTACTTTTTTGGGGTCAGGGAAAAGGCAGGTTGAAATGGATCAGGGATTCAAAGAAGTCTCTCTGAGGCTCTTTTCTGAGTGGTATTCGCCAACCTGAGGGGGCCGGGAGTTCAAAAAAAAAAACAGACTCATACACAACAAAGTCAAGGAAAAAAAAAAGGGAAAGGCATCTCTGATGGGGGCCAGACTGGAATGAAATTTATCTTTTTTTATAATGAAAGAAGGGGAATACAGGGGTTCTAAAAATCTTAGGAAGAAATCGTGCCGGGGAAAACCGTGGGGTGGGGAGACCAACCCGGTTGAAAAGGGTGAATTTTGGCCTTTTTGGACGACGGCCTCTCCGGACGAAGGGAGGAGGGAAAAACCAGAGAAGATACCACCACTTGGTCTTCCAACGCAGGGCGAAATTCCCAAATTTAGATTCACATTCCGGAAGGGGGGTAAGTTGCTCGGAAACACGAAGGGGACTTTTTTACAAGGGGGGTCGGGTTGTCAAGGAAAAAAATTTAGGCGGGAATCAGAT
>Ga0179593_1288503_pt1 | contig 10168 bp, 8 predicted proteins | sample CZODoug2_1_08_16_FD_185931 | JGI IMG/M metagenome (GOLD analysis project Ga0179593, IMG submission 185931) | Vadose zone soil fungal communities from Angelo Coast Range Reserve, California, USA - CZODoug2_1_08_16fungal (PacBio error correction) | ecosystem: Environmental > Terrestrial > Soil >...
CGAAACCTTCGTATCATCAAGAACAGCTAAAGGGGGGAGAAGAAAGGTTATGAAGGAGGAGGGACAACTTCGGGTGAAAAAAAACCCCCAAGTCCCCCTCAAAAACTGGATGATCAAAATCATCTCGTTCGCGGGAGGGACTTCAAGCCGACCAGGGTGTTGGGAGAGAAGCAACGCTAGATTTCGGCAAAAGGAGGAGGGGACGCTCAAATGAATCTGATATCCCGCCTACCTCAAAGCAAGCCTGGAAGGAGTCGCTTAAGTGGAGGCGCGGGTTCAGACCCTTTACACGGGGACGCTCGTCTTGGTAGCCAAAAAAAGAAACTTGACCAGGGAGGTCACTCGTTAAAAAAGATATTGATGGGTAGTGGATCCGGTGATCAGCGAGGGGAGATCCGGAGGGGAGAAGGAGCCAGGGGTCGGAGCCAGGGGAAAAAGGACCAGTTGAACCTCTTTTCTGCTCAATCGAGGCGAGCGCGATGGTTGGCTATCTAGAGGAAAAAGGGGGGAAAGAAACTCCGAAAAAAGAAAATATGTGCGGAGAGGGTGAGGGCAACTCTTCGTTCCTACCTCTAGAAGCAAGACACTATGAATGGGGGGTCTGACTGATTATACCTCAGGGGGAGGGGGGAGTGAAGAAGAGAGGGACCAAAGGGGGGTTCACGGCTGGGATGTGCGCCGCGTCTGCTTCTTGTGATGCGCCACCTCTCTCGGGCCGGCGCCTGCTCGGCGGCTTCTCCTGCGAAAAAAAGGGGGTCTTTCTCTCCTCTCTCTCCCTAATGAGGAGAGCAGCTGGCGAGAAAACCGACAGGTGGTGAAAGTCGCTCCGCACAGCTCGTTGTTGAGCAGCAGAGAAAGCGCAGAGACAGAGCATTAGGAAAGGGGGGGCCGGTACTGGCGGGGCCGAACCAACCCCTTTCCGGTCCCGTCCTCAAAAATAGGTAGCGGTGCTCAATGGGCGCGCGCCGGTCGCTGCAGACCCGGCGGTGCGGGCAAGGGAGAGAGGGACAAGCTTTCTGGTCTCTCCATCTAGCCCTGACTTGGCCAAGAAGGACCACTTTTCTCCCGTAACATCACAGAATTTGGAGACAGAGTCGCCGCGAAGAAGCGAGGGATAAGGCCATGTCTCCGAGGGGAGGAAAAGGAGCGGAGGAGGAGGAGACGGCAGGGACTGGTCCGCTATGCATACGCGAACTCTACGCGAAGGGGGGGGGGCTTTCTCAGTCGTGCCGGAAGGAGAGGATTAAAGGGGAGCGGGGACAGCAGTAAAACTAACATTTCCCGCACGCAGACGTCGAGAGGAGAAAGGAGAGACCGTTGGAAAGGGGGCTCGGTAGTTAATCCCGTGCGGAACGGTTTTCGATCTGGAAGTGGACGCCGAAAGGAGGAAGATCCCGATATACGTGACTCGGAGAGGGGGGTGACTCTGAGAGAGGCTGAGAGAGGGCAAAAAAAAACAAAGCTTTTCCCGATGCTCTATAAAAAATTGTAAATGTAAAATCGATCGGTTGCACGGGGCTCAATGCTCAACTCGAGGTTGAGGAAAGAGAGAAATTCTAATGAAACCATGGAAGGAGGGGACGCGGAAATTGACATTCAAGAGGTCGCGCTCTACGGCGGTTATTTTCCTGCAGGGCTAGATTCTGACAGCAGTCGAATCTATAAGGGAAAAGGGAGAAGAGGCTGAAGGGGGGGGAAGGGGCTTGGGGGATACGGACAGAAAGCGCTTACTCTTCTCGCTCCAAACCTGCAATGGGGGATGAGAAAGTGAGGCGATTTATCGAATGGAAGTGGACCGAGGGGGAGAGTCGTGAGGAAGCGAGGAAAGTGAAGAACAGTCTCCAGGAAAGGTAATGCGTTTGCAGGCAAGAGGACTCTGTTCAAGTGACGTAACCAGATCAGGCATTGGGGAGCCTGCAGGCAGACGGGCCAGGCGGGCTTCGCTCCATCGAAAAAAGAGGGGATCTCAAAGATAGAGCTGGAGTCGGGAAGAACATAGACTAAACTAAATCAAACTTTCAGGTGTGTCTTCGTAAATTCTGAAGGAATCACGAGGAAATCGGGGAAAGGGGCGAAAATCTCAGGGGCTTTTCCTCCTTCTGAGGGGGAGAAAGCGGATGGAAACGGAGAGGGCGAGCATCACAAATGAGCATTGCTGGAACGAGCGGGGCCTACCTCGGTCTGAAGGAAACAATATCCGCAACACAAATCACTGAATATTAGGAAAGAGATAGAGAGGCGGAAAAAAATCGACACGTACCTCTCTCATCAAGATCCTTAGAATGATAGACAAGAAGGACGTCACAAAAAAACGAAGGAAAAGGAAAGAGGAGAAAAGCTCTTCGAAGAGAAAAAGATCGAATACCCTACGATCCCGGAACAGAAGGTTCATACGGTCGAAAGGGAGTGACGCCAGGAAAAACCGAACAGCACGGGCGATAGAGATCCATTCGTCCCCTAAAAGAAGGAGACTGGGAAGAGAAAACGGCGAGGTGCGAGGCGGGAACGCCCGCCCCGCATACACCACCAAATCGAGAAGATGAAAGTGTTTCAGTCACGAGAAGCGACGAACGAAAGCCTGAGGCTTACTATTGAAGGGAGAAATGACGACTTCGTAAGACAAGAGAGACACATCCCGAGCTTCGGGAAAAGTAGAGAAAAGATCGCTCAGGTGGTCAAATTCAAAAGGAGGACGATCCGACACACTATCCTCATCCTCGAGGGAAGGGGGGAAGAGACAACCAACCAGACCTTAGAGCGATTCGCGATTCTTGCCTAGAAAGGAAGTATGAGACAGAGGGAAAGCTTTAGAAAAAAGAAAAGAAATTCCGACCTCGTCGTAGTTTAGCTCCCAATACCTCTACACGAAACGGAAAAGGGCCGGGGATAGACGACCGTCAAACAGGAAGGAAAAAGTGACACTTAGAAAAACCAACCGAGACTAAACTCGCCTTTCTCTCAGAAAAGAATTTAAGGGCCCATTAGAACAGTTCCGCGATCTCCTGAGACAAGGATAAAAAAAGAAATCCGTGGGGACGGCAACGGGGGGGCCGATGTCTTCCCTACTGTAATTCAGAAAAAAAAAACTACGAAAAAAAAAAGATCGGAGAAACATCAAAGTTCGCACCCTCCTCTCTCCCTTGGAAATAGAATCAAGAGCAGGGCAAGGAGGACTTAAAATAAGACGGTTTCCTAGCCCAAGAACTTCACTCGAAGAATGAGACGAAGGAACAACATGCTAAAGCTCCCTAAGCATCCCTAATAGAGGATAGGGAAGACTCCGTAGAGGGAAGGGCGCCAAGGCGACGCTTCCAGCAACCGTCGAAAAATTATGTAATTAGATCGATCAGGGACCCGAGGCGGAGGGGAACTGATGGAAGGGAGAGAAGTGGATAGGTCTTAGCCTCAACAAAAAAACGCAATTCTCGTAGACAAAAATAAAAGGAGATCATAAAAGAAGGCGGCCCGCATCAGGGGTCTGAATGATCCAGATAAGCACGAAAGAAGAAGAGGAGGATTACGGATTGAGACTTACCCTGGGTTCAAACTCCGCTCTTCCAGCCAGAATAAGTAACGCCGTCGGTCTATTTATCGATCCTGGGGACTGCAATGAACACGGAAGGGTCACCTTTACATAATTTCGAACTTGAATAGGAAAATGCGGCGCCTATGAATCAAGGGGGCGCCGCCGCCTATGAACAGGAAGAAAGTTAAGGGATTAAAAAAAAGCCTATCTCAACAACTCCTTTACCTTCTAGATCAGTCTCGTTGACAACGAGGATATAAGAAAAAAAGGAGTTCCAACAATATATTGGCGGAATTCTCTATGGACACTAGGGGAGGGGAGGAGGATTGGGAAAGAGAACAAGCACCACCTCGCATAGGGAGTAGAGTATCGGCGATTTCTGATATCGGAATCCTTCTCGAAAAAAATCGAAGCAGGGGAGGAGCGATCTCGAAAAAGAGCGCTACAAGCCTCTGGACTAGAGGAAACTGGGCTGGCAGAAAAGGCAAGGAGCTTCCAAACGCACGGAGATAAATCGAGAGAACTTAGACTGAACAGGAGGAAGAACTGTAATTTCAATCCCTGGTACCGGGTCTGAAACAGGTAATCCCACTAATAAAAGTGTAAATAGGGTGGGCATAGAAGCGAAAACAATAGGAAGATAAATCGAAAGGAACTAAGGTTAGAAGTAGAACGACTCATATCTTCAGACTTAAAAGAGGGGGTATGCGAGGGTTTAAAAATCCGCCGTGGTTATGTCACTTAAACAACGGGCTCGGAAGTAACATCACGCGGAAATTATCTCTTCTCGCGTTTTAAAGGGGCAGGCCTTGGCGGGGCGCCGGGGGTAACCACTATTACGACCGGAAAAAATCTAAAGTATCATTCCGCTGGCCCTGGATTCCGATATCTACTAGAAACAGAGAGAGAGAAAACAAAGGGGGCAAGAGAGGGAGCGCTACTCTCTGTACTTCAAGAAACTGAAGGGGACGACTATGAGGACTTCGGGGGGGGGAAAAAAAAGCAAGAGGTACACCCCAACGGGACACAAGAAGAACAGGATCCTGTCGTCTCTTTGGTAATGTCAACCGAGCCAGGTTTAAGAAGCCCAACACGGAACTTACTTCTCCCGAGGGAGGAGGTTGACAAGAAAGGGTCCACGGAGAGACTACCAGGTTGGGTGTTCTTAACCGCCTTGGAGGAGAAAAGGCGGGGGGAATTTGTGGTTCAAGCCAGGGACCGGCAAAAAAGGTGTAACAATGAGGACTCAAGTCGTGGGAGTGACAACGAGGAATTCAAGATGCCCGAAAAATTCTGGCCCGGGGTACCTCAACATGAGTTGGGTAGGGTCTTCAGATCGGAAGACTCGGTCTGGGCCGGACCGGCGGAACTCCTCTCCGTGGGCAAAGGGTCCGCGAAAAACAAAAAAGGGAGGAGCAATTGGCGGTTCTCTCTGGGAATCTCACCCGGCTGAGGGGTGTCGAGGAGGGAGAACGCATCGCCGCGAAGGAAGATAACTCAGAAGTCGGAGAGCAAAAAAAGGGGGTATAAGTCTTTTTCAGCTATTTCAAGAACAAGACGAGGGGCCCGTAATAGAAACCTTTGGGCAAAGCAGGCGAGGGGCGCCGCGGGTGAAAAGATCCCTCCTGAATTTACGGGCGGGGTAGAGAAGGGGAGCTCGTCGCAGGCCTCTATCCGATGTTATCGGTAGGGGGAAAATGCATCGGGAAAACTCAGGACGTATCGGCTCCATCTTGCGAACCTTTGAGGAAACGAAAATGGTGTTCAGGACTGAGGGTTGGAGCAATTAGTCAGGGACTAAAAAAAGCTTGGAAGGCTGCCGTTATCGTTGCCTCTCGCGACTCGAAACAAGGTTGAAGGTACGAGAAGAAGCGGATCTTTTACATCTGGACCGGAAGGAAAAAGGAGGTCGCTGCAGTCTCTTATTTCACTCTTAGGGGTGACAGTTGTTCTGATCAGGACGGAGGAGGACCTAACCCACGTTTCTCAACTAAATAGCTTACGCCTTCGACGTCAAAGGGCCGAGAAAAGGGACAGAAATACCTCGCCGAGGAAGGGAAAGGGGGGACCGGTCGCGGAGAAATAGGCGGATAACTATCTGGACTATTCTGTAGTCTTCTTCAAAAGAGCTTGATAAGAGGGCCGGGTTGCTCAACAGTCACTCGGGGAAAAGCGTCCCCCGAGTCAAATTGCACTGCAGTAAGCCTCAGCCTCCGCTCAGGAAGGATCTCTTGGGAAGAGCGGAGAGGGTAGGAAATGCTGCGATTTCTAAACTGTCTAGGTTTTCGGACGAAGTACAAGGAGCGAGAATCGAAAGAAAAGAACCGGTTCCGATCCCTTCTTAGGGTGAGCCTATGAGAGAAGGGAGGAGACACAAAGTTTACGCCAGGTAAAAACGTAAGGCGGAGGTATTCTCACAAAAACCACAAAGTCGTAGGAGGGAGGCGGGTGAGTGGCTAGAAAAGGGGAGAACCGTCGCTCCTGATCGTCGTCTAAGAAAATACCATAAAGAAAGGGCAAAGGGAAGCAGAAAGGTCAAGCGACGGGGAAACTACGGCAGGGGGGTATTTTACAAGGAAAAAAGGGCTCTAGGCGATTATTACGTCCTTGCGAAACGAAGGAGGAATAATTCGGGGCATCGATCGAAAGGGCACGGGGATGGGACACTCGCACTCTGGGATCTTTAAAATCAGACCGCGCTCAGAGGAAGTAACCGGGAGCGGTGCCGGCTCTAAGAGAAGGGGGCGACGGGAAGGTAGTCTACCGGAAAATCATTGAAATGCCGTAAAGAATGTGGAAGGAGACGCCGAAACGCGGTATAGGTAGGAAGGGAAGGGTGACCTAGTATTTGGTTAGCCGAGGACCTCACTGCACATGCGGAGGACGTTGTACCCGCAGCGCCTCTTCAAAAATGAAGCTCTCTGTGGCTAGAACGACTGGAAGACGAAACGAGAAAAAGGATTCTTCAGGGGGGTGGAAAAAAACGCGCAGTGAGGGAAATCGTCTCTGTTAAGATAGGTGCATTAGAGACTTCGGGCTTGAACGAAGAAGTCTAGGGCGCGCGTAACCGCAGCGCTGGCGTCGAGCCAAGAGGGAGAGGCGGACCGACGCGGGGGACCGAACGAGGAAGTCAGAACAATTCATCTCACAACACAAGAGGGGGGGGGAAAGTTGGAGCGACGCTAGGGAAGAGGAGCGCGGAGGGGACAAGAAACGCCGGCCTGCCTTGTGGCAAAAAAAATGCGCCCGGAACAGGGGGAAAACAACCAAGCACTTCGAAGTCCTGGAAAGAGAAATCGCAGAGTCTGGAGGACCACGAGCGGAGAGGAAGAAAGGTATTCTTTCTAATTACCGCCTCCACAAAGACAAGAGGGAGAGTCAAATGGAAAAAAATCGAGCACACCGAATATCCGCCATCTATCCTGTTTACGATATGTTAATGATAAAACCAGAGAGGGAAGTGAAACCGAAGAAAAGCCTATAAAGAGGGTGGCCTTCACAAAAAAGAGAGACGCGGGAGAAAAAACACCGGCAGAGTCTCGATCTCTAATTAAATAACGTCCACAGATAGAAGACAGCGTTAAAGTCGACTCCTTTGGAAATAAAATCAAAAAGTGTATGACACGATAAAAAGAGAGACAGAATCATCCACTCTCTAGTACTGAATAAAAGAAACGACCTGAGAGCGATGATACGAAATTGACGTCGCCATACGTAAGAAGGGAATTCAACAGAGAGGGGAAAAAGGAGGAAAAGACTCCGGCGCGAAAAACTGGAGTAGGAACCAAAAGAAATACCTCCCACTACCTTGCTGGTAATTATAACTATCTTAGGAAGACAAGACAAACGGATCACTCCGCAACAACTACGCCCGAAGATTGGAACAAAAGAAAACTGTCCAAGAAACGTTTTCTGGCCCGCGAGCGGGAGAAAAAAAGACAGGGAGTCAAATCCCGAAGGGTATCTTAAACGGAATGAAGGAAAGCGATCGGGAATCGAGGTAAAGGCGAATACACGCAAAAAAACCATCGAAACAATAATCGACAGCAAAAGGAAGGTACGCCGGCGTCCAAGGAGAGAACATACCCAAGAGGAAAGGGAGCGATCTTAGCACTGGCAAGAACGTAGGAAGTCCTGGAAATACCAATAAAATCATTTACCGGAAGAACATTAGGAAAGCGAAAATAGAGAGAAAGAAACCTCCAGGAAAAGATTAGCGTAGGACTGCTCGCAAGTCAGCGGGGCGCAGAGGAGAAGGAAAGGTTGACCAATTGCGAAAGGGGGATTGCATTGCCATGTAGAAGAGAAGAAAAATGTAAAGTAGAAGGAGCGCCGTTGAGGCTGTAGTAGTACGTTGAATTGTAATAGAGAGAGAGAAAAAAACCAGGTCGCCTATAAAAAAATCATAGCGGAAATCAAAAAAAGCCGCGAGGTCTTTCCTCTCCATAAGGCCAGATGAGCACGTCTCTCAAGGAACGGAGAGAAACCGAGAGGGGGAGCGGCGACCCTCGGCCAACGAACTACATTCCTTCCACCCGCAGCAGAGGTCTCGGCGATGAAGACTTGACTATAGCCTATGACTCGGAAAAGGTCGGTTTATAAAACTCTCTAGCAGCAATGGAGACAAGCCGAAATAAAAATATGAAGGCCGAGGAGGAGACTCCCGCCTTGTCAGAGGACAAAAGAGGCCGGGAAATCCCGGCCAAACCAAACGCTTCGCAACCCGCGCTTCTCGTCAAGTTCAAATCTCGTTCACATCCGCGGACTTAGAGCGTACATACCAAGAAGGGGTGGAAGGATTAGCTGATGATGCGAGAAGGCGACAAGTAAAAAGGAAACCTAAGAACAAAAAGTGCTCTCTCTTCTGGAGGGGAGTACAGGTGCCATTACGGAGAGGATCGTAATAATTCTCTTGCAAAAAAAAGACGAAGCGAGAATCGGATCCAGAAAAATCGCTACCCGACGGGGCAAATAGAACTGAAAACAAAGGAATCGGGCGCGCGCCGACCTATTCCCTGAAACAGAAGAAGAAAAAACCAGCCATAATCGACAATACAAGGTCAAAGTCCCTTTTTAGGAATCGTTACTTTGTTAACTGCGGGTCCATCAAAAACAGGATCGCCCTCATTTGAAGGAGAATGGAGTTGAAAAAACCAACGAACAAACCAGCAGTGCGCTACGAATGCGGCGAGAAGGCCAACGAGAGAGGCTAATCAGTATCGGAAAAAGAAGGAAAGGGGGAGGCAAGGCGCCGGGCCGTTTCAAGTCGGCGGAAAACTGGCACGTCTTGGGAAAAGCAACGCAGCCGCCCGGAGAGGTGATCGCCGGTTGGGCGTAGTCAGGAACCGTTTCATTGCTGAGTGAAGTAGTAAGAGAGGCAAAAGGGGTTAAGCCGTGCGATTCAGAATTTGGTGTGTGTAAACCACGACGTTGCACAGTCCTTGAAAACGTCAACCGGGGACATGACCAGAGGCCCCACTGAACTCGAAGTCGATCGGACGAATCTATCCAAAAACAACCACGGAGTGAAGACCGAGATCTCTAGGGAGAGTCGATATCTGACCGGAGAGCAGCAAGGGCAAGGGGGAACAAACGAACGAATGTCGAAAAATTATGGTGACCAAAAAAAAAAGTCAGACGGAAACGATAAAGCTAACGCGATGCAAAGAAAGAGAAATGAGGGAGTGCTGTGAGCCTTGTTTAAGAGACAAAACACGCAGCAATAAACCGTAAGGGGCCTAAAACTCGGTAATCGGTTCAGATCTAGAGCCATATTAGAGCAGGCAGAATGGGGCGTCGCAACTTTAGCCCTGCGTGGGTGTAGGTGTTCAAGGGTGTCCTCTCAAAAAGGGTTATGTAGGGAAGCGAAGGAGGGGGGGATGAAGATTAAACAAATCCCAGGGAAAACGGGTTGGCTTTTGAAAAAAGGGGCGCTCCTGGTTTGTGGGAGGATCCAAGTGATGGTGAAAAACTCCAGCAGTGGCAGCAGCCTTCCGCCGGTCGTAGCCTTTTCAGACTAATACAGGGAGAGGTCGCTCTCGGTCTGTTTCTAGAATCGAAAGGGGACTTAGGGTAAAGGGACTCTACTAAATCGAAAATCTGGGGACTCGGGCGAAGAAAGAAACTAATAGCGAGGAAGGGAAAAAGGCTCGGTGAGGAACTTGGGAACGCCGATTACTTTCCGAACCTAGCGAATCAGTGACGCGTAGATGGGCTTACAGCCCTATGAACTCAGGGGAGGACGCGAGGGCGCGCGAAATTCCCGGGGGGAACCGCTCGGTTCTTCAGTGGAAGAGTCAAGGCGCAGTTCAGAATGCGGAAAGAAGGCTCAGCGACGAAAAAAGGGCGGGAAAAATTATGCTAAAGGCACGTTCTCTAAAGGGGGGGCAGAATCAGCGATCACCTCACTGCGCGTGAACTTCTTAAGAAGGAGAACAAGAAAGTAATGAAAATCCGGATTGGCAGGAAGAAATCAGGCGTCTACCAGCTGTTCTCTAAGGACAGCTGAAATCGTCGGCTTCCATTGGAGATCAAATCGCTGCATACTGATTGCGTCAAAAAAAATTCATGGCTCGGGACGGGTCTTTATGGAGACGGGAGGGCTGAAAGGGGGATTGGAGAGGGAGAGGAGAGAAAAAGTCC
>Ga0179593_1372466_pt1 | contig 10168 bp, 8 predicted proteins | sample CZODoug2_1_08_16_FD_185931 | JGI IMG/M metagenome (GOLD analysis project Ga0179593, IMG submission 185931) | Vadose zone soil fungal communities from Angelo Coast Range Reserve, California, USA - CZODoug2_1_08_16fungal (PacBio error correction) | ecosystem: Environmental > Terrestrial > Soil >...
TCAGGGACGGCACACACAGGGGAGTTCTTACGCGGAATTTGCCGGAAGCTCAAAAGGAAAGATATTGGAAGGAACTGTTGTGACAGCGGTAAAATATAGCCTCAGGGTGTCAAAAAGGTGTTTCTGTCAAGACAGTGTTGAAAGCGCGGGCTTGAAGACAGGGGCGAAAGAACCCTGCCGAGCTCTGCAGCAAATAACAATAGTGATGGAGGGAAATGTGGGGTATTTGACGAAAAGACGTTCATCTCCCCCACACAAAGAACTGAGGAGAAAAGGAGGGTCAATAAAGGATAAGGAATTGTCGTCTTCCATCAATATCGTAATGGGGAATAGATGTTGGATTTATTCAATTGCAGGCTCAAGACACACACGGAGTGCAAAAAACGTGAAGCGAAGCCCGGCGGTGCAAAGCGGGAGGTAAGGAGCTTGAGGTCCAATTCCATTCAGGAAAGGGGGGCGAGAAAACCCTCGACAACCGACACTCACAACATCGGCGGGTATGGCATAACCGTAAAGTGACAGTCGAAGAAAAGATAAGCGCTATACACAAAGAACACCTCTTACATGGAAGCCGGGAAAAGAATGGTGGAAGCATAATAAATCGCATGGGGAGGGACACCCAGGCGAGAGTGTCTTGGGGTTGGTCGAGGTCACATCGCCATCGGTACTCTTCAATGGGAAGAGGAGGGGGGAAAGATGGACGTGCGGCAAATAGTAGCCCGCGACCCTAACATTGGTTAACCTATAGGTACGCGTCTTGTCAGGGAGGCGGTGGTTCCTACAGATGCGGTAAACTCTGTCCGAGGAAGAACATGCCGACATCTCACAAAGAATGCCACGATAAATTCGGTATTCTTGATATAGCGTACAATCAGGGGGTTGGGGGCGAGGTCAAGAGGGAAGATGCCAATCTTTCTCTGATCGTGCAGAATGCACCCAAGGATGCCAAAAACAGGAAGAATGCCGCTCTATTTTAGGGCTTGTTCGTTGGCGCCCACGGGCAATGTCGCATGCAGATCAATAGCCTTGAACGTCCATCAGCCGAGACGTTGAAATTAATGGTAGAGGGGGGGCGACGGTCAGTACCAACTTCGTACCAAAGGTCCAGACTGGAAAGGAGACAGGGGGCGAACAACGTCGGAACATGAAGAGTATCCTCCAGCTATACCCTACAATAGGGGACCCAAAAGGGTTATTGTCGTCGTACATTATCATTTGTGATGTGCCAAACCCATCGGGTGGCCCGCTAGATTATTCGACAATCCTATTGCTTCATAAGGGGGGTATCATAAAAGGGCACAAGGAAAATTCAAATCGCGAGTGTCACAGACCTCCTAACCCAAAGTTGGACACCTGGGGGGTATACCACAGGTGGCCATCGACGGGAGTAGAGTAACGGCGGTCCAAATCTTGGCCAGTACTGCCACCCTGTTCCGATTTCACCATTGTGTTTACCGACTACGTTTCTCGCACACGCTAAGGCTAGTGACCACTCGAAGAGGGGAAAGGCCTAAATGCGACCACGGCAAAGTCTCGCCGATCCCGGTTGTGGGACAGTGTACTCTGTTCGGCGCGAAGATATTAGAAACCCACTCGGGACGGGATGGAGGAGGAGGAGAATGACTCCTTTAACAGCTGATAGACGAACAGGGATATCGGGGAAGAACCGGCAGCGGCAAGGTAGTGGTGGACACCGAAGGAACAACAGAGAGGTGTAGAAATTAACTACGGCTGACCAGGGCGCACGAAACAGCTATATCTGGCGTGTGTGGCACGGAATTTGTGTTGAACGTGGTTTTCAGACAGCACGGGAGAACGAGGAACGTTTACCGCGGCAAAAAAAAATAAACAAGCGAGGGGATTAAGCACCGAAGATGACAGGCCTTCGGTCTTCGTCGAGGGCGAAAATGACGCAATGGGGCCAGTTGGGAGGCTTGGACACAAACGGAATACTAAAACGCCTGGGCCGCGAGATAGGCCAGAAAAAAGGTAAAAAAGAGGATCGGTAGCGGCAAACGGTGATACACAAGGATTATTATGCCTTTTCTGCTGGGGCGCGAGAAGGGGTGTGGGGGGTGCGAAAAACAGGGACAAGTACGGCATAATCGCTCTTGGATATAACCGGCGCAAAGCGCTCACGAGAAAAGAACCGAGAGACATGGGTGCGGAAAGGGAAAGGACCGCTGGCAGAATAACAAATAGCTGGTCGCTCCAGAGGGATGGGTCCTGTGGCGGGGAGTTGCAGCGACATTCGTATCACGCTGACCGACAGGACGGGCAAGCGTGCCAGCTAAAGTATCATCATAACAGCCGGAAGAGAGAAAGGACGGCAGTACTAAACCGGGGGTAAATGGGGCCACACCCAGTTCTCGCGATGTGAAGGGAGGGTGGTGGTGAAAGGTAAGAGTTGTCTGCGTAGCCGAGGTCTTGGAACTCAAGTCTATAAGCAAGAGCAGGGATAAGGGGTGGAGCCGCTTCGCAAAAGGGTGGTACTTGTGCACTCCACACGAAGAGGGCAAGCGATGGTCATCGACCTCTCAACTACCCGGAGTGGAATAGGCGGCTAGACAAGACGAAAATCGTGTAACGGGAAACATTTCAATATAGCGCGGTGCGGAGTGACAGTTGATTACCAAGGAAGGGGCCGCTCGGGAAATCATGCTGGTGGACGGGTAGGGTCGGAGGGGGGGGGGGAGGGGGGGGGGGGAGAGAAAAGAAGGCCGTCAGTCCCAGTGTAGGGGGGAGGAGGTCAAGCTGCTCTGGTGACGCGGCGGGCTGGGACTGGGGTACAGGGTCGGGGGGAATCGTGTATTTGTTTTCTCTACTATAACCCTCTAGTCCATGGTTCTAACACTCGATCAGCAAACCACCTTACCTAGCACCTTCTTCCGGGTAACAAACGTATAACGAACAGGGGCGCACTTCTGATCAACGGAGAGGAGAGAACTGCAACGGGTAGAAGAGGGGGGAAAGCCTTCCTTGTCCATATCGAAAAAACGATTTGGGGACGCGGAAAACCAGTGTCCAATGCAATGCGATCTTGAAAAGAGCGTGATGCAAGTGGCTAAATGGGAGGGATGGTAGCGGGGGCTAAAGAACGTAAACAACAGGGAATATGTTGCAATAAACCAAGAGCGATATCGACAAATCGGGACACGCGCCACAGCGTAGTATTGCTCCTCATTCTCTCGCACTGCGTGAAACGCTAAACTTCTTGCGGGCGGGTGCTCAGAAGAGACTGTGTGGTGCAGCCGAAAAATAACTCCCGGCAAAAACAAACACAAGCAACCTCTGACAAAATAGCTATCATTATTTTCTCACCACCTGGGAAAGCGGAGTACCAAAGAAGGCCATCTTGCCGCCGCGATCGTTCACGTTGAAAAGAGCCCTGCTCAACAAGAGGGCGTGTCAAGATAAGCGCTAGGCGAGATACTCTCTGGAAGGACAACAAAGAGAGAGAGCCGAGTCGATACGCAGGCATCTGTCTGAAATCGGATGGGTAAATGAAGCCGGTCCTTACGGGGGCCCACTCGCTGGACAGTGGCCGAGCGGCGTAAATTTCAACGGAACGCGGGCTGGGAAGGGAGGGTGGGATGGGGTTTTACCCTCGGTCATCTACCGGGGTGTCATTCGACCACAGCAACTTAATCCGTGTCGGCACAGCGCGATGCGGTCTGACACGGAACGGTGAGCGACCGTGACGACAAAGTCTACCCGACCTCACCGCGTGCGGACATAGACTGCGGCATGCCAGAAAGGGATATGCGTCTAGGAACGTAACCGTAGACCGAGAGAGGGGTACGCGAAAAACGACATTCAACAGCACAGACTTCCCCAGCGATACGGAAGGACTGATTGACGAGAAGGTGGCGCTCGCACAGACGGGCCAATCATAGGATCAAGGACAAAATATGGACGCGGTTTGTGCAGGGTTCTTGCTGCGTAGTTGACAAAGACCTCGCGTTTTACTGTGGGGCTCTTGTAACCGATGCAGATTGCGCTTCTTGAATAGGTGATATCGGGAACCAGCAGAAAAGAGCGAGTGGATGGTAGGACAATAGAATAGGTGTCATACGCCCGCGTCTGGACATAACTCGTAAAAGCTTCACTGGTAAAACCGGGAGGCGGCAGCGGGCGCGGGGGGCCGCGCCGGAGTTCTCAGCGAACACTGGGGAGCCCGCCGGAAAAGGGGAAAGATGGGTTCCAGGGCTAACACAGAAGAAAAGGGACCTGACCGTGGGGGCGAGCATGAACGCCGCTATACAATCTCACTTGTGAAACACAAGGAAAAGCCGGGGGTTCAACTGGAGAAGGCAAGAGGCAATGTTCTGCGAACGGTCAAACCATGAAGGATCCCTGAAAGTTCCATAAAAGGATCGGCAAGGGGCACAAGGACGGAAAGCGGCGAACGATGCATCGCATACATTGCAGGGCTTGCCATAGTCCAAAACACTATCATGCCGCGAAATTACGGCCGAGAACACGGTTATAAAAGTGACGACGCGAATCAGGGGAGAACAGGCGAGAGACAAGTCGGGGGCGTGCTCGATAGGAAAGGTGAGGCAGGGGGGACCACACACAGAGGACTGAATGAGGGGCACCAAGCAGGTGATGGTCGCAGTTGTGTCCATTGTTGAGGATATGATCGGGGGTGGCGTGAATTTCCCTGACAGATTATCTGGACAAGCATTCTAAGGAGTGCGTCAGTACAACGCTGGATCGAACCCCCATATAGAGACACTCGCGGCCAAAAGGGAAAGGGGGAGGGGAAAACGGCCGTGGTGAGCTGGAGTAGGGGGTGAGTATCGTCTATGCGAGAAATGTACAGTGCCTCAAGAAAAATCTCTTACGACTGCAACAACGATGATAACGAGAGAGATGCTCGGACAAACTTACACCCCCAGGATCCTCGGCGAAGCGTCGCTAAGAACAAAAAGAAGAGGCTTCCTATAGCAGACGAGTCTATCTATATTATCCCGTACTGAGAATCGAACTCGGCGCGAGGTAAGGTGAGAGGCACCGATCAGAATACTTTCTGCCGTCCTGATCAGATAGTCACGTCGAATCGGATCAGAAGAATCACAAACAGCCAACGCTCCACAAAATGGAAAGAATCTTGGGTAATTCCTGAAAAACCGCAACCAGGCTATCACCGCGAACGGAAGTGGCGGCGTAGGTGGGGGGAACCGCAAGATTTCTATCGCGTCGTGCGAAGGGCGCCAGGAGGGGGAGCGAGGAGGGCTCTTCGGAACGAATGATCTCACACGGAACTGGAGGGTACCAAGGCCATAGTGACACTTGAGAGCAACCTGAGGAATCGAGGTCTCATCACAGGGCAAACAACGCCGCGGCAGTCTGACCGAGTGTCTATTCGCTTCATTCGGGATGGCGGCACAGGCAGCCCAGGCACAAAGTGGCCTGCCTGCTCCGGCGGCCGGGAACTCGGTAACGAGGAGGAAGACGCAGACTGGTGAGAAATCGAGAAGGCGAGGCATCGTGCCCCCGGGCAGAGGATGCGACTGGGGGCTACAAAATGCAGACGTCTCTCATCGCCACGCAGCCACAGGGCGCTTGGGCGGGTAATGAAGGCGATGCGGGCCGGCAAATGGTCACGATATAAGATGGAAGGAAGAGGTGAGCGGGCCTGACGATCCGCGCGCGGCTACACTTAAACCAGGTAGAAAACTGCACAATCAAACAAGGCGTGTGCCAATGGTGGAACAAACATCCTGACATTTCTCCTAATGGGGGAAAAACGACGAGATACAAGTTTCACGCCAGGACCAAGAAAACACAATAGATACCAGGTAAATAACATACGCACACTTGCCAGCAAGATGACCGCAAGGGTATGAGGCCGCCCCTACGCCGCCCTGGAAACATCATCTCGCCTGGTGGGCAAACACGTTGAAAAGGTGGAGGCACAGGCGGTGTGAGACGATTATACTTAATAGGCCAGGCGATCCTTCTCGATCGTAAGGGGGGGGGGGATGGGGAATGCACTACCTAGGCCCGGTATGATCTTGAAGCGTACAAGTCAGAGCCATCACCAAGGGCATTCGGTGAAAACACATCTTACAGGGGGCCGACATGGGACGAGAATACATAAATTATGCTAAAGTAGGAAGAAGGACACGAAAGAGTAAGAGAGTGCGGGCAACCGGGGAGGGGACTAAAAAAAGGGTGCTACCTGGTCGCGCTTGTGACGATTCGTCACACGCCGGGGTGGGGATCCTGCTCGAAGACGAGGGGATCAGATCGAGAGGGGAAAAAAGGTGCACGTAGTAGCGGGAAAGTCCCAGGAAAACAGAGAGCGGCATGCGGTGTGGGGGCGGCAAGACTGCTCCTCAAGTCGGTTCCATTACGACGGGTTCCGGGGCCGAGAAGGGTACTTCATCCGGAGCGTCGAGCCCTTGGATCCTAGGCCCAAGCCCAGAGGGGCGTCAGTGGGGAGCCGATGACTTGTCCCTCGATTCGTAGCGTCTCCGAGAATGAGGCTTAGGTAAAAAGCGGCGGGTGAAACGACCATAGAATCGAAAAAAACACATGGAAAAAAAGAAGGGGAGATCCTAGTGCCGGCAGTCTTCGGACAGTGGGGGCTGGCGCGCAGTCAGGACGAGGAACGGTTCTAAAGCTTATCAAGATCGGGGTGCTCGAGTGTCAGCAACGAAGAGCACGAAAATTCTCCAAAACACGGTGCGGGGGGTCAATTAGATCAGGCATGACTCATATTGTCGTCCTGAGTTGCGGATATAAACGGTGTGAAACTCAGGGAGGTTTGTCTAATTAGAGGCGTACAGTTGCTTTATGCACTGGGCAGTTACGGACTAGCCTGGCCAATTAGGACAAGGAAAAACAGTCTGCAGGGATCAGAAAATGAAAAATAAGAAGAACGGTGCCTGATTGACAAGGGGAGCGGAAGCTGGTTCTTACTCCGTCGGGAATCGTCGAGACGTCTGACTGTGTTCATGTTAACCAATGAGTGCTACGAGTTTATGTCTGCTAAGATTCTATATGGACTTCCTTCGAAGAATACAAAGAATAAGTCCATGGGTCAAAGAACAGACCATGAGCAAAGCTCGACAGGCCAAGCATGTAGAGCAGGATAACACTGGAAAAAAAAAAAGGAAGAGTCAGTCACCGAGATCCGGGTATCTCTCATCGGACGGAATAGGCGAGAGGGTACAGAGGTGCCAGGTAGAAGTCTTGCTGGAACGGGATTAAAAAATAAGGAACTACGGGAAAGAGCAAAGAAATTGTGGCGCTGGTAACGGGCGGAATGACAATGCAGGGATTCGTCGGCAGACAAGTGGAAGAACACCGACGGGTGGGGTTTGTTTTCGGGGGGCCAACCGCGCTGTCGTTGCACGGGTAAGAAGCACAAGCAAGTCTGCGCGAGGGGTGTTAGACTCCCGGGGCAGGTCAAGTATCCAACGAGACGAGAGGATGTGTCTGGTAGCTACAGGCATTCGAGTCGCGTCTCCTGATTATAGGTACTGGACGTCAATAAATGTCCGGCTCCAAATGTTAATGGGTAGTAAATCCTCACAGGGAGAACCGGAAGGAATCCCACAAGACACCTTCTGTCAACGATACGCCAAATTGGTGAAAAACTGCACACCGTGCGATTTTTGCGGCAGGAGAGGATTTAATCAATCGAAAAGAATATGATTATGACAAGCTAACGGAGAGCTGTCCTCCCCGTAAATGAAGAAAACAATACAAAGAGGGGAGACCGGGCCGCACTTTCTGGAGATTTGGACATAGTCGAGCATGCGTCGGGGGGAATGATTGGAGGCTGTGAACCCTGCCCATTTAAGAGGGAAAGCCAATGATAGGGACGAGGACGCCGGATGGTGCTGGCGGAAACATAGTCCTGGTAAAAACACGAGTGAACCGAAATAGTCGTTATTACCCGCTTTTCAAGGGCTTGGGTGGCGGTTCAAGGGGGAAACAGGTAACCCGCGCCGCAGTTTAGACCGTTGGCACCATGCAAAAAAGTAAAAAAGACAGGAGGCGGGCAAAGAATAGAACCTAACAGAAGTAGCTCGCTTGCGGAGGGACCAAAACGGAGACACTTCGCAGCTGTAGATTGCGTGACAAAGTCTTGATATGCAACACCTTCAAGTAGTGACCTGCCGAGTGCCGTTAGTGGGACGGAGACAAGGACTTATCGCAAACTACCAGCCAGGGTCACAAATTCTGCATATCGTTTTCCTGGTCTACACAAAGCGGTCATGGCGGGAGCCCGTCGCGTCGCTCAGTTCTGAATAAAAGGACCCTTCGACCCGGGAGGAAGGCGGTCATTTGACAAGAGTTTGCCCAAATCAGGGAGGAAAATAAGCATGCTACTGAACGGACGGAAACGTGTCATAAACATGCTTAAAGTAAAAAGGGGGTGCAGATTTTAGGAAAAGACAGACACTGGGTTTATTTCTTGCCTGGCCAACTCGGCATAGTCAAATCGAAGAGGAAGCATTCGGCAGCGGTGTAGTATGGTTGAAAGGACCTTGGACCTAAAAAAGGCGGGAAGAATACAACCTATAAACAAGGACTTGAAAAATCCTTTAAAATCGGGCCGGGAGAGTAAAAAATCCACAACAGCAGCGCCCGATCTCGAGACACTACCCCTAATAGACACACACGATGTAGGTGAAGGGACAGTGGCCACAAGGAGAAAGCGTATACGTCGTGAAGATTACTACTGCAAAACCAGGGAAACGGGCGTCAACTCTCCTATCACAAAGGGTCCTCGTTTGGGGGGGGGGGAGGCACAAGAGGCAGGTCATATGTTAGCGGAATCGCAGGCAGCGCAAGAACCACACTGTAGTGCTAACAAAACGGAAAATTCAGAATTTTGGGGCACGACATAAGTGATGGAATAAAGCCGCCTCAACATGATCGTGATGGACACTGAGGGACGCTGTCGGAGAGATGGCCGCACGGGGTAGAGTTAAATCAATTCCTGAAGTGAGCGGCGAGTTGCCAGAGGTAAGGGTCGAAAGACTGCTAATGCGAAAAGGAGTGCATACATCCCCAATACAGAGGGGTTACGTGCTGACTGATCATCGCTCAATGAAAAGAGGTGAGTGCCCTAAGAACAAGAAGAAAGGGGAAAGAATAAGGTTGCTTCGGCCCTACATGTATCAGAGAGCAGATAGAGCAGCGCTTGCATAGCAGTCCGATGAAAGCGGCGCCAAATAGGCAGGGGTCACGCTGATAGTCTACGTTTGAAAGAAGGCAGGAGGGACGAGGGTCTAAAAAAATGAAATGTTCTCTTTGCGCCACCGAGCTTCTGAGACATCTGTACAAAGACCGCAAGGGGGTGCGATCTAGCAAAGGGGCAGAAAAATCAATAAAAAAACAGAGGAGGGACATCGGATCAAAGGACTGAGAGGCAAGGGGAATTTATAGAACACGTAGTGGTGAAGAGTCAGTAATCTCTATTAACTGACATCAGCGGAGTCTCGAGAAGTAAGAACAGGAGTAGGACAAGATGGGGAACAAGAAAATCACCAACCTGCAAAGTACACACGGAAGGGGAGGAGTATCGGTGGGGTAAACCGCACCGTCCAGCACGCTCGCGGTAAAGAAGAACGTCCTCAGAGAAAACAAGAATGCTCGACAGATTGCGTCCCGCAGTAAAAAACAGAAAGGTGCGAGTAAAGGGTTGGGGAAGTCTCTGTGCGAGAAGGAATGCTCTATAACTCTCGAACAGTGGGTACTGCGAACATGGTGAAGTTATCGTCAACATGGGACCGCCTCTCTTTGCGACGTGCCCATAAAAATATCGCTCACGACCGAAGGCAGACGTGGGAAAAACCAAGGACAAGGTCAGACAAATAGCTGCAATCTGCCTTACCAGGCGAAAGCTGGCGGGTGATGCTTGCAGAATAATGGGCGGTAAGACAGACTATAACAAAGCAAAGGAATCAACTAATCTTATGAAGCGAAAGACACGCACAGTGGGGCGCCTCTTCGGCACCCGTGGAAAGTGATCTTCAGGTAGGGGCGAAACGCCGGCAACTTACTCCGATCATGCTCTCAACAGGCAAGACTGCTGAACGCGGACAGGGACCGATGTGACCATTGGGATGGGACCTGGTCTCGCCGTGGTGAAATTCGGGGTTGGATAGTCGTCGTATCAATAATGGAGGGAGTGAGGAGG
>Ga0179593_1434458_pt1 | contig 10168 bp, 16 predicted proteins | sample CZODoug2_1_08_16_FD_185931 | JGI IMG/M metagenome (GOLD analysis project Ga0179593, IMG submission 185931) | Vadose zone soil fungal communities from Angelo Coast Range Reserve, California, USA - CZODoug2_1_08_16fungal (PacBio error correction) | ecosystem: Environmental > Terrestrial > Soil >...
CACAGTAAACAGGGGGGGAAGCAAAAACTCGCCATTAAAGAGGATACATCAGGAACAAAAACAGACAAAGAAGGGAAAAGAAAATCATCTCAATCGCTTAAATGAAAAAAGAATACAGCGCAAGAAAGGGAGTATGTCGCCAAAAACAGAAAAAGGAAAAGGACATTGAGTCCACCAAGTTGCCGACGAGGGGAGAGGAAGGCGATGGGAAATTGCGCTAAGAGGAAAAGGGAGAACACCTCAGTTCGAATCCCTTGTTCGAAAGCCCTTTCAAACAAGCCAACCAGAAGGGAAAAAAGGAAAGGAAACAAGGAGTGGCCATGAACAGCAGGAGGGGCAACAGAAAGGGGTTACTTGAACAAGGAGACGGCAACAATGGAAAACACGGCAGACTGGGAGAAATCACCAGATAGAAGGGCCCCTGAACGAACCTCAGAAAAAACACCGCGGGCGGACCATCAAAAAGAGTGCAGTAGTTGAGGGGAGGGACTGGACCACCGGAAGAAGAAAACGCGCTCAAGGCAAAAAACTAGTCCAGAAGAAAATCGAAAGGGACAATCACACCATATACCTAAAAAACAGATGTGGGGATCCTCTGTCAGACTAAAAGGAAAAAAGGGAAAATCATTCGCTCGCCGTAAAAAAATCCGTGTGTCTCTGTAGCATTCTCGGGGACAATAGGAAGAGAGGCATCTGGAAAAGGAAAAATAAAAAACCCTTATAAATGGGGAGCCGAAGCATCAACTGACTCGACACTCTTGCCGTGACGACGGTTTTGGGGAAGGGGGAAAAGGTTTCAAAACATCGCGGAGACACTCTGAGTCAGAAAGGAAACCACGTCAAAAAAAGCGGGCGGGCGCCACACATTCACTTGTGGGTCCGAACTTACAGGGGGGGCAATCGAGTTGAGACCGAAGGAAGTGGTCAAAAAAAACGAAACCACAGATTGGCAGGTTGGACAAACTGTGTACAGTTAAACGAAGGGGTGGAGGAAAAGTATACACTCTAGCGTGTGCTGTGTGATACTGAGAACCCAGTTGAGATTTGGGCTAGGGAGAGGACATTCATGACAACTGAAAATATCACGGAAACAACGTATTGCTCGAGCGCCAGATTTTGGAGTCTTTCCAAAAATTAGTGAGAAAAGACGCGTAAAGATCCATAGCCAAAAGAAGAGAGAGGGGCAGGGGGATGTTAAAATGTGGGAGCGCGCTAAATGCGGCGCAATGGAGTGGGGGCGGGGAGAATGCCGGTTAAGTAACAGTTGAAGGGGGGGGGAAACAACTCATCGGCAAGGTGGGGAGACGTGTGTGTTTGAAGAGAAAGAGGGCAGTGGAGGATCAGTCTTTTTGCGGTCACAAGCTGAACAGAAGTACAAGAAAAAAAGGGTGGATCCCTTGGAAACCAACGCACTCGAGGGAGAAAGAGAGCGAATCGATTGTGGTTTTAACAGCTCTAATACGAGCGAAGGGAAAATAGGGGAGAAAAAAAAAGAAAAGGAATTTATCCGAGGTCCCGGCAGGAGGGGAGATTACAGCCAAGGCGAAACCAGGTTGGTCCTGTAAATATGGGGGGGGGGGGGGGGAAAACAAACATCGTACACAAAAAAAGACAATAGGAGAAAAGAGTACCCTTTGAAAGATGTTGGAAAGATATGTCAAAAGGCAAAAGTACGAACAGGAAAGGCAGTTAATTGGCAAGAATACGTCAACATAATGGGGGGGTGCACACACTTGCAACTGTAAGGGAAGGGGACCAAGTGGGGGGGGGGCCAGGGTAATAAAAAGGGGACTTGGACAGCTGCCAGGACTTTCATGGAGACGACAGTCCTCTAAAGGAGAGTCATCGGTAAGAAAAATGACGGAAAAAGCCCAAAAGTAAAAACGGCGAAAGTAAGGAAAGTCTGGGGAAAGAAGTCAGCAACGGAGGAAGAAGCTAAAAGACTGACAAGTGGGTAGATAAATGCTAGAGACGCGGCAGACTGGTCAGTCAGAAAAAGAAACCGAAACCAAGAACCATGGTTTTGTTTAAATGGGGGGGGTAAAAACACACTCAGGTGGGATGACAAAGGGAACAAAGAAGAGGTTTATCAAGAGGAAAAAGAAGTCAAAAAGGATAAGAAAAAATACTGTCAAAGGGGTGGGGGGGGGGGTGGCCGAATTTACAGACATCCGGGAGAGATCCTCCACCTAATAATCTCAAGGGTGAACCCAGTTTGGGAATGGGGGGGGGGGGGGAGGTTCCTGTATGGGGAGATTAATCGGCCAGGAACGACAATACACGCACAAAGGCAATTGCACTCAAGACGGGAAAAAAAGAGGGGGGTTTGTAACCCGGGAAAAAGGGACCTAGACAAGACGCAGTAGAGAAAACAAAACAACGGAGGTAGAGGTGAAGCTTGGTCAGTGATGATTGTACCAAACAAGAAGTTGGAAAGAAGAGGGGATAAGGAGTAAAGCCTGTGTACGGGGGATTTAAGGAACCATTGAGAGCGAAAGAAAGAGGTTAAATAAAAAAAAACAACAAAAAAAATGCCACTTTAATGGCAAAGGAGGGGTTGAGGCTGAGCGCCAGTGAGTAGGACAATGTCTTAGCCTATGGTGAGGGAAGCATGGACTCAGCAACGAATCCAAGAAAAAAAAAAAAAAGAGGGGGGAAAGACCATGCTGTGAAGTCACAACGGATGGTTTTGGGGGCAAAAAGGAAAACAAAAAAAGTTAGTTGTGGAGGGGTCAGTTAAAGTCGATGAACCCAAAACGAGAACCGGGCTCGTAAGAACGTTGAGCGGAGAACGGAGGAGATAGGAGATGCGAAGTGGGTTAAACAGCCGTTAATTAAAGGGAAAAGTTCGCCGGCTTTATTCTACTGCTCCAAGAAGGGGCAAAAGGAGGGGGAGGGAAACTAACGCGGAAGCTGAGAAGTCACCAGGTTCTGTGAAGAAAAAAGGGGCAAAACTGGGCTTACCCTTCATTCCGACGAGGAAGGTTGGGGGAAAAGACCAAAAGGAGGCGACGGTATGAGGGAAAAATTTGGGAAACCAAGGATAACGTACTTGACGGTAAGATTGTCCTACGTCAAAATGATGCCTGGGGAAAAAAAAGATCAAGGGAGGAAGATCGGAGACGAAAAAGGTTTGGGGACGGGGGGAGAAATACAAACACTGGTGGGCAGGGACCAAAACAAACCGGATATAGGGGAATCGGGAAAGGTGGATACTTCCATTGTTTTTTGCGGACAAAGAAAAGAAAGGAAGAAGAAAGAAACAAGAAAAAAAACATCGCGGAGCGAGCGCCGCGGAAAGGGGAAACAAATTGGGGGGAAAAACAAAAGGTTGTTCACATGAAACCCGGAGAAGAAGAGGGTTTGACGAAAAAATATTAAATCACAAAGGGAAAAGGCTTAACAAAAACAGGAGAGAAAAAATACGATGAGTGCCACAAGGAACAGCCTGGGACAAAAAGGACACGCAGCCAGTCCAATTACAAAAAACATTGGAATAGATGGATGGGTTCAAATCGGTACAAGCGGAAATATCGTAAAAGGATAGGGAGCGTCGCCGAAGAAGTCCGAGTCAATTGGTTGGAAAGAAAGAGGAAAAAGACGGAGCTCGATAATAATGTGGTATAATTGGTCTCCTAAGGGGGAGAGGAGGGGAAAGGGCCATAGCACCAAGGGGAAAAGGCGAAAAAAAGGAAAGGAAGGGCAAAGGAATTGAGTCCGAAAAAAGTGTACGAAAAAAGGGAAAAAAAGCCTTTTGTTCGGGGGTGAACGCGTCAAAGTTAGGCGAGGATAAATTGCGAGAAAAAAAAGGGGAAGGGCAGACTCTTGGTGGAGAAGGAAACTTCAACGGCGCCGTATCGAGTGCAAAACAGCGCGGTAAACGTGAAAGGGGATAACAATTCAAATGACACCATTGCGTACTCTTAACGAGGTCGGGGAGGAAAAAAAGTGGGGATTAAAACGGTATCAGCGGCGGAATTCGCAAGGCCAGCAGAGAGGAAGGGGAAAAAGGATTTTGTAATCGAGGAAAGCGAAAAGGAATTAAAAAGGGGTCCGAACATGAAGGGAGCTGGCAAAGAAGGTCCGCGGATTCATAAGGGAAAGCCGGAGGAATTGGAGGGGGAAGGGGAGGAGACATTGAAAAAAACGAAGATACGTGGGGTTGCGGGATTCTTCGTGGGGGACGAAGGGGGACACAGCAAACCAGAAAAGGAAAAGTATTACAACAGGGGTGTCTCGCGTGGTAGGCAGAGGGACGTCATCAAAAAAGCCATCGGGCGGGAAAAGTAGACGTAGGGGGCAGGCACAAAGGGCCCAGAACGTGAAGAACTGGCGCGGTGACAAAAACAGACACAATGGCACAAACCCCCCGGGAAATCGCTTGACACCGAAGGGGGGATAAAAAGACGGGCAAAAAGAGAAAAAGAGGGCGGGGGGGGGGGGGGGGGGGGGGGGGGGGGGGGGGGGGGGGGGGGACGGGGGGGGGGGGGGGGGGGGGGGGGTAACCAGAATGCGCGTTAATACTTTGGGGAGGAGGTCGTCAAAATGAAAATAGAGATCAAGAACTCAGGAAAAACTGAAAGGAGAAGAAAAAAGACTGGGTTTATCCGAAAAGGTCAATTGGGGCTCTCCAGAAGCAAAACTTTATTGACTTTTGGGGAGTACAAACATGGGTGCCCACTCGAAAGAATGAAAGAATCTGCTGGGGAGGAAAAGTACCAAAGGCGATTATGAATTAGGGACAATGTGAAGGAGGAAAGAGCTTACCACGGTGATCAATCTCTCACAAAAAGGAAAGAAATTATAAAGGAGGAAGTAAAAGGGCAATCTCAAAAACAGCCAATTGGGGGTTAAGAGCAGACTGATACGAGAAGCGAGCAAAAGGGGAAAGTGGAAGGGAGCGAATCTCTCCAAGCAAAAGTCGTTTGCGAAAAAAAAGCTCCCTAAAAGAGATGAAAAAATGCTTGGAACGGAGACCCCATTGGCCGGAAAGGGGGAGAGGGAAGTACAATTTGAAAACGAAACAGGATCCGATGTTCACTAATCTTGCCGCAGTAAAAATTGGATGAAAACCGGGGGGGGGAGGGTAGGGGGAAAAGAAAAAGGAACACTGACCTGCAGAAAAGCGAAGAGTCTTAACACGAGGAAAGGGAGGGTCCATTTAGGGGAGGAATTGCTGGTTCCAGAGTATGTTCGCACGTCGGCAACATATGTGGGGGAGGGAAAAAGGGGATACGTGGAGAGTTGCGGAGGGAGTAATTCCACCGGAAATATCAATAGAAAACCAAGAACAAATGGATCTTTGACAGGAGGGGGAGGGAGGGGGCAATGTGAGCCAGAAATAGCGTAGCTCTCAAATGGTTCTGACGGGAGGAAAAAAAATCTACCGTATCCATCAAATCTCCGCAGAGCACTAAAAAGAAGGAGGGAGTTCCTCTGACAAAAACGTACACTCTAAAAATAAAAAAAACCACGGGAAGAAGTAGAGCGCCGCGGAAAAAAATTAGAGTGTCGCATGAATGATGAGAGCAGAAGGAAGTGTAGCGTGATGAAAGGGAAAATAAAAACAATACCACGTGCCTCGAAAACGCAAGAAAGAGTGACAAAAAAAAATTTTGGAGGGGGATTACCGTGGAAGTCGAAAAACTGAAAACGTCAGGCTCACCAAGCCACGAAAAGCCGAAGGTCAACGCGCGTCCGAGTGAAGGCTGGGGAAGACGACACAAGTGAGGGGAAAGGAAACAGGAAAAGTGGGGGGAAGCATCAATTTAACCAGCTCATAACGGTGGAGCACGAAACAAAAAAAAAAAAGGAGAGTGGTTCACTGTGGTACGTAAAACAGGGGGGTTTAGGACGAGTATAGAAAAGACCAAGTTGGACTTGGGATAACTCAAAGGGGGAAAAAGGGGTCTGAAAGTCAAGACAGGCAGTGGGAAAACAAATACAATGAGATAAAAAATTATCCGAGTGCAGCCGGTTGGGCATCTTCCAAAAAATTGAGGAGGCAAAGGAGCGAACGATAAACACCGAAGAACGAGAGGGTGACCTATAACAGGGGGGAATCAAGACTAGGGATGACGGACAGGAAAGGGGGAAGGGGGAGCCGGCCTGGGAGTAAAGGGTCCAGTGTGGCAAAAGAAAGAAGGGAATGGGCATGGAGCTGTTTTTGAGGGGGACACAATAAGGAATACGGGGTGCTTCAAGCAAATAGGGGGGAATAAGGTAGGTTTGTCGTTTGGAAGGGGCAAAAAGGGAATTAGAGGGTTGCGATGACAAAAAGGGGGAGGAATTTTAACAACGGCGCGCAGTGAGAAAATCTGTTGTGGGTGGGAGGGAAGGCGAGAGTGAGGACGACTTCACTAAGCAAATACAAATGGAAGGGACCAGGTGGGGAAAAGAAAAAGAAGAAGGCGCGCTCCGGCGCAACAGTGGAGGGGGAGGGAGTATCCAGGAGCTGCGGGAACACTGCAAGAAAATGAGGAAAAAGAGTCCTTGGTTCCAAATTTGCAAGAGGCAAGGGAATCATTACTGAAAGAAGGAAAAGGGAAAAAAACTCGCCACAATGGGCATGGAAAAGTCCACCGCCGTGTTAAAACGGGGAAAAAAGGAAGGGTTGGGCGGGCCAAAAAATTTAGTTAACTAAAAGCTGGAGGTCCGACGTGTCAAAAAGGAGTCTTGAAAGGGGCGGTTGGTGGCGAAGAAGCGACGAAAGCAGTAGAAATTCATAGGAAAGGAGAACTGCAAATCAGTGAGTTAAACTAATCACCCAATCCGAGACCGTGAGCAAGCGTGCACCGTCTTTCCAGAAAAAGAGGGGTGAAAAAATACTTCTCCCAACGGAAATCCACAAAAGAACAAAAGGGTGGTTGCCGGTGTGCAAACAACGACGTTAGACGAAAGAAAATCCTGTGGGAACATGGACAGGGGGATGCTGAGGCAAAAAGCCGAAAAAAAAAACTGCGGCGAAGGACAGAACAAGCAAGCGAATCGAAAAAGAAGAAACGCAACGGGGAACCAGGGAAAGGTGGGGGGTTATGAAAAAAAAACGTGGAGGGAAAGATCAGACGCGGCAGGTGAGAACAATCCAAAAAGGACAAACAGGAAGGAAAAAAATTCCCAGGAAAGAGGGGTTTAACAAGGGGATGGTAAGCAAACAAGAGAAGAAGAGCAAATCTCAAACCAACAGGAGATGAGGAAAGAAATATAATTATCTGGGGGGAAGGGCCAGCAACGTGTACGAAAAACGGAAAAAGGAGGATTGTGGCCCGTGAGTCGTTGATTGGGAGTGAACCCTGGTAAGAACAAGTAGGACAGTTACCAAAAGAAAGAGAAACCAAATGACACTGGTGTGAACAGAGGGGGGATTCTGTGACGATCTAGAGAGAATGTCAAAGAAAAAAGGAGCGTCCGTTAAGCTAGTATAAATGTGGACTCAGCAATCTAATGCACAAAAGGGGGAAAAATAAAAAACGTGGTGCGGTCGAGCAAAATCGGGGGCAAACAGCAAACAAAAACAGGTTTGATTGGGAGAAGTTACGTGTCCGAAGAGCGGAAGTACACAACAGGATTTATCTACCGGGGGAAGAGGTGCAAAGAGACAAACCGGAAGAGGGTAAAACTGAATGAAATGGGAGCCTGGGAAGATGGCCACGTAAAGTCTGTTACAGGTAAAGATGTAAAAACAGAGAAAAAAAGCGCGAAAACGAAAAGGAAGAGGGAAAGGTCGTAAAACGGGCAGGTGGAAAACAATGGCCAGTGGAGGTCAAAGGAATGAAAGGACTTGGAATTTTTCACCTCCACTTTTTAGGGGACGTATTCATGGGAAGGGAAGGAGGACTATCGGCGGATAGGCAATTAAACGCAAGGGGATAGGAAACAACAGAGCCGATGTCCGTTGCATGTACGACGGGGGGGTTTCCAGGGGGAAGAAAGAACTGGGGGGGGGGGGCGGGGTGGGGGGGGGGGGCCCTAGTAAAAAACCCACCAAAAAAGGCAGCGCCGGAAGGTATAATGGAAGAAGGATTCAGTGTAGTGAGCAAAGAGCCCTTCTCCGAAAAATATTCACGCAAAACAAAAAATCAGCTAGAGATAGGAACCGCAATGGTTCCAAAGGGAGACAACATTTGGGTTCATTCCTAACCAATGAGAGCAGTGGGGAATCTCGCACATATTTAAAGCACAAGGGGGGGGGGTGGTGGGGGGGGGGGGGTGGGGGGGGGGTGGGGGGGACAGATTAAAATGGGGGCTGGCAAAAAAACACATTACAAAAATTTTGGAAAAGAAAAACCGGCTTTAACCACATTCAGTCAAGAAAGAGGAAAGGAAAGGGCTGCACATTGCAGGAGTTCAAATCGGAAAAGACGGGGAAAATCAGGCATGGGTATGGGCAGTTACGCGGACGGCGAAGTTGCCGCAATTATTTTGTAAAATAATCGAAAAAAAAGAGGTCTATCAGAAAAGGGGGGGAAAGCAGTATTTGAAAAGTGCAATGGAAAAGGGAAAAAGTCTCCCCTCCTGAAAATGGGAGATTACCACGTGCATGATGGCGGCTAGAGAAGGAAAAGATTCCTTTTACGACAACAGTGACACAAAGAATTGGGTCGTTGAACGTCTCAAAAGGGGGATAGGTTGTGCGCTAAAAAAATGGGAGGGAATGGAAGAAGAACGTGGGAGACACAGCCAGCATCCAACAGAAAACTGAGACACGAGAGAAAGAGGGGCACGCACGAAAGAGGGGAAGAATGGAAGAAAAAGGGGAAAATGCCAAAAAGCGGTGCGCCCGGGGAAAAGAACAAGGGGGGGACGATCCGCGCTCTAAGGAGGAAGAGGGAAGACTCGTCAAGTGAGAACCAAAGGAAAGGATGGGGGGGGGGGGGAAGGCACTAAGGGAGGAAGGCACACGCCTTTCGCGGGAGGGGGGAGGGACGAGGAAAAGAGTGATCCTGCAGGGGGGTAAGATCCGTACGTACTCGAAGGAGGGGAAGAACTATTTCTGAGGAAAAGGGGGCGAACAGCACAAAACTACTGCAACGTATGTCACAAGGGTGGGGGAAGGGGGGGAGGAATTGATTACGGGAGTCACGGAAAAGCCTAAGAAATCGAAGGAGAAAGGACCACAAGAGGGAACCACGCACGAAAAAATGTACGATGGACCACAAAAGGCGGGAAAAAAGGGGGAAAAAAAAAGGGACATCGAGGGGGAAAACTTTCCTATGAAGTCCGCAATTGACTGGGGCTGAGAAAAAAGACGGTGGGAATAAAGCGGGGCGCTGCAAGGAGGGCGAATCCGTCGTATGTAGCCCAACAAAGTAGGCAGACTGAAAAAAGGAAAAAGGAACTTTGGGGTAAGGGGGATCTGTACCGGAAGAGACGCGCGAACGAAATGATGGCGCTTTTGCTAAAAAGACATGGAACGATTGAGGGGCGAGGGCGATCATCCAACTGACGGAGGGAAGGAGGAGGAGAATCGGACGGATGAAAAAAAGAAAAGAGGACATTATAGTGCGGGGTGAAAAAAAGCGCAACAAGACACGAAGAAACAACCACACCGGCTGAAAGGGTGGGAAAGCTATGGTGCCTCAAAGGTTGGAAGAATGGTTGAGGAGGAAAAAAAAAAAAAGGAATGATCGAGATAGAAGCCTCAGAAACAACAAAATTCCTGGAAAGCAAGAAAAAAAATCGAGGCCAATAGAGGATAAGGAACAAAAAGCGGACTAACTGTATGTAAGGCACAAAAGGATTTCCTGACGGAAAAAAGGGTAAGTCAGGTGAGATCACCAGAGAAGGAAGAATAGAGTTCTCAAGATCGAGATGGGAATCTAAAAAAAACCAGAGGGCAGAGGAGGAAAAAGTCGCTGTCAGAATCGGGATTGTAAGGACCCCCTGCCGGTCAAAAAGAAAGGAAAGACTCCTATGGCAAAAGGGGGGGGGGGGAAAGGGAAGATGGGACTGCTGGTTCAAGAGTGAAGGGGGCGTAATGGGGGGGGAAAAAAATCAACAAAAGGGTGGGAAGCGAATGGCTGACTGTCAAAGGACTCGATGGGGACGTAATAGACAGGTAAACACCTAAATAAATCCAGAAGAAACAAGACCAGACAACCAAAACGAAGAAAAAAGGTGTTAATAAAGGGGAATTTTCAGGCCGGAAACGCAAACAGTGGAAAAAGAA
>Ga0179593_1443663_pt1 | contig 10168 bp, 18 predicted proteins | sample CZODoug2_1_08_16_FD_185931 | JGI IMG/M metagenome (GOLD analysis project Ga0179593, IMG submission 185931) | Vadose zone soil fungal communities from Angelo Coast Range Reserve, California, USA - CZODoug2_1_08_16fungal (PacBio error correction) | ecosystem: Environmental > Terrestrial > Soil >...
GGCCTGCCCCGCAACAGATACGGAAAGATAAGCTTGCAAGAGACATAAGAAGCCGAAAGTCTGGTCGCCTCGCCGGGACGCCATCTAAGACCAGTTGAAAGGTTATCTCGGAGGATTGCCCGATGGGTTGTCGGGGAAAAAGACAAAAAGAGCTCACCACCCGATTGGAACGGAGCCCTTGCGGGGCTTGCGGAAAAAAACCGCCAGCATTGAGACACGGTTCACTTAAGAAAAAGGGGTTAGGGAGACTGGGGACTATCGAACCAAGAATTGGTAGGGGAGGACAAATTCGGTTAGCGCAATCACGAGGCAATCCGATCCGGGGGGGGGATTGGGAGAGAGGAAGGACCACCGTCCAGCGCGAACACAAAAATGTGTTTGAGGGAAGGGGGGAAGGTAAACATCGGGGGAGAAAAGAAAAGGCGGGAGAACTAACCCTGAGCTGCTTTAAGGTCCCGCAACGATCGTCGGTTTGCGGGGTGAGCAGGAGGGGAACGACCAGGGGGCTCTAGCAAATGCGTAGCTTGCGCCCTAAAGCGCCTGACGGGGAAGTTCTGTGAGGCGAGGATTTTGTTCTAGAACCGGCAGAAGTTGGGCCCTCCGGGAAAATCTGTCGTCACGCGTGGCCGCAGAGAGTCGCTACCCGATGTCGTTGACTGTCGCCCTCTTTCGACTGAAACGAAAAAAGACCCGCACCTAGAGCTCCAAGGAGACTTCGTCTCCCTCGAAGCATCGATAAATCGCCGGGTGGGGATTCCTGGAAAATGGAGGACAAAGTCAAAACCGCAAACTCGTAGCCCTGATTGACCATATCAAAAAAATACAGGATTTAGGAGGGAAATGGCTTAAGGAAAAACTGAACGACAAGGGGGGGAGCGACATCAGCGAACCCTGGCCCCCACTCGTAGGCAAATTAGGGTGGAAAAAAAGGCGAAGCCCGCACATTGCCCGACTTGGGGGGGGAAAAAGGGTTTGGAAAACAACTTCGCGAATGCGAGGCATTGCCAAAAAAGAAGAGATTCCTCAAAGGTCGGAGCACTAACAAATCCAACAGGGCCCCTATCAGGACGCTGAACAAAAAGAAGAATGAATCTAATAGGAAAATCGACCCAGAGGGATTAAAGACAATAGGAGCAGAGCGGAGGGGGTGGGAGACAAGGGGGAAATAAATTCCGCCTGACATAGTTGGGCTGAAAGAATCGCTCATAAGGAGAAACTGCCTACGGCGGCGTGCTAACAAAAAGGACACATACACGGGTCGAGATGCTTTCCAAGGACCAGGGCTGAGAAAGCATAAGGGAAAAAACCGAAAAAAAAAATCCAGAAAGAGAAGGAATAACTCACAGGGGGGGGAGGAAGAAGCAGGCGATCTGAGGGAAAAAATAGGCTACAGAGAAGAGGGAAATGAAGCGACGCTTCCCTACTCGGGGGAAGTGTTCGGGCGGAGCCGGAGTGGACGAAAGGAGGTAGGCGGATGGAATATCTCTGGGATCTAGTTTCTACTCCTGGATAAAACATCTTCTGCAATAAACAATGGGGCTTCCAAAAGGGTGAGTAGGGGAAAACTCGATCGGCTAGGAAAGAAGATAGTTGGGCTCTTACCAGAGAAAAAAAACGAGAATAAGCACGTAAAGAGAAACATTAAGAAAAAAACAAAGAGGGTCGAAGAAAAGAAAATAAACACTTCCACGGTTTGAGGGAAGGGGACAAGAGAAAAAAAAAAAGTTTTGGAGAAGAAAGAAAAAACGAAAAATCTGCGAGGGCGGGGGCGGGTGGGGGCGGGAAAAAAAGTGGGAAAAGGAGAATTTAGGCCTGGTAGCGGATTTCTCTTTCCGGAGAGTGGGAAAGGTGTTGAACAAAGAGAGAAGGAGAAAGACGAAGGGGAGAACACCTAACCAAACGAGATCATTCAGTACGAAGTTCTGTGTGGAAACATCAAAGGTTTCTTAGTCGAGTTTGAGGGAAGGCCACGAGAAGGGTGATGGGAAAAAGGAGAAAATCGGAACTGAGCAGGCTGGTGGAGTGTAGGATCGCAGAAGACAGGGACTCACTTTGATCTAGGAAACGCGGGGAAAGGCCCAGCAACAGAACATGTAGGTGAAGTTTCTGCCACGCGCAAGGAGCGAGGGTGAACCATGTCCCGGCGGACTATAAGGGGTTTACTCTTCTTGAAAAATGAAGCGAGAAGGCAAAACGGAGGTATGGAAAAGTTGAGGTGTGCGTGATTCAAACACCAGAAGATACTCATAAAAAACACAACGGAGGAGAAAGGGGCGAGGAGGGAGGGTCACTCAAGCAAGAGGGGCCTATCGGGGAAAGGAAGGATATCGGGAAAAGAAAATAAACTGATCGTACTCCCTGGAATCAAGGAGGGTTAAAAGAGATGCTTGAGGAGTTATAAAGTAAAAGCAGGGGGGGGGGGGGGGGTGACGGCTTCTCTGAAAGAGGAAGGAAGCAAAATTATCAGACCTGAGATAAGAGCCTGCAAAAAGCTTAGGACAAGTTGACGATGATCTTAGCAAAGAAAACAAGATATGTACAGGACCAAAGAAACCACAGATCTACTTCCTCCGAAAGAAAGGACAATAAAAGAATGTGCGTAGAAGAGATCGGGGGTGGGAGAGACATCTAGGTAGAGGAGATGAAAAGAAAGACCAAAAAGTGAAAAAAGATCGAAGAAGATCCTGATACAAAACTGCTCGATATGCGGTCCAACCCTAACCTCCACTAATAGTCTGAGGGTCTTGGGGGACAAAATGGAGGGAGGGGACGCGGAGGGAGAAAACCTGGCATCATTAAAAGTATGGGGGGATAGTGCTTTTCTGCTACAGCTTTTGGAGCCGGTAGCGGAAGGGCCCGTACGTGCGCATCGGGTATCGAGGGAAGACAAACTATATTCTTTCATACAAAAGAGCGAGGTGCGAGAATCAAAGGGGACAGACAATTGCGGGGCACGATTTCGGGGGGGTCGCAGAACGAGAAAGAAACGCTCTAGGGAGAAAGAGGAACTTTCTGTAAAAACAAAGACGACGGGCGGCGAAAAAAAAATACCAGCGTTCGGAGAGGAGCAGTCCCGCTCGAGCAATGTTTGGAGGGGAAAGAGAGGGGGACGACTGGGGGCCGGCAAAACCTGCCGGGTATCGGGGGGGGGAAAGGAGAGGGAAGTTTTCTAACTCTAGTGAGTCGGGCCAACAGGAAGCTCCACATGCGGGGGAGGGTAACGAACGCAGCGTCGTATGGAGAAAATGCAAAGGCGGGAGTAATTCTGAGCCAAACGATGAGGATTGGCTTTAAACCGTACGATCCAACACGCATCCGAGAAAAAAGAACTGGGGGGAAATCAGTGGGGGTAGAAAGATGGGAGAAAGAGGGAATGAATGGATAAAAAGGAGCGGGTCTCTTCGGGGACTTCAGGGGAGAAGGGAAAGGCTGGAGTCGCTCCTGGAATCTCGGGATGACGGGGGGAAAGACAACCAAAGCGGCATCGCGGGAGGCAGGTTACAGGGGAAGGGGGGGACGTACGAAAGAGGTGCTCCAGACGGGCGGGAAAAAAAGGTCCGTCTTCACTGAGGGGAAGAATTAAAAACTTGAAAACCGGGCAAGGAAGGCTAGGTCAATCAGGTCACTAGTTCGTGGGGGGGGATGGGAAAGGACAAAAAAGTAACAAACCGACGATGTTATCGGGTGCGTCAGGGGAGGGAAAGAAATAGCAAGGGCGATAGAGTAATTTTATGGGGAGGGGGCGTGCAGCGCAAACGGGCGACAGAACACTGAAAAGGAGTTAACGAAAGGCTCTTTCGAAAGAAGGTCTCGGGAAATTGTGCCAGGAGGGCAAATGACCCTAATCAAGGGGTGCAGCTGACCAATAGGGAATCATAAGTGAGAATTCCCTGAGTTGACAACTTCCTACAGGGCAAGGGTGCGACCAAAAGCCGGGGCGTACAAGCAGACGGGGGGGGTACTTACGCAGCTCATGGTATTGAAGCGCCGGTGGGAAGCAAGGGGTTCAGGTGCGGTGAACAAAACATTTGGTTTTTGCTGCGGCGCTGGACCGGAAAGAGCAAGCGGGTAGCGGAGGAAGAGTGAGAGCCTACAACGAAGTAGTCCGCGAATCTAGAAGCCCAGGGCGATCGAAACCGGGAAAACTGTTACTCAAGAGAACAGGGCAAGAAAGGCTGGGTTGCGGAAAAACCCCAGAAGGGCAGGACTGACAGTTCCATCGGGTGGTACGAAGGGGGAGTCTGGGAACCACCAAAGTCGGCACTTCCAAAGCAACTTTACAAAGGGGAGGGTTCATCTTTCGACGAACTGGAGGAGAAACAAGACCGTCGCTTAACGAGGGGGGGGGGTGAGAAGAGGACAGTGCGGGCTAGCTTCTGAAACGACGGAGGTGGGCTGGCCAGGGACTCGGAAACAAACAAAAACGTATGAGAGTAAACAGTAAAGGAAAAAAGGGTATCCGGCAATGACAAAAGGAAGGACGGGGATGGAGGCGCTTGGGGACGGGCTCAGTCGGGGGGGCGGAAGGACTCGGGTTGGGGGCGCTCAGATCAACAGATACAGGGACGCAACTCGGGGGGGGGGAAACGTGGTCGGAGCGGGGGGGGGGGGTGGGTGAAGGGGGTCGGTTGGAAACTAAGGTTGGGGTTTCGGGTAAACAGACGGACAAAAAAAAAAAAAGCATCTGACCACAAAACTATTTTAACTGAAATAAAGGTGCATGGGGGTAATAACGAAAATTTCCTACCCAGGCGCTATTGGGGAGGGGAACGGGGGGGGGGGTCAGAAACGTGCTTCAATGCGGAGGAGTGACGATTGCATATAGCCAAACTAAATCGGGGGCAAGACGGTATCTGCGAGATACGAGGCACACCTATCAAACAGTCTTGGAAAGAAAGGGGGGAAGGGGAAACAAGGGGGGGGAAGAGTACAGCGTAAAAATGGGGGTGCAGAAATCCTGCAAGTTGAAGAACCTCTCTAGCAAAACAAGGCATGGGGGCGTTCATCAAGAACACGGAGGAGGGCGGGGAAGGAAGAACTTGGACCCGGCAAGCTAGCTCTTGCGCGGTAGGGGGGTGCGTGGCTCCGCAACAATGGGGGCGAAGGCAAAAAAGCAAATGCGGTAGGAATTGGTGGTGCGGAACAAATCAACATTGGGGTGCTCCATGCAGGAGTAGGGGAAGGAGGTGACTGGAGATTGCTGGGGGGGCTGTCGACGGAGGGGTCCGATCTCGGACAGTTGGGGCTCACTCTCATCCTGACCGAGTCGCACAAGAAACGCCAACGTGGCCTCCAGGGAGTAGAAGCTTTTCCCTAATCAGGGGTGGGGGGGGGACTGTCGGGGGACGAAGGGCAGGGGCGCATGCAATCTCTTCTCCCGAAAACTTCTGGATCAAAGGGCGAATACTTGAGAAGGGAAAACGGAAAAGACAAAAAATCGAAGGCAATTCGATAACATCTGGCAGTGGGGGGTGTCCTGGATTCCAAAGGCCAACAGCTACTCGACGGCCCAGTGAAGAAAGCAATAGGCGGGAAATGCGACAGTGGAAAGGGGGGAGGTGGGAATGGAAATTACAGGGAAAAAGACAAACTTCTAAAAAACTAATTGTCGTGCGGAAAAAAAAACAGAAAAAACCAAAAAAAACAAAAAAAACCGGCGTACTTCATCGGTAAAAAACACACTTCAGACAAACGATCAGGCACCTGAACTGGGGGAGGTGTTAAACACAAAAGGAGCTAAGAACGGGAAATTTGGGGGGGGGGGGAAAAAAAAAAAAAAGACCAAAACAAAAAAACGCGGTCTACGCAAGAAAAAAACAAAGGATCTCAAAGGGAATTACAAAAAGAAAAAAAATCTAACAAAAACCCCGCGAACATGCGGGAATGGAAAAGTCAATAAAAGGGGCGCAAAATGAAAGGAAACGGGGAAACCGTCGGAAAACGGAAAAAACAGACGGTCTGAAAAAACAAACGAAACCAGGGTACTGAGAACAGATAGTGGGGGCGGGGGTGCGGAAGTTAAAGCAAAACAATAATAAGACGGAGGGGCTTAAGAAAAGGGGTGTATAGAATGCATAAAAAACTCAAAAAAACACTCATTGGGGGAAATCAAATCCGGAAAGGGGGAGGAAAAACATGGGCACAGTAGTAAAAGAAGAAAAAAAAACAATCAAAAAAAGTCTTTCCAAAAAATCAAGAAAAACAAAGACAGATCGAAAAAACCCTGAACTAAAAACTTGAAAAAAAAAAATAACAAGCGGGGGTAGAGGACAGAAAGAAACGGGGAGGGGTCGGGAAAAAAAAAGAGAAAAGGGGACATCTGTCTAGGGCGGTTCCGGGATGCGAAAAATGACGAAAAATGGGGAAAAAAGGAAGTACGAACAAGGGTTCGGGGAGTTGGGGGGGGGAAGAAAAGCGATGTCGCGAAAGAAAGGGGGGCCCTCTGGTTCAAAAAAGCGAAAAACAAAAAGCGGTCCAGCCCAAAACACGAAGTGGGCGGTCCACGTAGGGAAAGGTATGTAGGACTAGAAGGGTCAAAATCGTCGTTGTGTGCCTGGGGAAGTCCACAAAGCCTATAGGGTGGCAGAGGAACTCGGGATCAAAAAAAAAAAGCGGGGGGGGGGGGGGATAAGTCAAGGGCAAGTCCAACGACCGGCCCATCGGCGATCACGGGCGGGGGATAGGTCACCAAGGACGGCCGGGGAAACGGGGGGGAAAAAAAAGAAGGGGAATTAAGAAGTCGGGGGACTACTCTCCTGTATTCTGATCAAAAACTGTAAAAACGCCTCGCCCAGGTGGGGTAAAAAAAAAAAAATCTTCATAACAAAGGAAAAACTGACCCTCGCGGAAAAAAAAGGGAGGTGAGGGGTGGGGGAAAAATCGGAAAAATGTCTGGCATGGGGAGGCTTGTGGGTAGCAAGGGGGAATGGGGACTTCTGAGAAAGGGGGGCAAGGTTGGTCAGTCTTGAAAAAAAAAAGGATACGGCCGAGAAAAATATCTTGACGGGAGGCACAGAAACAAAAACAAGTCTCATTGAGAGCGCAAGGGCGGGGGGTGGGCAACAGATAAGGGGGGGGCTGGGTACTCGGGGACGCAGGTTCAAAAAAAAAAGGCATCACAAGGAATCCTTGTTGGGGGAAGGAAAATGAAAAAAAAAAAAGGGGGAAAAAAAAATGCGCAACCGGGGGGGGCTGGGGTGGAAAGAGCCTCGACGCGGGCAAGGGGCAGACCATGGTGGAAGGGGGGAATCGGAAGCGAAAAAATACTCATCATGCACAAAGTCGGGTGAAGGTTGGGGCGGTGGTACAGCGGACGCATCGGGTGGAATCGCAGGTTAAGCAGATGGGCTAAGAAATTGAGTGAGAGGATGAAGAGTAGGGAGAAGGGTGGGGATGAAGGAGGGGGGGAGTAAGGGATGAGGGTGCGAGGGCGAGGGTACATGAGGATAAAGGGGCTGTTTCTGTAGGTGGGGAAAAAAAGGGCTGCACTGGGCCGCTTCTCGTACTCAACAAAAACGAAGAAAAAAGGTGGTTCTTGACCAGGGGGATACACGGAATAGCGCAAAAAGAAAAAAAAAAAAAGGAGGGGAGACATAGATATAAAGGATCAACGCATGCAAAAAAGCAAAAAAAAAAAAAAAAAAAAAAAAAAAAAAAAAAAAAAAAAAAAAAAAAAAAAAAAAAAAAAAAAAACTGGGGGTTCCTATCGGGCGTGGAGGCCGAAAAGAGGGGGAAAAAAAAAGAAAAAGCGTAACATACGCCGGGGCCATCAAGTTGAAGTTCGATGGTGCGGGCGGGGCGTGATATCCGACATCGGTGGGGCGGGGGTCAGTTGAAACGAAGGAAGGGGAAAATTGAAGGCAGAGGGGGGGCAAGAGGTCGACCACGCCACAAAAAACAGGGGGAGGAAGGAATCTTACCGGTCCAATAAAAACAGGACCTTACTAAAAAAATTAGCGTCAGGTAAAAAGGGGGAAAAAACGGTGGGGACAGAAATTCTCGGTCGGTAAGAGGCTGAGTTGGTTTAAGGGTGCGAAGGGGGGTCCTCGTAGGAGGTGACCAAATTGACACTCGAATAGAAAAGCCAGCGAAAAAAAGCAAGACGGGGGGGGGCTATCTTACGGTCGCAAAAACTACGAGGGGGGCCTCTTTAAACTCGTGTTCTGGAAGAAAACTGGAGATTGAAGAGGGGGGGGGGCGGCTCGGAAAACCGTGGGAGCATAACAAGGGGGGTTGGGTCACGTGTAGGTCGGAGAACATTTGAAAAACGCCGGGGGGGGGCAAAAGTATGGGGGGACCGAGAAGGGGCGCTTAATAATGATCGGGGGGAAGCGCAACGAATCAGTGAAGGTTCAGACAAAAGGGTAAATAAAAAAAAAAAAAAAAAAAAAGGTAGGGGAGAACCGGCCGCCACGGGGGCTCACCACTTTGAGGGAGAGAAGGTGTTGAAAAAAAGAATGAGAAGCAGGGGGGGGGGGCACAAATGCTGGTCTCAGGGGAACAGAGCCGGGGAAAAGTCTGATAACTCAAAAAACCTATCGTACGTCAAAGACGGTTCAAAAAAGGCAACTGTCCGGAGGCCTAGGGTAAAAAAAAAGGGTAGAAGACTAGGAGATGGTTTGGAATAATTAGCCAGGGGGGGAAACGTCTTCAGGGTGGGCGAAAGGGCTGGAAACCGGTGGGGGATCTTCAAGCACGGAGGTGGTCAGGTGAGGGGGAGCTATTGAGGAGACAGGGTACGGGTGAGGGGAAAAAAAAAATATGGAGCAGGTAAAGGGGGGAAGGGTAGCTGGTGTAAAAAAAAATGGGGGGGGGGTAAACAGGGAGGGCGGACAGGAAAGTAAAAAATAAAGGAGGGGAAAGTTTTGAATTTTCTTTAAAAGTGCGGCACCCCGCAAGACTCGCGAAGCGGTTAAAGGGCAGGGGAAATGGGTCGTACGGGTTGAGGGTAACAGCTAATGTGACGGTAGCGACATGCAGCGGGGGGGCTCTGTGCTTGCCTGCTTGCAAGGGAAAATTGGCAAAGGAGGCTGGGGGTTCAGTCGATTCGAATTGCGAGTCAAAGGGGAAAACATAAATTAAAAGTCGGAAAGGGGATCGGGCCTGACATGGTTACAGTAGGGGAATTGTTCAATGGAGTAAAAAAGAAAGTTCGCAATGGGGAGCCGGGGGGGTGGGTCATTTGTCGCATAAAGTATTCGGGGTGAATAAGTGTAGTGCAGGTAAGTACGAACTTAAAAGCATTCAAGATGAATGTTGTGTCGCTGAGGGTGAGATAAGGATCGAGGTGGGGGGCGGATTGGCGGCTTTGAGTAATTAAAAAAAAAATGGCATCTCAAACCGGCGAGGGGGTTATAGGAAAAGGGATTCTAGGGGGAGTAAAAGTAGCCGCTGCGAGAAAAAAAAAGGAAGGGGGGGAGGTTCTGGGTCAAATAGCGGGCAAATCTGGCAAAAAGGACGCACAACGAAAAAAAAGGTAAAACATAAAGGTCGACGGACAAAACGCTGGCGTGGTAGGGCGCAAATGCAGGGTATCTCTTCGGCAGCTGACACAGGACGCAGGCATCAGGGGAAGAATGGAGGCCCTAGTTGGGGGTTCTAAATGCTACAATGGTGTCCACTTGTTCGTGCTAAACAAGGGGAATCGGGTTGCGGGACTAAATCATCGGGTGACTGGGAGACTCAAAAGGGGTGAATGAGAGGGTCCAGGGGGTGCACACGATAGACAAGGTTGGACCAGGACTGGGACGGTGAATAGACTCAGCGGGAAAAGAGGGGGATGGGGGCGCGTTGATCACCGCTAACAAAAAAGAATTAGTAAAGATTTCTACAGGGGGGGAATCGTACGCAAAAAGGGGGACAGACGAACAAGGATAATAGCGGTGACGCACGTCTTAGGGGTGTCAGCAATGGGGGGGGTCTGGTGGTCGAACCGTCGGCAAGTTGCAAACGAATCGGGGGAAACGGAGGCGGGAGAAAAGGTGACCACAAAAAGGGCGGACGAAAGACGAAACGATCGACCAGCTGGGAAACCAGGGGGGGCAATAGCTGCTGTCGGCTCGCACGAGGGGGGGAGACCAAAATACGGTGCGAGGTAACGGAAAAAGGAAAAAAAAGGGGAATCTGCAAAGGTGCGGCTATCACGTTTTGTTGGGGGGCAAGGCAAAGG
>Ga0179593_1452931_pt1 | contig 10168 bp, 9 predicted proteins | sample CZODoug2_1_08_16_FD_185931 | JGI IMG/M metagenome (GOLD analysis project Ga0179593, IMG submission 185931) | Vadose zone soil fungal communities from Angelo Coast Range Reserve, California, USA - CZODoug2_1_08_16fungal (PacBio error correction) | ecosystem: Environmental > Terrestrial > Soil >...
AGGGGGAAGCACCCGCCACAAGTCGGGAACCGGATCAATTCTGACCTGGAAGACCTTGACCTCATACGTACGCCTCCTTTTATCCCGAAGAGCGAGAGGGAAGGTTTTGTTCCTGGGAAAGGACGATCGCGGGAGCAAGCCTAGTTTTGGTAAAAAGGGACGCTGCGCAGCCAGGACGATTCACCGTGCATTAGGCAGGTGTGTGGTCAGCGAAGCTCGAACGAGGAGAAACCTGTCCGCGTATTTCTTCCGAAAAGAGGGGAACGCGGGAAGAATGAGGTGCTCGCTCTCGAGGGCGGTCCGAAAAATGGGGGTTTGAAGGAGGGGGTCATCGTGATGTCCTCCTTCGGTTATGAGGGGTGAGAAACATGGGAAGATCTAAGTCGGAAAGGTCGACGAAAACACAGCGTTGAAGACGACAAACTCTAGGAGGTGGGACTGGCCAGTAAGCCCAAGGGTTCCTGCGGCAGCGAATCGCAACAGGGAAATTAGGGGAAGGAACTTTATCAGTCTTCGTCTATCCACCCTCTATCGAAAAAAGAACCGGCTTCTTATCGGCAAACTTAATTCGGACGTCCGCAAAAGGGGCGGGATAGGGAGGCAAATCCTGGCGATTAGGTCAAGGTCGTCCGGAACGAGAAAGAATAGGGAACAATGAAGCCCTAAGGTGTTTGCCTCGATGACTAAAAAAGGCCTTTGGCTGAGTCAGGGATCCGTATACCGCCCTCAGAGCGGTCCCGAGCCGATAATACGGTGCTACGAGAATTAGGTTGGGGGACTATCGAACAAAAGTACCACTCCACGGGTAAACGAGATGTCTAGAGGGGTGTCAAATTTGTTGCACAACGGGATGAGGAGTATAAAAATCCCAACTAGGAAAGGGTTTCGCGATACAGGGGGATACAATATAGTGTCGTAAGGGAGACGCTGCCCGGATCGAGCTGAGGAACACTGCATTCTAGGACGGATCTTGATATCGAGGGATACCGCTCCGAGAGCAGGACCCGGTGGAAGCATTCAATAACTGATCAAACTCGGCCAGAAATGAATGAAGGATAAAGAAAAGGTTGTGTTGTTAGAATCGGATCAAGTAAAAAAATGTTACGTGGACGTGGGAAAGGCCGAAGACTGCACAACTTGATAGGGGGAGAGAGAATGATATGGGCTAGAAGAGAATCTCCTAGCCGAAGGAAAACTACTCCTTACTAAGGTTTTCTTTATTCGGGGTGAATAACCGACCGGTTCTCCGATCCGGGGCCCGTGTTCGGGGCATCAAGAGAAGGTCCTTCGGACCCAAGGGGTCTAGTGGCCGGAACTGTTTTCCAAACGGTTCCTCTTCTACCTTCAAAATAAACTACGATGAGAAAATCACGCATCGTACGAAAAAAAAAGAGCTCAACGGTAAAAACACAGCACCGGTTGGCAGTCTCTCTCACTTTTATTCATATGGAAGATAAAAAGAGGAAAAAATTCGGGGGACGGGAAACAGGGGGTTTCCCAATACGCCAGGAGGAAATCGTAAGGGGGAGGCCCCCAGAGAGGTTTAACTTAGACCGAAAAACGGACTCCGGGCGAGAGGACCTTCCGTCACGGCCGAGAAAAAGACAACCGGCGTCCACTATCAAACCGGTTGCGTCCAGGTCAGGAAGTAGGGTCGCAGGAGAGAGAGGGCTGGGGGGAAAAGCTAGCAAAAAAAAACAAAGGGGGGGAAAAGATAAGAGGTCACGAAAATCACAGCGCTACGATCTAAGCAGCTCCTGACAAGGGATCACTCAGGAGTGCTCTTCGAGGCAAAATCGTAATGAGGAACGGGAAAATTGCAAACGTCGCAAGGCTCGCGGGGGAATAAGGCCTGGAAGAGAAGAAGTTTGAGAACCAAGAAGAGAGCGGGTGTACAAAAGACTTCCTAACAATATCTTCCCGTACACGATGAGGGTGTCTGAGGGACCCCGGTGCAGGGTGTCCGGGCGAGGGGGTGCCGGGGGGAGGACTGATTTTTAAAACGGTGGTCAACAGTGACAATGGCCCCCAACCAAATGGGAGAACATTAAGAGGAGGAGGATCCAAGACACGGACCAACCCGGGAGGGGGGACACACGCGGAAGAAAACCTGAACCTAAAACAATCAAATGCGTACGCTTCGGGCTCTCTGGCTCTGGAGGAGGGAGGCAGCTCTGAGAGATCGAAGGGTACGCGAGGCCTCGAAAAAATTTGGAGGGAATTCGGGACTGACAACCAATCTGTTTTCTAAATTCAAAAATCTACAGGCACACCTCCTGCTCCTCTTCAGGAGCGGGGAGAGGAGGAAGTCAAAAAGGGGAAGGGGCCCGGTGGGACACCCCGGATAAAACGAGGAAGGAGAAAAGGACAAGAGAAGAAGAGCCAAGTGAAGAAAAACCGGGATTGGGACGCGAACCGTCCTCGATACCGGAGTAGTTGATGATTACTCTCAAAAGGGGGGGACGGGAAAAACGAACGAAAATAGGGCAGCTTGAAGAAAAGAATGACTACCGGAGCCAGTTACGGAGCCCGAGGTCCGGGACCGCGCAGAGGGCGGCTAAGGGACACAGAAAAGGACAAGGATTGGGTACGACGCTCAGAAAATAAAAAGAGGGAGTCAGGGAGGTTCTTGGTACTCTACTTTACGGGTATAGCGAGAGGGGGGGGAAATAAGACTGGAGAGGAATGGAGATAACTAAAAAAGAAACTCTGGTCAGAAAAAAAATCAGGTCTACTTAACTCCGCGATTGTCCGCCGGGAACAAAAAAACTGCACGCGGTACGTCAGGGTGGCTGAACACTAGATTTGTCCCACGACCTTGTTTCGCCCTCCGGTCCGACTAAAGCCTCAGACACCATCGACCTTAGGCAGGAAACAGAGAGCGGAAGAAAAAAGGACAAAAAAAAAGGATGAAACGACCTAAAAAATTCGGTCCGCTGAAGAGAGTAAGGCCAAACCTGAACTCAGGGGTGGTTGTGGACAAAAAAAAAAAAAAAAACAAAGGGGGGAAAAGGTCTACACGGCTTACCCAAAAAAGCTGAGCGGGAATCTGCTCGGACGTCACGGCTCCCTGCGATGTCTCGGGCTAGCGCCCCCTCGACGATCGGATGAGGGGGGACCAGGAGGGTCTCGGAATGGGGGGAAGAGAGTTCAGAATACTCCTAGGTGGTGGTGATGTCACCGAGCTCACACCGGAGGGAGAAGAGCTAGAGATCTGATCACAACGTCGAAGAAAAAGGAAATCTGAAGAACTTCGGCATATTCGAATCCGCAGATCAGATCTCGAGCCGTAGGGGGCTGCTTAAAATAATGGAAAATAAGGGGGGAAGTAGGAGGAGGAAGGGAAACTAGACCAAAGGAGCCAAAGGTTTTGAGGCGGTCTACCAAAGAGCCGGAAAGGAGTCATTTTCTGACTTGCCTACGGCCGGGGAGGTCGCGTCTCGAGTACTCTGACGAGTAAAGGGGGGTGCGGAGCAGCCGTGATGGTGTTGGACTCAAAAGTCGACGTCCAGGGAACATGCGTTAAGGACCCGCCCGATAATCAGGGGGGACGAAGAATCAAGGAAGGGGAGTAAAATCATCGAATGTGTCGAGCCTGTAATTGAGAGTCTTCTTTTCAGGACATAGGATCTCTTTTGAGAAACTGGAGAGGGGAGGGGAAGTCGGGGTCGGAGGACGCGTGGCCGGGAGATCCAAAACTCTCTTCTGCCAATCGTCGGAACGGAGACATGTCGGGCCGGACGAATATTCGGGTCAACTGGTGGGGGGGTATGAATCACTGAAGCATGAAACCTATGCGCTTTGAAATTCATCAAATCTTTTCTAACGAGGGGAAAGGAGCCCGGGTGCCGAAAGGTTCGACCGGGAAGGAGGGGAAAGGGGACACTGGATGAGGAGGACACTCATCCGCGGAAAATTCAACGCGTAAAAGGCTGACTCTGTGCGTCGAGGAACCGCTTCGCATTATCGACTCTCGGAAAAGTTGTTATAAAAAAAGAAAGAGAAGAAGGAAGAGCACTCCTCACTCTCGGCCAGAAAATGTGAATGTAGAATCTTCAGGGCCTTGCTTTTTTGTTCGGTTAAAAAAGTCCCTGAGGAAGGATACGGGTCACGAGGCAGAGGTGAAGACAGGGCGCGCGGATCAAAGGAGAGAACTAAGAGAGTCATGGGGAGAGAGTGGCGCCAATCTCGCGACCGGGCGCCTCTCCGGTCGCCCGGCATGGGTGGTCGTGTCCGCGGTTGTCCTCTTAAAAAAAATCAAAAAATGAAGACCGGTCGCCTCCCCGCTCGGAAAAACACTCATCTAGAGAGGACCACCCAACACTGAACGCAACGACTTGTTAGCCCGAGGGAGCACTGATCTGAATCGGTCCGGATGGGCTAGGGGAATGTTTATCCAAAGAATCAGGCGATACCAGCGACTCGGGTAAAAAAGACCTTTCAATGGAGGGTTTCAGAAAAGCAGCAAAGGGGAAAAGGAAGATCGTGAGCCTTTGGCCAGTGAGGTCGCTGAGTTCAGATCAAACTCAAGAATATCGGCCTCCACTCATAGGGACTTCCTCAAGATCAGGCTGATAAACACTGACTCAGTTGCGAGAACTTCCGGGGTACTGTGGCTATATTCTGGCGAAAACTCAGTCGTTGTCAATAACGATCATGGGAAAGGGGGACCGACCATAAGAAGACAGAAGGGGAGACTTTCGATTTGGAGTCAGTCGTGGAAAAGGAAAATGAAGGGGGTCTATTATTAAAAACGAGACGAGGTCGTAGAATCAGGAAAATGGGGATTCACACATAAAGTGCCGGTATGATCTAACACGGAAGGGCAACTGGAAAAAAAAATGTCGCGCCTCGGAGCCGCAAGATCCGCGGGGGGACTCCCCGGCGCAATTAAGAAGAAGATCGGCTAGGGGGTATGCCTGCCTGGGGTGTGACTTCGCTGACGCAGGACTAAAAAACGACACACTGTCTCAGAAAGAATCTATCGCACAAGACCTTCAAATGAAATAATTCCGGACTACTTCGAGTTGCTGTCTGGGACAAAATTTTTAGGAGTGAAGGTGATTAACGGGAAAAAATAATTCCTCGATAAGTCAACTGCAACTGAGAACTTTTCTCGACTTTATACTCTGTCATCGCAACTCGGAGGGGAGTGCTTACTACCTAAAGGGAAGGGCACACGCCGATGTCCCATTGACCTAATGCGCAAATGTAGAGCTAGGGCCTTCACCAAGAAGTTCTTTGATACGAACACAGAAGCCACCAGTAAGTGCGAAAATCGAGGCCTTTCAGGCTTAAGTCTAGTGAAGCACTAACTAAAGACTCGGGAGGACCGGGAGAGCAGACTCTAGTTTTGCCTGGTCGAAATCTGGCTGCCTGAGCCTTGGAACTCTCTGGGGGGGGGGGAACCACACCCGGAAGAAAGTGAAAAGTCCCCAGGAGGGGGTTGAACCCTCTTACCTGGAAAATTCATCCTGACACTAGGTTCTCCTACTATGAAATAATAAAACCTCAGTCTACACTCTCACTTAAAGGGGGAAATTAAACAGAGGAATAACAATCTTTAAGCATCTCTTCATCTACTTGACGTTTAGGGGAAAGTAAAAATAAAAAAAATGGTTGGGTAAGCGGGGCTGCCTCAAGAAAGGCAAGAGGAAAAGTGCTGCAATCGTCTCGCCGGCTATATACAAAACCCTACTTGAGATCGTCTCTACGGTCTTCTCCAGCTGGTCCAGGAAAGGACTTGGTTAGAAAACAAAGGGAGAAACTACAACAAACGAGGGGAGGGGGAGGAAAAGAGGATTGCGGTTGCACAACGCAATCTCCGTAACAAAACGAACCTCCGAACTTCGAAGGTGAGTCGGAAGAGGGGGAGGAGACACGCGAGAAGCGAACCGAACGCTTGAGGCGTCGCCGCAGACGAGCTAGGTAAGTTGGAGGGGGGGGGAGAAACTTCCGAAAGGTCCTGATTCAGTTGAAAAAGGGAATACCGAGGAAGAAGTCGTAGTGGAATAAGATGTCTTCTTGAAAAGTTGACTGTCTGGGATCGTCATAAGTCCTTGGATGGGAAGGACGGCACCAGGACCGTGACGAGTGCCGTGGGAAAAGGAGGTCAGCCGCAGTTCCCTTAGGCCGGGACGTTTCGACCTCTGAGAGTCTGGGCTTCAGAGGGGACTAAACCGGGGGCCGACGTGCAGGGGGCCATCAGGAGGGGGTAAAGCACCGGAGAAAAAGCATAATCCAGCTTAGGTACTAAAGAATCTTGTGGAAAGGTCAAAGGGAAATCCTGTGAGGGTGGGGGACGTAGACACGCCAGCGGGGACTAAACCTTGCTAGGAACATCTGCATAAAAAGGCTTGGTCCCTAATTAAATTTCATGAGGGAAAGGGTTCCCAAAAGGGGGGGGATTGGGAAAAAAGAAAATAACAAGGCGGGAGGAAAACTGTTCACGAATATCCGTGGGGATCGAGAACGGCCTTCGGAGTAAGTTGACAGAAGGGAAAGGCGGGGAATACTTGGGGAAAATCATGACCCATCAGGCAAAAGGGAAGAGAGACGGTCCAGAGGCAGGAAGGGTGGGGGATGTAGAGATCGAAAGGGTCGCATCGTATTGTCGAGATGCAAATAGAAAGAGGGAAAAAGGGTATTCTCGCAACGCTCTCGAAAAATATCAAACACTGAGAAGACCAAAGAAGCCTGGGGCAGAATCCGGTTGAGAGAGGTTGTACATGGACAAAACGACCTGGTTCAGGAAACAACTTAGGGAAGTTCAGGCTCTCCGAATAGAGAAGAAAAAGGGGGTTCAAAAAACGGTGTGTTGGTTACCAGTAGCCTACCGAAGGGACCCTGTCGACGATCGAGAAGAACTCCGAAGACAAGATGCGTCGTCCCAAATGGGAGATCGACCAATTTAGCAGATTCGAGACTGAGTGGAAGGGTCGACTTTGTGCCCCAAGAAAAGGGGGGGAGAGATCGTGGCTGATACACGAGTCGAGGGGAGAACGAGGAGGGAAGACGTCTCTACTAAACAGCTCCGCGGGTCCTTCTCCATAGTACCCCCGAAAATGCTTCCTCACTGAAAGCGGGTGAATGATCACTCGAATCGGCTACTAATCAGTTACTCCGAATAAATCAACAAACACACCGACTTATGAAAATATATATATCCCAACGAGAATGAAACACTCCTCTCGACGAAAAAAGATCAAGAGTCGAAGATAGGAAAGACAGTGGGGAGGAGCTTACACTTAGGGGGCAGGATATTCTCTGAGATGCTGGGGGAAAAGAATGCTTATCTTGGTTGAGAAGAAAGAGAGAATATCGTGTAAAACGGGCGCTGGGTACTTACCTAAGTCTCCCTCTATTGATACAAAAGAGGGGATGGGCGGCATTTTCTGGGGGAAGAGGATAATTAGCGAGAGGGGGCTTGAATAGTCTCTAAAGATGAACTTGGACTTCCCAAGCACAGGTGAATGGAGGGAGTCTTTCGGAGCGCCAAGAAACAAGGGGATCGGGAAAAAGTAGGATGTACATCACTACTCTATAAAATGACTTAAGCTCTCCCAAGTAAAGGGACGAATCGAGACTCCTTCAGAGAGGGAGATGACTAAAAAAGAAGGGGGGCCTACTGACCGAAGGGTCGACAACAGGAGAAGACTCTACTAAGAAAAATCAGGGATATAAAAAAAAAATGATCCCTTTCTCTAGCTCGTCGAGGAGAAAAAAAAAAAAAACTGGGGGGGGGGGGGGGGGGGTTTGGCTCCTGATTTGCTCGAAGCCTGTCAAGTCCGCCTTAGATCGTAATTCTGGACTACTAAAAAGGAAAAACAAAAAAGCTTTTCTAGCCCTTCGACCGTAGAGGGAAGAGGAAAAACAGTAGACTGGGAGAAGGGAAGTGGTATGCTCCTATTGGTGTCAACCGAAAATTTACAAGGGTTTTGGGACTTTAAAGAAGGCGATGCTCTGTTCCCGTGATCTCAGTTGGAAAAAGGAAGGACGGCGGACCCTCTCGTAATAATCCATTTGGGAGGGAAGACTTGCGCTCCAAAAAAAACTGAGGGGAGGTAAAGGGTGCTTCCGTCAAGACGACGGTGGGTGACTCAGATGGCGGGGATGAATGGGACAAGGGGAATACCGACGAGTTGCAGCCGACTTCGAGAAAGGGCTAGGAACCGAAAGGCAACGCGGTAACTCGTTGAGCCACGAATAAAAGAAAAAGCTGAACTTCTCCTAAAGGGCAGGATAGGTCCGTAAAGAAAAAGGGAGAGGGGAGGGCGTCTACGCTGGTTCGCCGACCTGTGAAATGAAAAAAGTATCCGAAAAGAGGAAAAAAGACTAACCGGCACAGACACGAACTGTAGAAACATTGCCGGCAGAAGGGCACTAAAAGAACAAGGGATTACCCGCGGCAAGCAAGGAGCGGACGAAAAGGCTCAGAAAAAAGGGATAAGGGGAGAAAATGCGGCAGGCACACCGGAAGCACACTTTTTGGGTACACACTCAGCTCCGAGAAGAGGGGAGAGAAAAGGAAAACAGAGTACGAGATCTCGACCCGAGGATCTCAAAGAGGAGAGAAGAAGGGGATGAGGAAAAAAAAAATGTTCCCAGACTTGCTTATGGGGCAAAGGGTCAAAAAAAGGGGGAGGGAATCTGAGCTGTGTGAACCGAGAGTCGGGAATCAAAGCGTCGGTGCTGACCTACCCTGAGGGCATAAAGGAGGGAGAATGGGAGCCCTCAGTTTCTATATCGTCCGTGGGAAGATAAAAGGTCGAGAAATTCGGGGACTAAAGGGAGGTCGGAAAAAAAGGAAAAAACAAGGGCATGAAAAGGGGCGGCGAAATCGTGAGACCCTAAGAAAGAACTGGGAAAGAGGCGTCAGATCCAGTCCATGGCTCGGGGCAATTTCCGAGAGTGAAATTCCTGGGGATAACGTTGCAGTAGAGCGTGTACTAAGAGGGAGAGGGGGGGGGGTAGAGAGGAGGAGACATTTAGGAAAAGCATCTCTCCATTGGCCAGGGGGGGGACTTCCTTTTCAGGGGCTGAACTGGGTGGGAAAGAAGGGAAGGGCTCGCGTACGTTGGTCAGTGGACGTGGAGAGAGGTGGAGAAGCTAGGAGGGAGGGCTCTAACCATCCCAGGGGGGAAGGGTCCTAAAGGGAAGTCGAATTCGGCATTGCGGGTAGCGGCATACTATCTGTCAAGGAGGGAGAAAGGGGAGAAGAAGAAAGAAAAGAAAAAGACCAGAAAGTAGTGATGTCTCTCTACCAATTCAAGGGTGTTATCCTTAACTGAGGGCAATCATAAGGAAAGAAACTGACAGGAGAGCAGAGCGCCCCAGGAGGGTAGGGGGGAAAGAAATGGTAGGGGGAACAGGGTTGTCATGTCCAACGGGTTGGACAACTTGAGAAAAGACCAGTTGGACTCTATCCCAAAGGGGGGGAGGAGGAAAGAAAAGCGTGGTCAAGAAATACCGATGGACCCAGGGGAATTCAGTGGAGGAACAAAGAATTCGGAAGAGTCTGCCGGTCTTCCTCAGGGTGACAAAAGCCTTCCGGGGGAAGAGCTCATCGAGATCGGGTAAAAAGGGAGGGAGAGCTGAAAATCTGGATTTGAAGAGAGGGGGGGAGAGGCAAGGAAAAAGTTGTAGAAGTACCCCTCGTTCACGCTTCAAGGGAACAATCGTCTCACAAGAGAATCTCAGAGACCGAAAGGGAGGAGAGAACCGCGATTACTTCATCAAAGGGGGCTTGATTGGAGTTTCCAAGATTGGGGGGAGAAAGAACCGGCTGGGGGAAGAACGGGGAAGATCGAACAACGGAAATGTTAAGGGTGTGTCGGGGAAAAAAACAAATTGTCACGCGTCGGACCGAAGAAACTGGGAGAATCAAACAGAGCAGGTCAGAAACAAAGGGGAGATCTAAAGAGACCACAAGTGGGAGGTCCACTAGTGTGAGCCAGAGGACGAGTCTGAAAAAAATGGGAGGTGAGGAGGAGAATTGTCCCTCTACTGATCGATCGGAGCAACAATAATCGCGGCCCAGGAAGGAGGAAAGCGAGAAAAGTTCGAAAAAAGACACACTAAGGCAAATAAGTAAATAAAGGCAAAACACCGGAGAATGGATATTGAGCCCCAGGGAACTGCGCTCAAGGTGAGGAATTGCTCAATTGTG
>Ga0179593_1454736_pt1 | contig 10168 bp, 10 predicted proteins | sample CZODoug2_1_08_16_FD_185931 | JGI IMG/M metagenome (GOLD analysis project Ga0179593, IMG submission 185931) | Vadose zone soil fungal communities from Angelo Coast Range Reserve, California, USA - CZODoug2_1_08_16fungal (PacBio error correction) | ecosystem: Environmental > Terrestrial > Soil >...
GAACTCGGAGACAAAACGTAGGGACTAGGACAACAAAGAAAGAGGGGGAGTGACGAGCGAGGGGGAGACAGGAGAGGGACCTTCTTCAGAAAGAGAGAGGCGTACGCGCATGCCGGGTTGCGACGAATTACATACGGAAGCGTAAAAAAAGAGGCGGTGCCGGGGTATGCCTCATGACGTACAAACGTCACGGAGGAACAAGGCGAGGGGGAAGGAGAGACCAAGGACGCAAGGACTCAGACGAAGAAAGAAATAGCAGAGAAAAAGCGGCAAATCAAAGAGGTGAGAGGCCTCAAGCTGGCAAACAGACACTATAAACGCAGTCGCAAGAAATATAGTTAAAGAAAAAACGCCTACACTCCTATACAGGGGGAGTCCGTCCCCTACGGCAGGGGATGGCAGTAGGGGGGAGAAAACAATAAGCGGTGGACAGTAGAGACGAGATGAAGAACCACCGCACGGGATTCCCAGCTAATAGGGGAGCTGGGGCAGCCACTAAACGGGGAGGGCCTCTCAGAAGGAGGAATATTTCTTTTCTAAATCTAGGAGAGATGAGTTGTGGAATAGCCTCAATAGGCGCTAAAAAAAGCGTGCTTGTCATCAAGAAGCCGACAGGCAAATCACTGAATGGAGGGAGAGGGAAAGAGGAAGGGGAAAAGGGGAAAAACAGAAAAGAGAATTGGGACCTGGAGGGGTGAAGGCGAAGGTCTGCACTGGGTAAGTGGTTCATGAGTAATCAAAGGCAGTAGGCGGGCGAAAGATGCGCAGTAGGAGAATTAGATAAGGGAAAGTGTAGAAGAGTACCCTACCCCAGGCCCAGAGCGTAGGGAAGCTGATGGCAAAGAAGTCTGTACGACAAAATAACTAAGGTAGGACCGCGTGAACACCTGACAAACTCACGAAAAATCCTCACAGACTCCTGAATAGAAGCAAACGGAAATCAAAGACTTGCCGAAGTCAATAAGAAAAGTGTGCAGACGATCGCGACGTGCAGGATTCTACACGCCGCGCTTCCCCGACTAGACCGGCGGAAAAAGTCATCAGAGGAGGAAATCGAAAGGAAAGAAAAAGGGATCATGCGTATCACGGGCGGGGCGGGGCGCGACAACAAGCAGGGGGGATTGGTTGTCAGACAAAACCAACTGGAAGCGATTTGAGGTAGGCGTGCTAACCACCAGAGCCGCGGACCGGGGACGGCTGACTGACATGAAACCCGGGTCGCAGTCTACCATGTGCCTGGACGAAAAAAGGCGGGCGACGAGAATAGGGCAGCAGGGGACGGGAATAAGACGGCGAACCTGAAAGGAGCATCTTAGCAGCTCGGTCGAGGCAAATGACCGGAGGATTGAAGATGGCGTACGTAAAAACTTAGGGCGTAAGTGGGGCTTATGCAGAAGTGAAAAGAATCTGGCCTAAGGTAAATCTGGGGTGTATATAGAAGGCAAACAAAGGCAGGATGAGAAATAGTAATCAGTAGCATAAGTTTCCAAAAGGACTTGGACTGGATAGAAGGGACTAGACGAGAAAAAAAAAGAAAAGGAATGAGGGGCAAAGGGGAAGCGGTACAAACTACTAGTACACACAACTACACCGGGGGCTTTAAAGATTCATCGAAAAGAGGAGGGGAGGTGCTTGAATGAATTGAAGGGGGGTCAACAGAGAGGGACAAAAGGGGAGGAAGCACAATAAGTCAGGAGAAGGGAAAAGGGGAGGAGGAAGGCTCCGATAGGTAAAGAGATGAAAAAAAAAAAGGTGAAGACGGGAGGGGGCGATCACACAGGTCGCCCTTTAGGAAAAGTAAACGTCTACGGAAGCAATGGCATAAAAGTCAGGAAGGAAGGATCGTAAAGACAGCGTTTAAATAAGAAGAGGGGGGCCTGCCAGCAACAAAACGGCTATCGATCAGAGGAAAGGGGACAAAGAGGGAAAAGAAGAAAAACAGAACGACACAAACTACGGGGACGGACCGGGGACATTCAGAGAGGAGACGAAGATTCAATACGCGGTGATAATCCAGAATGCCAGGAAGGACAGCTATAAGCAGAAACGGAAAAAAGGAAAAGGAAGGGGAAGAAGACCCAAAGGCAAGAGCGAGGAAAAAAAGGAAAATACTAAGGGGACCGAGAGAGGAAATAAAGGATAAGAAAAGGGAAAGGGAAGAATCTCCGGGATAGAAAGCGGAGCCGGGGTCAAGCGAGAAGAGAGGAGGAAGAAGGAGTTATAAGGAAACAAGGCAAAAGCTATGCGCGGTAGGAAAAAAGGGATAGGAGCACGCAGTGATGGGAAAGAAAAACGACACAAGTATCCGAATCAAGAGTTGTGCAAAGAGGACTCGTAGGGGATGAAGATGGGAGAGGAGAAGAATGTCAGACGAAACACAGGCGCGAAAGGGGACGCGGGAGGACAAAAGACAAAGTGCGTTGTAAGGCAAGTCGCGGAAGGGTGATAGAAAAAACCGGAGAGAAAAACGTGAAAAAGCGACAGGAGAGCGGAGAAGAAGAACACAAAAACCACGAAGAAAACAACCTAGATCAAACTAAAAAACATGAAGGGGCGATCGCAGGGTGGGTTCGAATTTGCAGGCTGGAGGGGAGGGGAACGAGAAGGGTAGAAGAGAATGAAAAAAGTGGAAAGCGGAGAGGAAGAGACCGGGGCGGCGCTAGGGGATGGATGGAAGAAGGAAGGAACGTAATAACAAAAAAAAAGTACTTTCCAAGCGATCATGATCTCGTAGTTAGAGATGGGGTACCTCCGTGGCTTACTACCGGTAGCATTTAACGGGGGGTGGGGCGGAGGGGGAGCGGATGCGCCACCGGCGGGGGGCATTGGGGGGGGCAGTCTGTGGCAGGTCTCGGGGAGCGATGGGGACAACGGTAAAAGTGATGGCGTCTTGGGAATCTGCCCTCAGTACCGGGGTCAGAGAAACCGTACGAGACGAGCCTGAGCGTTCACGGAAAATGTCGCCTCGAACAGCAGGCGGGGAGGTAGTTCCTCGCCCGGCCGAAAACGAAGCGTAAAAAGGAAGCGCCTCTGACAAGCAGCTGATTTTCAAAAAAAATAAAAACGGACCACCCAAGGATCGGGGGACCGCCCTGCGAGGAAAGTAACCAGATCATGGGGAGACCAGGAGTCTGGAACAAAAAAGAAGACAGAAGAGGACACGAAGCGTAAAGACGAAACGTCGTCTGTGGTCCAATCATGCGGTAGTCCACAACGTGTGAGGGAGACTTCGGGTGGGGTGTAAAGTAGGCTGAGACTAATCTTAACCCACGGGAAGGGGCGACTGAGGAACGAAATAAGTAAAGCAGCCCGATGCCACCTACCGATGAGAACTGGAAAGGCATGTATGACAACTGGTGGAAGGACCGGAGGGCGGGCAGGGGGCAAGGGAATGGAAAGGAAAGAAAACACATGGCGAGCAATGGGTCAAAAAAAAGAACGATAGAGACCACTGTCTGATAGAGTGATGAGGGATCGGCTCTGGGAACGCAAGACGGCTGGGAATAAATGGAGGCCGAGCAGCGGGAACAGCGGGCGAGAGACATGGGGGCATGACTTGAATAGAGGGGTGCAATCAATCAAGCCGCAGGACGATACGGGAAAAAAACCATACAAGCAGGAGGGGATCGGTTAACTTAAACCAAGTTACTAAACAACGAGTTCGCCACGAGCGGGGGAAAGGGGAGATAGGGAAGAATACCAGTAATGTCCACTGCAGGAATAGGCTGCAAAAGAAAAACATAACTGAATGGGACCGAACAGACATCGGATGGAGGGGGAAAGTAGAGATCTGCTTTTTGGGGCAGAAGCCAAAAGAATGGGGATAACAAGGCGTTGTAAGGAAAAGAGGAAGGGAAGACCAGAGGCAGAGTAGGCCGGGCACTGACAAAGACAGTCATGGAATCAAAACCATCATGCTTGGACGAGTGTGTAGAATTGTCCACGCATATGGTCACAGAAACACTGGGGGGAAAGAGTTTGAGAAACGCAGAACCTTGAGGTAGTGGCCAAGAACAGATAGTACGCCATAGAAAGATGAAATTACTAGGGAGATAGCGTAGACAAACAAACATAAGGAATGGAGCGGGACGATTTTGGAGATAAAAGGCGTAGACGCTCGTTAGACCAATACCTGTCATCTGGGAAGGGAAGCGCTGTGAAAAGGAATACAAACCTACGGGTTAAAGCAAAACGCAGAAAGAAGGCGGAAGCAAAGCACAACGCAAAAATCCGCAGAAGACATGCGGGCAGGATATGTGCAGACGGTCGAAAGAAATTCTTTGAGACCACAGGCACGAAACAAGAAATAAGACACCTAAGATACACAGTGAAATAGAAGCGGACTCGAGATCCTGTAAGGGGGGGGGGGGGGGGGGCGAGATCCCTACGCTGGGTGGAACTAAGAAAAATAGAAAGAAGGAACGAAAAAATTGGTAAAGGGTAATTCAAGAGAAGAGTCAAAATCAAAGGGAAAGGAGAACACGGCGGGGAGCAAAGAGGGGTGATCCAAACAAGGTGAGGGTTCATGGGACAAGCAGAAAGTACTGACAGGAAACCCCATTGTGCGGACCCACACGGCCTAGGAACCTAGATGGTACAGAGCACGGGTAGATCGAGCAACGTTCCCGGCCGAAACCAACCAACCAAGAAAAATTTCCGCCAAAGGGGGAGACAAATACGAGGGGGATAAAACGGAAGACGCACATGGGTCGGTGAAGGCGGACGGGGTAAACAGGGACGAGATGGAGACGAGAGCGAGAAGGGGTAGACAGTTCCCAGCAGGAAAAGGGGAATGGGGAAAAAACGCCCAAGCGCGCCGACCTAGGAAGACAGGGATATGTACAAACACAGTGTACAGGGGGGGAGAGTAAAGGGAAACCGGGGGAGGCGAAAGAAATAAACTCACCGCGAGAGAAGAAGAAACTTTACCTAAGAGCCGGATGGGGGCAGAGGCAATGTATAAAGTAAACCGCGCGGAAGAAATACGCCATAAAGACGCGTACGATCAGAAGGAGGGAGGTAGCGCGGAATGAAATATGGGCCTCAACGAGTAGGGCAGGCGAAGGAGGAGGGAAGGCGAAGAGGAGAACCGAACCCCACTTCCCCCCTCTTCTTCAGTACAAAAAGCAACCAAATGTATCTGTAGCCAGCGGCGGGGAAGGGTCTCCTTGGGAGATTTCTCCGCGTGACGACCGCCCGCCAAACCCAACGAGACCATGGGCAAAAGAAGGTCGTCCGTTTGAGGCCTTGGTGTCCTTCACTAAGATCGGATACTATCTCCTCGTCGGGGGCATTGCAGAAAGGGGACAGAAGGGGACGCCGGCCAGGTTTTAATCTCTCTCTCTTCGTTGCGGGACTTCGGTGTGCGGTATTAACGAAAGGGGGGGGGGGGGCCGGAGACGTCGCACAAATTAGAAGATATATAGAGAGGGTTGATCATGTTATAAAACTCAGGTCGGGCAGCCCGGAGGGGGTCCTGAAAGTTGGGGTGGGGCTGTGACAGAACCCACAAATTCTACTTGCGAAACAACTGGTTATGGCCTCGGTTTGGGGGAGAAAAACGAATTCGTCCTTTGAGTTTCTACGAGGCAGAGCTGCAATGATCTTAGAATGGTTGAATGGCGTAGAGAAAAGCAGAGGTTCGAAGCCTTAAGGAGGGATCCCGCGTAGAGAAAGAGGGGCGAAAGAGAGAGGACTTAATGGGCTGAGCCTCACTTCGAGTGCGTGCTAACCCATTAATCGAATCAGAGAAGGAGAGGGAAGGGAGGGAGGCCGCAGAAAGAAAGACTGTTCACCTGTGGGGTCAGAGACTTCCTTGACCGAAGGTGTAGTATGATCTAAGCCACAAAAATGGGTTAGGCGAAGTATAGAGCGTGACAGGGACTCAACTGAAAGACCAAACAGACAGGAACGAGTCACACGGAGCAGAATACCTTCACCTGGGGAAAACTCAGTGAAAGAAAAGACTCATCGGTTATGTGGAGTGGGGTTAATATTGGGCTAGAAGAAAGACGGCAAACCGCTTTCGAGGTAGATCCTCCCAAACAAGACCGGACCAGGATCAAAGTGGTATAGAGGGAGGGAAAAGCGAAGGACGGCCCAAGCAGAGCGGGCAATAGTCATAGAGTTGGGGTGGTCACTTATAGGAAAACGAGGATGATCTTAACCCACAACGACGTCGGACGTGAGGCAACTCTTAATCGGAGATTCGTAAAAGCACAAATCTAAAAGGAATTAGAACCATCGAGAAATGCGGTGGAAGCCAGAGAAGTATGCAGAGAAAGGGAAAAAGCGTACAGGCATGGAAAACCCCTCTCCGCTACCGAGGAGTGCGAGGTCAAATGGGCCCGGTACCCACCCAGGCAAATGAGGGCGGCTCTTCTCAGAACGTGAGAAACGTGGAGGTGCTCTGGATCGTGAGAGAAGACGAACAAAGAAGAGAGACATCGGCGAAGGGGAACAGGTAACATCATCTAGTGTTGGATAAAATATGACAACACCCTGCAGTCGAACGAGCTCTCGTTCAGACAAGGAGCTTAAGGAGCTGGTACCCCGCGGTGAGGAGGGAGACACGTAACGACCAAGGGTAAAACAGGAGAAAAAAAAACTCCAGGGAGTGACTCAATTCGTCCAAACAGAGAAGAAGAAGCATGAGGGCCCGGCGCGGCTAAAAAAACTGAATGCGAACCCCCGACGGAACCTTGCCGTCTGATGAAACGACAAAGGGAGAACCCCATAAAATGGTGAACTTAAATGTGAAGGCACATCCAAAGGGGTGGCTGAAGGCAACAAGTCGGAAGGGGTGTAAACCTAGAAAAAGGTGCAAGCGAAGGGCGATTACAGCCGCGATTCATGCTTCATTGGTCCAGCAGGAGGATACTCGGGCTAGGTCTCAATATGGTGAGGCAGAAAGAGAAAAAGTCGAGATGAGGGAGAAACGTCACCGCTAATCAGAACAGTAAACAAGAACGAGAACAAGGATTAAATACAACAGAGTAGACACGAGATGTAGAGAACGAAGAAATGGCAGATAGGCCTTCAGAAAACGTTGGGGGCCTTCTGCAGTCTTTATCTAAAACTAAATCCCCTAAGTCTGGCAAGGAACCATCGGAGCCGGCCACCAGATACAAAATCACCTGCCCGTAAACGTCAGATGGTTTCGGTGGCAGCGTGACGAGCTGAGGGGGGAGGAGAATTAAAGAACACGAAAAATAGGGGCGACAAAAAATAAGACAAAAGTCCATGCCGCAGCGAGGGCCTAGCCTCGGGAGCAGGGAAGAAGGGCGGACAGTAATCCAGGCCGGAGAACCAAGGGTGCACTTGGGGAAAGATCAGTAGCCAAGCCTAATGGGTGCACGTGGGTACACATTGAGGATGAAAAGAAAACCTGCAGTCAAAAATTAAATCGGTCTCTAGACCCACGAAAGTGAGAAGATGAAGGAGGAGGAGGAAAACGGGATGAAAAAAGACGAGGAAATCGGATGGGGAAGACTGGGGGCCTCATGGAAAAAAAAGCCTGTATAATTGGGAGATAGACCCGCGAGGAAGATATTAGCGACCGGGGGGGAGGGCGAAAAGATAGAGATCGACTATTAAAATAGAAGAGATCAGTTCGTCGACGTGGCGAGAATGGAGAAAAGGTAAAACTACGGATAGGGGGCAGTAGAGAATTCAAACAGCCGCATGACTAGGGGGAGGGAGAAAGGACAATATCAACCGTCCAAGGCGCCTCGAACAGGCGGCCTGAAGGCTGAAAGATGGGAAGACAGAATTCTACGGGGGGGAAAAGAAGGCTGCCACCATGGCACTTAGAAAACCGAAAATGTGCAAAAAGGGGAAGACAATTGGAGTGCCACAACAGGGTGCATCTCACCGAGAGGAAGATAGGGAGAGGCAGGTAGAGATAGGGGTCAAAAGAAAAAATGAACAAAGAAGTGGTGGCGGAGAGAGACAGCGCGACCCAGAGCGAAGGAACCAAATCCTAGAGGAAGAACTGTGGGAAAGCGCGGAATATGGGTGTATAGCGGAGGTTGAGGGGTTTCTGTGGAAACAAGAGCTTCAGACAGTCAACCAAAAGACAAGAAAGGGAAGCAGCAAAGACAACCCTGGTACTTCTCTAGGATACAGAGATAAAACAGAAAAGAGAAGTAAGCCTCAAAACGACTACTTGAGGCAGACACAGGGGCGAGGAAAAATTACATGTTGGGCAGGAAGAAAGGAAGCGTGCGGCTTCTGGGGGCAAGGGTAATCAGGAATGACGCGGAGGAAGGGCAGAGACGAAAGGGAGGGAAAAACTCCAAAAGAAAGGACAAGCCAGGCTGGAAAGAAGAGAAAAACAAATAACGGGCAGCTACGAAAAAAGGGCGAAAACGTTTAGAAATAAAAAAAGGAAGAAGACCACGAAGAGAAGAAAAGAAAAAGGACCACGCAGCGAAAAAAAACACGGCTATATAAGTGAACAAGCAGAGACGAATTACCGAGATAAAACGAGTCACGGCGACATGAAATCACCAGGAAGATTTACCTGAAAACAACGGCACGTGCCTGATAGTAAACGAGGGTAAAAGGCTCCGTCGAGGACATCTCACGGAGGTCTAAAGGGGGCCGACTAGCTCTGATCAAAAGAGGGCGTCCGGAGCCCAAAGATGGCTTACTGACCCTGTCCGGAAAGCGGAAAACAAGAGAGATTGACTTGTTGCCGGAAAGAAAACGGCTGTAGATCTGAAAGATGTAAAAAGAAAAATATAGAGAAACGGTCAAGGTAACACGGCTTCAGGAGCACGCTCAGTGGTACGTGGGGGAGCGTTGTCAGTGTGCCGTACTGTTGAAATATATATCCTAATCAGGTCAGAGAAAAAATGGCGGCTGCCGAGACAGTGGGCAGTTTAAGCTTTCAAGAAAGACGTACCAACTTGAAATTAGCTATTCTCATGAATCTGCGGTAGAAAAAAGCTTGTGAAAACGCTCACTGCACCCAAAGAAATCGACAATTGCCTGTTCACTCGCCAAGGATTAGACTAGGGAAACCTAGCTCCTGCGCAGCACTAGCTCGCTATGGGTTTTAGGAACCTTCGAAGTTTGCAGGTGCGACGGGCCTCCACAAAAGACGGTAATTAAACCAAGAGCAATAAAAGTGTGACACCACCGAGAGGCAATGGCCGAAAGAGACTAATGCGAACTCGAGTCAGATAACACGCTAATCGAACGGTAATGAAGAGTTACCGAGCGTCAGCGTAAAAAAAGGTGCCTACGTAGAATACGATGTCGAAGAGGCTTGTAAGGTGGACGGGAAAACGACAGACGTACCCTTGAGAGAGAATCTGGGCAAAAGGTAAAAAAACCGACGTGCAAATAAGGTAGAGGCGCAGGGAACATGGGACAGGGGATGGAAGGGGAGACGAACACAGAAGAAGCCAGAGAGGGCAATGACTCGCCTCAAATGGGAGCGGGGGGAAGGGGGAAAGGGAGGTACGTTACTGGGGCCCCATAAAAGAAAAGGGTCCTTACTGGTACGCATAAACACAAATGGGTAAATAGTATTCTGAAAAATTACATGGAAACCAGTAAAGGTAGAAGAAAACTAAAGGGTATCAAAGCGACTGACACAACATTCTGGAAAAGCATGAAAAAGATGGGAGGAACGTAAGAAAGACAGGGGACAGCGGGGGGGGGTTCCGGGGGAAGAATAAGCAACGCGTGCGGGGAAAAAGTGGAAAGGACAAAAGGAAGACAAGAAGAGAAGGAGGGTCTGGTTGAAGAGAATCCCAATGAAAATTAGGGACGTCTTACTGCGCGTGTCGAAATGTCAATAGAGGGAGTCGAAAGCAAAGAGCAGCGGAAGGCCGTTCATACTTAAAGGCAATTACAAAGGAAGGAGCGGCTAATGGAGCGAGGAAAATAACAGGAGAGGGGAGCGTTCAATAGGGCAAGGTAATTTCGAAGTAGGATGAAACCGGCACGGGAGCGGCATGGAGGGGACAGCGTGGGGCACACTGATCAAACGGGGTAAGAGACAAATTGTGTCGGGGACAAGACGAGCTAGACACCCAAGACAGGGGAAACACACCAGCGAGCGCGACGGAAGTGTGAAAAGCGTGAAAGTCTCGGGTCAAAAAAACGACAAAAAAAAAAAAAGAAGAAAAAAAACCAACGGCGATGGGGAGTGACG
>Ga0179593_1511920_pt1 | contig 10168 bp, 19 predicted proteins | sample CZODoug2_1_08_16_FD_185931 | JGI IMG/M metagenome (GOLD analysis project Ga0179593, IMG submission 185931) | Vadose zone soil fungal communities from Angelo Coast Range Reserve, California, USA - CZODoug2_1_08_16fungal (PacBio error correction) | ecosystem: Environmental > Terrestrial > Soil >...
GCTGAGGCAGCGGTGCGTGAACCGGGGGTAGTGTCAGCTCTCACGAGTAGATCGGGGACTCCTGTGTGGGAAAAGCCAATGGGGGCTTCGGGGGGGGGGTGGCGCAAGAACTTAGAAATATTAACGACCGGGCGACTTCACCCGTAGTGCGAACGGAAAGTCTCAAAGAAAAGAACTGGACAAGCTAGAAATGCGCGCAAAAGCGGGGTCGTGCATCGGGCCAAGGCAGAATACAGGCCAGGAGGACACGGGAGTTGGGAGGAAGGGGCCGCAGGGAGGCGATGGGGCAAAAGTCCGAAAGAAGAAGGAGAACGGTGTCAAAGGGCCTCGACCGGAGGAAAAAAAATAAAACATAAAAACCAAGTCTAAACGCTGAGTCGTCTCTTTACTGGGATAGGCGAACGCCCTGGCGAGAATGGGGGAAAACGTGACACAGAGCAGGAAGGAAGTACGCCGAGATCCAAGCACCGGCTTGGGAAAAAAAAGCTTCGGCCGCGTCCATCCCGAAAGGGGTAGTCAATAAGCGAGAAAAAAAAGTAGCGGTCGGTACGCAGGTTGCAACATAAGAAAAGAAGGCAGTTGACGGAAGGAGACAAAACGGTCGAGCCGCTGACGCAAAAAAAGAATGGCAATCGGATCATCCACTAGAGCAAGCTCAACGAGGGGGAGGTTCACAGCTTACTGGTACACCGGTGAGCAAAGGGCAGAAGGCTCCGGCCATCCTCATTCACCATTGCGACTCTCCCTCCATGCCGGACGTATGCAACTCGGGGCCCGTCAAGAACCGCACGTGGCAAAAAAAAGGGGCGGCCACATCACACGTAAAACTCAGAAGGACCCGCGCCTAACCTGAAGCCAGATCTCACCCAGGAACGAAATCAGGGGGCGTGTCAGTACAGGGGAGGAGTTACGAACCGGTTCTTCCCGCAAGGCGGGAAAGTGGTTGGAAAAGGCGGATCCCTGGGCAAGCGGAAAAGGGAGGCCTGGAAAGAATTCAGGCAAAACGAAGGTTGTCGTAAGTACCCACAGTCAGGGGGATTGGTAATCTGGGCGGTGTCAGGTCAGACCTTTATAGGTGTGACTCGAACCACTCAGATGTCCTGAGACGGCTCAACGCTTGGGGGGCGTGGACAAAAAATCGCTAAGAAAGGCCCACAGCGCATGAGCCACATTGCGTAGAGGACAAGTCGCTCATCTCGGTATTCAATAACGGTGGGTTTCCGTATCATCGGGGGGGGGTAATTGGTCTCTTTTTAAAATCGAAAGAGACAAGGGCCTCGCCGCCAAGGGGGCGAGGTGGGGTGGGAACACATAGTTGTTTTTATATATTTTGGAGGGTGTGAGAAGGGAGAAAGTAAAGTTATGGTCGTAGGGGTATGGTGCAAGACGGGGTAGAATTAAGACGGGGAGTGTAGGCTAGAGGTAAGTATCGGGAATAATGTTGTGTAGGTAGGAAAAAGTAGAGTAATAGTAGTAACACAGAATGGTGAGTTTGCGTGGTTGAAAGGGGAGGAAGCAGAGGTTGAAGCTGGAGAGAGGGTGTTTCAGGGAAAAATAGCGTGGGAGCCGTCCCGCCAACCGGAAGAGGCGACTCGAAGCAAGGAGGATGGAAGGGTCTCTACCAGGGAGGGAAGGTTCTCCGAGAAGGAATAGGGGGGGGAGATAAGAGGGAAAGAAGGGAATTGAGATAAATGAGTAGGTGAGGACGGAGAGGGTCAAAGAAGAGACCGGTGTCCGCCAGAAAGTAATGGTGACTAGGGAGGAAAAACTTTTCTGTGTCCCCCCATAAAAAAAATAAACAAAAAGGTAAAAAGGTTAAAAAAAAAACCATGACCGTCCGAGCGTTTTAGAGGGGAGGGAAAACTCGCGGGAGGGCAGAAGGGCGTTACCACGAACCAAAACAGATCGGACTCGGAGGAAAGAGGATAAAAGGCGCCGCCTAAAGGGAAAAGTAAAATAAGCAAAGAAATCCTGGGGCGCAGACACAGGAACAGGAAGAGAAGGACTTCGCGACGGACGGTTCTCTAGGGGAAAAAACTTCCTCCCAATGTGAACCACGTAGGGGGAGGTACTAAAAGATCAGAGGGGGGAAGAGCCAACCGTAGAAAGACGAGGCATGCATAGATGCTCCCAGATCGAGGGAGGGGGAAGAAAAAACTGACTTTTTTAGGGAGGGAGTGGGTGACGCTCAAGGATGAAATCCAGAACGGGTCCATCTGGCGGGGGAAGGGTGGCGTAAAGTAAACGGAAAACAGAAAACTAAGAATAATTAAAAGTGAGGAAAAAGAACGAGGTTATTTGATAAGAAAATATCTTATCTTGAGGACAGGGGTATGTCCTACATCAGGAAACGGAACGTACGAGGGAAGGGGAGATTTGAATTACAACTGGGAAGAAGAGAAGGCTTCGAAAAGGATAGAAGGAAGGCGAGATGTGGAAGGATGCAAAAGAAAAAGGAGAAAAAAAGTTGTCCAAGAACCATTAGGTGAAAAGGTCAAGTTCTACTCTCATGGGCAGAAAAAATTTTTCAGGGGGGAGATTGGGTTCAGCGGGAAGGCAGGGGAAGCCTCGGTTAGAGACTTAAAAAAAGGAAAAAAAGGGACTCAAAGAAAAAACAAAAAATTTTGGAAAAGAGAAGAGATAAGGGGTCTGTAAGGAGAGTAAAAAAAAAAGCGGATGTTACAGATGTCAAGGTGAAAGCATCCATCACATCCTGCGCGAGCAGAAAATTGAACGGAACGAAGGGGGGAGGGGACATTGGTGATATATGGGAGAGGGATCGTAAAAAAAGCTCTGCCGGCCTCTTCTGGGAACAGCAGTCCGAAGAGAGAGACGGCGTTTCATTACACGCCAGGCAGGGAAGGGACTTCGCTGTGAGCAAGAAAGGACTCTAGGACTTTTGGAGTGAAGGGAGGAAAAACTTACTAGGTGGAGAACTGTACAGTAAGGAGATTAAAGGAGTACGTTTTTGGGGGGTAAAGGGGGTAGTTACTTCTCCCTTTCCAAGAACTGGAAAAAGGGAAGGAAGCACTAGGAAAAGAAGGGCCGAAGAAACCTCTTGACTGTAGGGGTGGTTCCTCCACCGAGGGGAGGAAGCAAGCAAGCACTACACGGAGGGGCAGGAAGGGGGGGGGGGGATGACGTGAATGTGCAAACCACGAGGGTCGGACATCGACGGCCCCCTTGAGGAGAAGAAGGTAAAATAAAAAGGCTGGTAGGTGATTCTTCAACCGAAAGGTGATGGATGGAGTGACTCGGAGGAGATCAAAATGAGGGGAGGATCAAAAAGCTGTAGAGAATGAATTAGCGATGGAAGGACTATTATTTTTTTTGCTCCTACCGGGAGAAATCTTCTATCCAAGAAAGAAAAGAACGAAAGGTGGAGAAGAACTGGAAAACCAGCGAGAGGGTAAAAAGTTGGTCAAGAAGAAAAGGGGTGAGCAGCGTTTCCAATCAGACTAAAGAAGGGAAGATGATTCTTACAAGTTAGCACCTACCTGAACACATTGACATCGATAGGATGAATAAAGGGAAGAGAAGAAGGGTGTACAAAGAGAAGAACTAACTTCATCACAGGGGAGAGACAAATTCAAGAATCTGGAAACCTTATCTTATCCTGAAGGGAAAGGCATGGAAGGACAAAAGCTGATAGAAAAAATCAAAAGTGGTGAGTGGAAACACGTGAGAAACCAAAAACGGAGAGAAATTGTGGATGAGGGAGGACTCTCGACACAAGGAGAAATTATAAATTTCTAGGAACCAAGCTGGAAAGGTGAATGTCGATGTAAGATGCAGGGGAGACTGGTGGAGCACATCATGGAAGGTGGACGCCAAACCGAGCAAGAAGGGGGGGGACAGCCAGAGACAGCGAGAAGAATGAGGGTGAGGGAGAGGGAACATTGAGGAAAGGCAAAAGCGAAGTTCGAAGGAAAGGATAGAAAAAGTCTCCTTAAAAGAGAGAAACCCGCTGCTGAGATCCCAGGGGTAGTTGAAAAAGGAAGAAAATATTGTAGAAGCAAAAATGGAAAACCGGAAACTTTCACTTGAGAAGAAGATGTTCAACAACCTATGAGAATTACTTGAAAAAACTGAGAAGGAATCGTAGCCAGCGAAGGTGTGCCCCTATAGACAAAAAGAAGGTGAACTGGGAACACTAGGGATGGACAGGTTAGTCTTGGTAGTGATAGGAGTTTTTGCGGGGAACTAGCCGAGAAAAAAAAAAAAAAACGGAAGTTTGAGGGGGGGATCAGTGTAGAAGGAGGAGAGAAGACAGAGGATCGGGAGTCGTCGCCCGGTGAACCGGTCTTAGAGGGCTGGTCTCTAGTTCAAACACCCACGGAGCAAGGAAAGGAGGTATGGAGACAAGGGGGCAGAAAAGTCTCCTATCCCTCAAAGTAAAGCGCAGAAGAAGTAGGATGGACGAGAATATTTGGAGGATGTATAGACGAGTTAACCACTCTCTTGCTGGCAGGCAAGCAATGGCTTAGAAGGGCCTGGAGAATGAGAAAGGCAGGAAGAAACTTAAGGCAGGTATAAGAGAAACAATCACTGAAGAAAAGGGGAGATAGGGATCAGAGAAGATAGATGCTGCCCTCTTTAGGTGGAATGGGGGGTGGAAGAGGAATTCAGAGTGGAAGGAAGAAAAAAGAAGATGATTTGGAAGAGATTGAAGGGAGGAAAAAAAATATATTACACGGGGGTAAGACTGGAGTTAGAAATAAACACGGAGGAGAGGAGTGTAAAGCTGCGAGGTGGGTCAGCCAAAGAAATGAGGACCGAAACTGAGTAAGTAAAAAACAAAACCTTTAGACGATTAATAAACTAAGAGACAGAAAAAAGAGCCGTCAGGCTATCTCCAAAAAAGGAAAGAACTCACACTAGAATAGGCATGGAAGACGGAAGAATTAACATTAAGGGCGGGGAATTCCCTAAAACACAGAAGGGGAGATTCACTCCAGAAGAAGAAAGATGGGACCATGGAAGGGGAGACGAAGTGGAGAAAATATCTCAGAGAAGGAAGAAATGAGTTCTAGATACTCCCCAAGAAATAAAAGCAATAAAAGAGGGTCTGAAAAAGAAAACAAGAGATAAGTGGGCTAAAAATGTATGAACTAAAAAGGTTCTCAGAAGGAGGTAATCAGAGGATGAAGGTGGGTAGATACTAACAAATGAGGAAAAGAAAAGAGAGATCAGGAAGATCCTGGCTTCAAAGCGGAGTAGGGAAAATTGTTTGTAGGGAGACAAGTAAGGTTGGAAGGAGGAGATAGGGGGTCTCTGGGTCAAAAAAGAGTTGGGAGGGGTTTCTCCCCTAGGAGGAATGGTACGGAGCCGAAGGAAGGGAGATGAGAGTATGAAGGGGGATGGGAATGGGCAGGAAAATAGCAGGGAAAATGGTAGAAAAGCGGGAGGGAGGGAGGGGGAAATCAAACAATTGAAGCGGCTGCAGAAGGCTACAAGGTCTTCCGGCCGGAAAGCAAATCTGATTGGGAGGGAAGTGAATGTGGGGAGATACTCAGAAGGCATGGTGAAATAAAAGGAGTTTCAGCTCTGAGATGGGGGGTCTTGTTATCGCGAAGGTTAAGGGCCTTCGTCGTGAGACGAACAAGAGCATTGACGGAGAATAGGGAGATAAGGCCTAAGAAATGGATATTTCACCTGAGTAATAGGAAAAAAGGGATTTTAGATTCCCATTCCCAAAAGAGGAGAATAAGAAACATCTCTTCTTTTAAGAAAAGAGAGAGACCGCTCCGCACATACAGAGGGGAGGAGAACCTTTTCATAGAGAGAAGTGAGGGAGGTCCGAAAGTTGAAAAGGAGAAAGGAAGCAAAAAGTTGGAGGTTGATGAAGGGAAAATCTTACTAGAAGGAGAGTGAAGAAAGACGAAATGGTCTAAATACTTCGAAGGAGAAAAAGAAAGAAGAGAAGGAAAGATACCTTAAGGGTAAAAGGGGGTGAACTTTAGGAGAAGGTGAAACCTGGAAAGAAGGACGGAGTGGGTGAAGGCACCAGAAAAGCTCTAAAAAGGTGAAGGAGAACTGAGATACTAAGAAATCAGGATAGAAATGTAAAGGAAAAAATCACATATGTCCGAGAGGTAAACTCTTGAAAGAAAGAAATAAAATAGAGAACCGCAAGAGCAGAAGGAAGAAGAAGCGATCGGTAAAGGGAACCCCGTGTTTTAGGTGGACAACCTTGGTGGAAGATCACTTGTTATTAAGGGGGTTCGGCCATTACTTGGTTGGAAATGCTGAGAATGAAGGGGTTCAAGGGCATGAGGTAGAAAAAAAAAGAAATTGGAAAGTAACTCTAAGGTTGGTAGTATTATAGGTGAGAGAAGGTTTGGGAGAAAATCGAGTGTAAGGGCCGAAAAAAGGTAGAAGGTCCTAGAAAAATGGGAGGACGGAGGTCTAAAAAGGGTTTGCACCACCGGTTGCCGAGTGAAACTGCCAGCAGCAATGAGAAAAAGGATGCTCGAAAAAGGAGCAAGATAACGAAAAAAAAATGGCCAGTGGTGAGGTTAGAAGATGGAGATGTGTAAAAATCCAAAAAAGGGGAATCTGAAAAGGTATGGGTTGAGAAGGTTGGTTTGAAAGAAAAAGTGATCGGGGTTTTGTGTGGAAGGGGAGAAGTGGTGGAGGACGAAGGAGCCACAATACTTTTGGACTATCAGCTGGGGATCCTTCCATTAGGAAAGGAAGGAGATAAGAATCATATCATGGAATGGAGATTGAACATCCCGGTTTAGAGACGGAATAGGTATAACAGGAGAAGAAAGGTACTTGGTCTAACAGATAGAACGAAAATAAGGGATGAAATTTTTCTGAACGGTGAGGGAGGACCATGAAGTAGGGACCTCGGGTGTAAGAGAAGGATGATGAATCGGAGAAAAAAATTGGAGGGTGAAGCATAAGGTATCAGTTCACAGGAAAGGGGTAATAGGATTTTGTGGAGTTTGGTTCCTGGTAAGGAAGCGGGACGATTCTGTATGAAAAGGAAAAAAGAAGATCTTCTTCGGAGGCCATCTCGGAAGAAATGATGAAAGATAAGCCCCCGAAAGAGTAGAGAGACCTAAAAGTACGAAATAACAAGAATTACTGTGGATAGAAGAGAAGATTAGCGAAAAGGGTGAAAAATAGTAGCCCCACCACAGTAGATGAGAGAAGCTTTCTTGACCTCTCCACCGAGAGGAAAAAAGAACGCTCATGAAAGAACAAGTATAGTAGGAGAAAACAAAAACCTGAATATAGGTGTGTAGAGTTCTTGATACAGGGAAGTAACGGAAAGGGTAACTCTGGGCACTTGGAGGAGAAAAGTAAAAAAAGACCCAGGAAAAAAAGGATATAAGAGATACCCTGTTAGTAAGAGAGAACTACTGGAGTAAAGTTTACTAAAACTTAAAAAAAAGAAGATATATGTGGACGAGATCTGGTAAATGGACTAAAGAGAAAACGTAGGCGGGTGAAGAAAAAAGCCGAGACGAGAGAGTAGAAAGGGAAGTCTTTCAGGAGGAAGGAGGAGGTGACTCTCAAAAAGATAGAAAAACATGGTAAATACCAAAACAAGTAGGTGAAGTAAATTTGTCTACTGCGAAGATAAAAGGTTCTAGGAGTGATGACGAAGGAAGAAGAGTGGTAGCTTGCAAAGAAAAGGAAAATCTCTCCAAAAAAAAAGGATTGGAGTCGAATATATGCAGGGGGGGAAAGAGAAAACTAGGAGTAAAGAGAAAAAAATTGGAGAGAAGCAGCCAATGAGAATGATGCCCTGATCCAATTGAAAGGAAAGACTGGAACTTTCAAAAGGAGAAAAAAATGGTTCGTACTTTTGATATTACACAAGAGGAGCCCCCGAGATGGGAAATGTAAAGTAGTCTAGAGTATAGATGTGTAAGTTCAAATATCCCGGAAGAGAGTAAAGAGGAGAGTTGATTCAAATAAAATTCTAAGAGAAGAATATAAGAGTATTTACTTAAAGTGAAGAAGTAAAGTGATAGACTTACTAGGTATTATTGGAGAAAAATATAATTGTTCAAGGGGAGGTAATTAGATGTCAAAGAAGCTGGAAAAGTGGACTTTAGGTCACCTTTGGGGAGAAAGAAGAGGCAGGAGGGAGGAGGGGTGTTTTAACTGAGGAAAAAAAAGAGAAGGGGTCTCAAAGGCCTAAAAGGTTGTTTGGAGGGAGGAATGAGGAAAGGGAGGTTAAACGAGAATGGTTCCGGGGGAGGAAGGTAAACGCAAAAGTCGAGGAAGAAACTTATTTTGTAGGGGATTACGGAGAGAATGAGAGGTATGGGTGAGGATCGGTTTCAGAACGGGGAGAAGACTGGAGAGGCTGGCACGAGAAAGAAGATCTTGTTTGAGGAAGTACGGAAAGAAAACTCTACGAAAAGCAAAAGAAGAGGGTTCAGACCCTAATGAAAAAAGATAGGAAGTCACGACTTTCAAACGAAAAAAGTGGGAGAAAAAACGTAACCTGAATAAGAGGAAAACCCCGAAAGCTTCCGATGACAGGAAAAGAAGAAAATTAACTCAGAAAATAATCAGTTCATTAAATGGAGGGCAGAGGAAGTGAGAAAAAAGAGGACCTGGCGAAAAAAAAATGAAGAAAGGGTCCAAGAGAAAAAAGGAAAAAAGAGAAAGGATTTTAGAATATGAGGGAAGAATTAGGCGAAAGATGAGTCAAACAACTAACCAATGGGTGGAATCAAAGTCGAAAAATAAATGGAGGAAGTAGAGAAGTGTGAGGGTAGATCAGGAGACAAAGCCACTTCCATAGGAGAAGTCAAAAAAGATGCCATGGTTGATGAAGCACATGTGATTTCCCGAATGAGGGCGATCAGAGGGTGTAGCAAACAGATATCAGGTAGAAAGGGAGAGACTCCAATTTTGGACCACTCCCCAGCGATATCCAACAGAAAGAAGGAAGTGGTTATAGAGAGACCCGTGGTAAGTCAGAAAAATGCCGCAGTTCGAATACAACCTTCCTAAAAAGAAGTAGAAGGGTAATAACAAAATGACGGATGAGAGAAACGAGACCAATAAGAAAATAGGTTACCAAAAACGTTCGGAAGAGAATGATGTGAAAAACCTTAGAATGGATGGTCACAACGATCTGTAAAAAAAAGAGAACTGGTGGAAAAAATACACGGGGTGAACAAGGGGAAATGAGGAGAATGGATGGAAGTTAGATACTCATGGGAGGAGACGGAGTGTTGAAGGTATGGAAGAGGGTCATAAGGCAGGGCAAAAGTGCTTTGCAGAAGGGATGTACAACATGAGGAGAAAGAAAGAGGAGTAAGGAAGTAGTAGAAAGGTGAAAAGTTTTCGGGGGATGTAGGATTCGAGCAAACCCAGACGGACTCTGAGAAAAAAGGTTCATAGATAAAGGTTAAACAACTTCCGCCGCCGGAGAGGTTAATACCAGGGAACCAACCGATCAAGAGTGGAGAAGAACCAATCTTCTTCAAGTAGAAGGGTCTTCTGGGGGAATGCCTCCTGCCAAAGGAAAAAGGATGGCAGAATTTCAGAAGGAAGGAGTAAGAAACTTCTGGGAGAGAGGAAGAAGGAGGCTCCTCGATGGGGTGATGGAAGGTAAGAAAAGGGAAAATAAAGAAGGAGTTTTCTATCTCTTCTTTTGAATGGGGGGGGACGAGGTGAGGAAAAAAGAGGGAAAGATGTTGTCAGAAAAAAGAAGGTCTTTAGACCGAGAAAATTGTGAGAAATCTTCGAAAGTGGACAACGCGAGTGGGGAGGGAAAGAAGGAAGGCGAACGGAAAGCTAAAAAAAAAAACTTTAGCAGTAATCAAGAAACGACGTGGGAAGTAAAGAGCATCCAGAGGATCATCTCCAACCAGAAAGAAAGAACTTAGATAGGGATGGAAGAAGCTAACCAATGGTAAGAAGTTAGGCCATGGACTCGACTTGAAAGAACCCAGCCTGGGAGGGGGAACTCAGTGCAAGAGTCGGGATAAACGGGAGAGAGTGTCCTTAGAAAAAAAATCCAGGAAGAGTCAATCCAGGAATAGGGAAAAAGGACCAGTTAAAATCTAAAGGGGCGACAACACAGAAAAGCCAATCCAACCATCTCTGGAGACAACCGAGCGACAATAATGAAGAGTTGATTAGACATGCTGGCTAACCCTTTGACGCGAGACGAGGGCAAAAAGGCCCT
>Ga0179593_1565104_pt1 | contig 10168 bp, 18 predicted proteins | sample CZODoug2_1_08_16_FD_185931 | JGI IMG/M metagenome (GOLD analysis project Ga0179593, IMG submission 185931) | Vadose zone soil fungal communities from Angelo Coast Range Reserve, California, USA - CZODoug2_1_08_16fungal (PacBio error correction) | ecosystem: Environmental > Terrestrial > Soil >...
GTGGGATGACATGGCAAACATGCAAAGGAGAGATGATGGGGAGGGGACCGGGGAAGAAAAGCAGCAAAAGAAACACAAATCTCCTTCAAAGGTAGGTGTCAGTTTATTTGGAGGGAGGGGTTCTACATATGTTTTGCTCTTTGAGGAAAGAACTGTCAATAATACGAAGAGTCCTACTAAAGGGAGGGGGGGGGGGGGGGAATCCTTGGTCGGGGGTTAAATTGCCTCTTCTGCAAACTACATCCTTGAGGGGGGGAGCCTCAAAAAGTGTTGTTGTACCATGTGTGGAGGGAGGGGAGCCTTGTTGGTTGGGGTCCCACAAAGAAGGGGGGGGGAGGGGAAGAGGGCATATTTATGGTCATCACCCCAAATTCTGTTTTTATGACAGGAGGGGACCGTGACTTTTACATAATTCGTTTTTTACGGAAGGGATCATCACTGGCAAAATCGAAAGGGGGGAAACTGTCGGGACAGGATGCTGGAGCAGGATTTGGCTCTGTAAGGAAGGGCAGAGGGGGCTATCAAATGCATTGGCATCAAATGCCTGCAAAAAGGGGGATGGAAAGGCATCTGCATGAATTGACGGAAGGAAACAACACCTTCAGTCATAGGACACCGGCATGACAACTTGTTATGGCAACAAAGGGAAGGTAGGAAACAAGATGTTTCTTAGGAAGGAGGGTTTGTTGGATGGAAAAAAGGAAAAGAAAGGGGGGGGAACTGGGGGGTTCATTTTGTTGCTTTCGGCGTGTGGATTGGAGAAAAGAGACCTTGAGTTACCTAACAGGAAGGGCAATTCCATGACTGATAGGGGGGGAAAAAGGAGGTGCCCGGGAAATGCATCCACTTCTAGATCAAGGGAATGGGAAAAAGGCATCTGGGTGTTGACTGACATCAAAAAGGGGGGAAGGATTGGGGGACTTCTCCCAGGGAGAGAGAGAAGCAAGGAAATGGGACTTGGACATAAATGGGAAGAGTGGTGAATATGCAGAAAAGGTTGGAGCACCGGGAGGGGGGTCTGGAGTGTTTGCAGAAGAAAGGGAAAAAAAAAGAAAAAAAGGGAAAAGGGGGGTTTGGTCCTCAGTATAAAGGTACTCTTAATCAGAGGTGGGAAAGGTGGATTCTTTCAACATAGAAACTGAAGAAAAAAGGAAGGAAAAAAGAGGCAGATGGCAAGCACTACTCTATTACAATCTCCAAAGCCTGATGTCAGCAAAAGGACGAAGAACAAGGCATTTCTGGATGCTGGTTGGAAAGAGAGGCAACTGGTCGTCTAGGAGGAAAAAGTGAAGACAGAGGAAAACAGGTTGCGGCTATGACAGCACCAGAACCCTTCTCCCGGGAAACCAGGCTAAGGCTGGGATCCAAAAAGGGGGAAACACACCATATCAAAAAGGGGGAGGAGGAAGATCCTCCCGGGGCATTCCTTCTACAAGAATTAGGGGGAAAACCACCCACCAATCCTCCAATACCACTGGTTCCCCACTGAGGGAAGAAAAGCAAGGGGAGGTTAGTGGGGAAGCACCGAAAGATGTCACCAAGGGTTCCAAACCCCACCTGACAGGAGAAAAAACCACCCCGGATTGCAAATGGAAGCCCAGAAGAAGAAAGACAATCAGTGCACGACTGGGCAAGAGAAAGAAAGAAAAAAAGGAAGAGCACGGATTCAAAGCACGCTTAACGTGCCAACCAAGCACCAGAAAAAGGAAACAACGTGTTTTATTCCTTCCATGAAAAAAAACAGGGAGCGAACGAAAGAAGAAGAAGGAGAGTAGGGGTGGGTGTCCAAGTAAGATGACTCCGGAAGCACCACATCAGGAAAAAACAAGTGGCACCATGGTGAATGCTCCACAGAGCATGTGACACTAACAGCCACATCCCTCCACTGCTGAAAGCAAAAAAAGAAACAAATGCTACTAACATCACATCCCCTCCACACAGAAAGAAAAAAAAAAAGGAGGAGGAAAAGAGAGATGGGAAAGTAGCGGGGGGAGGGGGAGGGGAGGAGAATGGGGGTGATGTGGCACTTTTGATGTCTGTTCTTCAGGGAGGGAGTTGCTGGGGAAAGGGACCTTCCCCATGGTTCCATGGGGGGGGAAGGAGGTTGGGTGCTTGAAAAGGGAACCCTTCCCCTGGGGAAACTCAAATTGATCTTCTTCTTCGAAGAAATCCCCTGTGTGTAAAGTTCAAAAAAGGGAACACTTTGTTTTACTGGTGCTTGAAAGCAAGGAAAGAGAAGGGGGGTGATGGAACGTCAGCTGCGGGGACTCAGCATTGCACACCTAGTGGTTGGCTGATCTGTGGGGACAGGGAGAGTGCCCCTCGTGCACTCTGGATCCATGTAAGGGAGGGAGTGAGGGGCTTCCATTTGCCTTAGGGGGTTGCCGTTTTTTTGGGGTAAATGCACACAAAAGGTCGTTCTTGGTCACCATGGAGGGACAGTGGGCCTGTGGCCATGGCAAAAGAAGGAAAAAGGGGAAACAGGGGAAGTATGAGGGGGGGGAGTGCACCAGAACATTATGTAGAAGGAAAGGCAAGTGATGCATGAATCAGCCTCGTTGTTGCATATGGGGGGGGGGGATCACCATCCTTAGCCTGGTTCCAAGAGGGGGGGGGTCAGGGGGGCGATAGAAAAACCTGCTGCCTGTCTTGAGCTTCAAATGGGGACCAACTAGAGACAGACCATTGAAAAAAAGAAGAAAGTGTCCAACCAGCATCCAGAAATGCCTTGAGGGAAGAAAAAAGGAAAGAAGATGGGGGGGGAACTGATGAGTTGCAGGGGGGGGGGGGGGGGGGGGGGATGACTCTACTGTAGCGAGAGGGGTCTTTTCCCATTTTCTCTGTTACACCTATGTATAACACCTCTGAAGGAGGAAGGAAAAAAAAATACCTGGTGGATGGAAGACACTTGTGTTTATTCATGGAGAAGCAAAAAGAGGTAACTGTGCTTCCCAACCTCCAGAGGGGGCAAAAACCTTCCATTTCTGTCCCTCCAACGAAAGAAAGAAGGGGGGGGGGAGAGTAAAGCGCAAAGTCATTCCCGTGGATCAGTCCCCCTCAGAAACGAAATCAGTCACCATCCCAGATGATGCAGGGAGGGGAATGAACTTGAATAGAAATTGATGCAGGAGTCCAGAAAGGGAAAAAGAGAAATGGCGCCGGGGCAGAGATATCAATTCACTGTATGCCCTCTGGCATGCTGGTTCAAATCACGTCTAGAAGAGGTCAACAGCCGCCATCAACACCATGCATGGAAAAAAGAAAAAAAGAGGTTTAGAGATTCAAGGTGCCATCCTCAACAGCACTGGCCACTCAGCCCACATAGAGGGTATTCCTTCCTGTGTTTGCATAAAAGGGGAAAGAAAAAAATTGAAGGGGTCGAACGTCATTACCATCCAGTATGCCGGAAGGCTAAAGAAAAGCCCCGACAATGCCCCACCTGCATCCCAGAGAAGGGGGAGATCATGCAGCCTGCAGCGGCACGGAAGAAAGAAAGAAAAGAGGACAGAAAGAAAGCAGGGAGGGGCATATTTGCATGTGTGAGTCCCTTACATATCACCGAAAGCAGGTGTCATGTGGTGTTGTGTAACGGGAGGGGGGTGATGACATCAATATGCATCAATATTACCAATGAAGAGGAAGGGAAAAAAAAAAAAGGCAAAAACAAAACACATGCGGCTGCCCCAGCCACACATGGTCTCAACAAAAGTGTGGGGATGATTCTTTCCCTCTATGACTTAGGAGTGGAAAGGAATGCATTAACTATTTGCTAAACTAACTTACAAAGGAAGGGGGGAAAGGGAGGGGAAAGGGGGAAAAAAAAATCAACCCCCCAAAAAAAAAAAAAAAAAAAAAAAAAATGTAGAAAACGAAAGCCACCCTTATAGGGAAAACCATACCTTTGTCAGTGAGATTGTTGGGGTATGGGGGAATAGGGGGGGGGGAAGGACCTTCAACAAACAAATCATATGTCATGGGGCAGGGGGAAAGGAAAATCTGCATCCAGTGAACCAACATCTCTCGAAAAAATGTTCACTGGATTCAGAGGTCAGGGGGGGGAGAAAGGCCACCAGGGCTATATGGGGAGGGACCGGGTGAAATGGCAAGAAATCCGCACCTACCATACCACAAGAATGGCAAAAGTAGGTTGCATTTATTTTTCTGGAGCACAGGCTGGGAAGGGGCGACGAATGTTCTCTGATTGGGGTTTTTGGCTAAAAGTTTACAGCACTGGGCAGAGAGAAAGGAAGAAAAAAGAGTTTAATTGCATCTTTGTATACGGGCAAAAAACTACTATCCTTTAGGGACAAAGAAAAAGGGGGGGACATGTGGGGGGGGGCCCTCATGTGTTTGCCTTTGGGGGAGGGAGGGGGGGGTTCCTGTTAGTTGATCGACTTGAATGAATGAGGAAGAAAAAGGATGGGGGGGGAAGATAACCAAACATTCCCCACACCCACATGACAAAAGAAAAATTCGTTTTACTGAGCAGGATGCTGGGAAAAAATATGCAAGTACTCCTGATGGGGAAGAGGATGGGAGAAAGGGAAAAGGGATAGGAAGTGCCGCTTCAGGCTGCATTTCATATCAAATGACATCATGGATAAGGGGCATAGATGGCATGGAGTGCCAGACTTCATCAGAAAGGAAACAGCACACATCAAAAAAAACATTAATTGACTGTCCACCGGCATACACGTGGGTGGAAAAAAAAGAAACAACCAATATTTGGGCTGGAGTGGTCAGTAGGAAAGGCATCCTTCTCATACAAAAGTGCCAACTGGGGGGGGAAGGGGGGGTGTGGGGCGGACGGGTGGATATTCTGAAACACATCCTCTCATAGACGTGAGTTAAATACACAGTGGGAAAGGGCATCCGTAATGATAGGGAAAAGTGGTGCTCCACATGGTGTAGAATTCCTCCGGCTAAAGAAGAAAAAGAGACAAAAACGGAAGCATGGGGATTTGACTGACATCAACGGGGGGGGGGACTGATCCGGCCGTGATGACGAGGGGGAATCTATCTGCCCGTCTGGGGGGGAGGGGAGGGGGAAAAGGAGAAACCCAAATTTGTTTTGGAGCACCAGTTAAGACTGTTTTCTGGAGGGGGGAGTAAACCAATGTTATGTCCAACTGAGGGGGGGGGGGGGGATCGAAAAATTATCTCTTTCAGAGGTGTAGAAAGGCAAATTGGGATGCGGGAAGAAAAGACCACGGTCTGCAAGGGATGTAAAATTATGCTTAACTAGGGGGAACATTCTAGTACATCTACAAGCAGGAGAAGTCCATGGGGAAGGGAAAAGGAGGGAGGGGGAAGCAGCTGAAATGATATGCAACTTTTCTGTCTCTAGGGGGTATCAGGAAAAGACAAGTACATGCATCCTGTTGGCGGAAAGAAAAATTCATATCAAGTCAGGAAGGGAGAACAGGCAGGGGAAAAAAAATGGCAAAAACATCAGATGGCACAACATCTGCAACAAAAGGTAGAACTCCACTGGCATTCCTTCTACCTCATGTGAAGGGAACCACCATTCCTCCAATAAAAGAAAAAAAAAAGAAAGGGAAAATGACGCAAAGCATGGGCAATGGCTGTGCTACAAAATGGTGCCCAAGCACGCAAGATGTCACCAAGAGGGAAAAAAGGGAGGGTGCCATGCACCCCACCATCCGGCACTCCATCTTTCCAGTCCAAACGGCTTAAGGGGGGAAAAAAAAAAAGGGGACCAACTATCTGCAACAAGAAACCATTCCGCACAGATCAGACACCACGATGGTAGAAAACGTGCCATACAACCAGCACCAAGAAAAACAGTGTTTTATTCCGTCCAGAAAAAAAAAGGGGAAAAAACAGGGGAGCACGTGAAGAAAGTGCTGAGAGAAGAAGATCAAGGAGAGTAATGCCCAGAAGTTTTCCAATCAGGACAGCTCTGCCTCAGGGAGAGGAAAAAAAAGGGGAAGTGCCTCAGAAAAAAAATCTGCCATCACATCATAACAGTTCCCCTGGACAAAAAAGAACACCACCATCACCACCTCGAAGTAAAGAAAGGAGAGGAGGGGGGATTGGTAGGTTTAGTGGATGTTCACTGTTCGTAATGTGGGTGATGTAATGGGCCACTGGGGAGGGGATTGCTTTTAGTGGCACATAGGGGGAAAACTGTGGGGTGTACCTATAGCGAGAGACGATTCCTCAATACGACAACCTTCCCCTGGGCCATACGCTAATGAGGACTTGCTCTTCCTGGTAGCTCCCCTGGGTAGAAGAAACATTGTTTTAATGGGGAAGAGGGGGAGGGGGGGATGGATTCTGACTCACATGTGCTACACCTATGGGGGACACTTTTTCTGCATATCTGGAAGGAGAGAAAAAGGGGGAAGAGAGGGGAATGTCCTCCATTTACCCTCCGAATGGTGGGGGTAAAAAAAAAAAAAAAAAAAAAAAAAAAAAAAAAAAGGGGGAGGGGGGGAATAACTTTGGTGACAGATTTCGGTGCTTGGGCACCATGGAGCAAAGGAAAGAAGGGGTGGCCATTGCACTACAGTGGGAACAGGGGAAGGGGTAAGGGATGACTGGGAGTGCACCAGGGGGGAGGGGGGATGAGGGGGAGTGGGTAGGAATAAAGTCCCCACCCCACAAAGGGGGCCATCTTGAATGTGGTGAAAGGGGGGAAGCATGGTGCCACGCATGAGGAGAAGGGTGTAATGGTCCTGGTTTTCTGCCTAAGCAGCACCTGCTGCCGAGGGAGGGGTTTGGAGATAAAACTAGAGACAGACCAGGAAATAATCACAGATTTCCAACCATCATCCAGAAATGAAAGGAAAAGGGCATAAGTGAGAAAAATCATGCTTGTTCGATGTCTAGAGGGAGGGAATAGGTTTCAATGACTAAATGCCATAAAAAGGGGAGGAGGGGGAAGCAAAACTTTTTCCTGCCACCTAGGTAACACCTCTGATGGAGGATTCAACACCCACAGAAAAAAAAAGTGGTTTATTCCAATGGGGAAGGAAAACGACACAGACCCCAGTACATGAGAGCGTACTGTGCTTAAAAAAAAGGGGTTCTTCACGATGCAGAGAAAGAAAAAAAGGGTCCCTCCCACATTACTGTCATATGGCCGGGGGGAAAAGGAAGTAAATGTCAAAAACCAATCCTCACTCCGGGACATGGAAGTGATGTCAGTCCAACAAAAACTGAGGTATGTGCCCCTGGGGGACATTCTCCACCTGTGGAGCACCTCGCACTAAGAAAGAAAGGGAGAAATAGGGCAGACGGACCACAACCCAACACTGTGTACTCACGCTATGAAGATGATGGGGAAAGAAACACGCGCCATCAAAACATGCATGTCACACCAGCCATTCCGCCTTTTGTCATGAGAAAAACCCAGCACCATCACTGAAAAGGGGGGGGAAAGAAAGGGGGATTTGGGATTCCTGCATGTGTTTTGCATCACAGTGTAATCCGGTGGAGGAGACACTCAATTACCTTCACAGTAGTCTGGAAAAGAACGTCAAGCAAACCTGAGCGCAGCCTTTTGATGCCAAGCATTTGATATGCAATGCATGCCAGAAAAGGCTCCCAGCAATCCTGTGTCTCCGACAGTCGCAAAAGAGGGGAAGGAGAACTTACATATCAGCAATCCTGCTCGTAAAAAAAAAAGGGGGGAAAAGGGGGGGTGTGGAAAGGGGTCGAAGAAAACAGCATTTTGGGTGGATACCATCAATATGCAGAGACGGGCTGGGGACCAACCAACAGCTCAAACAAGCTCAAAAAGGAAGGGTTGGAGATACACTACTGTTCATGAGGCTGGGAAAGAGGAAAGGAAGGGGGAGAAGAGAAGAAAGGGGAGGAAGGAGCGAAAAACGGACAACTTACATTATGTATAATATTGTATTGATGAGAAAAAAAAACAATCAAAGGGAAACGATCAACATATGTAACACGAAAAAAAAAGGAGGGAAGGGCTAAGAAAAAAAGAGGACCTTTGCAAGTGAAGGGGTTGTGTCTGGTAAGGAATCTGTGGGTGTGTACCTGGCCCCCGGGGAAAAAAAAGGGGGCAAGGCCATCAATACCATTCCCTCTAAACGGAAAAAAAAGGGAGGGGAAGGAAGATTGGAAACTGATGCAGAGGGAATGGTCTTGATGACATGGCAAACATTGAAGACATCTATGATGGGGGAGGGGACAGAAGGGCACCTACATACCTACAACTCAAGGCAAATTCTAGGTTGCAGTTTATTTTTCTAGCAGGGGGCTTTCGTTTCTTACATATGTGCGAGGGGCAAGTGGGGGGATTGTTTTTTTGCTCCAGGGAAAGACTACAGAAAAGGTAAGGGTGTAAGTTTAGGTGCGTAATAGTTCATTGCATCCTTTGAGACGGGTGGGGGAAGGAAGTGAGGGACAGAATCATGCACAGTAGTGTATCGAAAAGGGGTGCCAGCCCGCCTGTGTTGAGGCTTTGTTGGAGGAATAAGGAAAAGGGAGGTGAGAGAAGTGCTGCAAAGGTCCTATTGATCATCTGGAGGGAGGTTTATGACAATATACAACAGTTACCCAAAAGGGACAGAAATTCCGTTTTTACTGAGCAGGATTAGGTGAAAAAAAGATGCAGCCCCTGCTTGGGAGACCTGCGGAGAACAGGAGGGAGAGGAGGAAGGCCGCTGCAGGCATGCATTGGAAAAATGGAATGCCGTGTGGGGCCTAAGAAGAGGCATGATGGCCAACTCAAAATGTGAATGTATTTACGGGACCAGGCAAGGAAACTGCCACCGGCATTAACACACTTGTGATGGGAAAAAGGACTCACGAGAAAAAAACACAAAGTGGGGGGGCTTTATGGCAGTGATGTGGCTGGGGGGGGAATCTCAGTACAAAAAAGACGTGAATGGGTGTTGATGGTGCTTGTGGAAGGGAAAAAACAGCATCTACAGGAAGATTACCGGTGGGTTGTGGTCGACCGCAGCGAGGGCATCCAGGAAGAATGCTACCAGTGAGAATGCCATCCACTTCTATATCAGGGAGGGAAAAAAAAAAGAAGAAGCGGGTTTTACGAACTTCCATGTCCATGGGAGTGAGGAATTGGGGACTGAATCAAAAGAATCTGCCCATTAATGTTGGAGGGACAAAAATGCATCCTGAATAACCCTCTGGAGGGGTGGGGGAAAAGGGGGGAAAAGGGGGGAAGAGGGGGGTGGGTCATTATCCGCATTTGAATAACAGTGTTTATGTGGGGTAGGTGGGTGTTTGAATAGAAGGGGGGGGAGAATAGGTGGCATGCAAAGTGGGATGGAGGAAAAGAGAAAGGAAAAGGGACAGAAGGAAATGTGACCAATGCTTACAGTATGTCATCGGATACATCTAGTACATCACAAGAGGGAAGGGGGAGGTGCACTCAAGGCATTTCTGGAAAGGAGAGGGGACATGAATGGACTGGTCTGTCTCTAGTTTTATCTAACCAATCCTTCGACAAAGAGGTTGCGCTATTACAGCAACCATGACCAAGGGGAAGGAGTGGAACCATCTAGGCTGGTGATCCAACACCAGGGGAAAAGCCATATGCAACACCGATGGCTGGAGAAGATCACCAATGCCATCTCACTCCCTGAAAAGGTGCAACTCCCCCGGATAAGCCAATCCTACAATACCAACTGGTTTCTCCCAATGGAGATGGGAAAAAAAAAAAAAAGGGGGCAGGTGGGCAATCAGGTCTGTGATGGTTCCCAATCCCACGAAAAGAGGAAAAAAAGAGGGAACAAAGGGGGGCCAGGCACCCCCACCATCAGGGAAAAGCTTCCAGTACCAAACGTATCAATTGAATCAAAAAGAGGGAAAGAGGAAGAAAAAAAGTGGGTGGGAGTAAAATCAGCCACCACTATGTGTAGCCATGGGATTAAAAAAAGGACAAGCATGCAATTGAGTGAGGGTATTCAGTCCATTCATTCAAGCTCAAATAGGGGAAAAAAGGAAGGGGCGAGATACATATATCACTGAAGAGTATTGCCCAGGGGAAAGGAAGAGGAAGCACCCACATCAGGACAGAAGAAGAAAACACCCCAAGTGGCCCATGGGGAAAAAAAAAAAAGGGGGGAAAAAGACAGAAAACTGTCCATCACATCATAACATTGCCCATTCACACCCACCATAGAAGAAAAAAAAAAAACCATCACACATCGAT
>Ga0179593_1570578_pt1 | contig 10168 bp, 8 predicted proteins | sample CZODoug2_1_08_16_FD_185931 | JGI IMG/M metagenome (GOLD analysis project Ga0179593, IMG submission 185931) | Vadose zone soil fungal communities from Angelo Coast Range Reserve, California, USA - CZODoug2_1_08_16fungal (PacBio error correction) | ecosystem: Environmental > Terrestrial > Soil >...
GAGCTCAGGGAGAAAAAAACTGGGGATCCGGGACTCGGGGGGGGGGGGAGAAAAACAGTAGTGAAAAGGCCTGCCTTAGCTAATGCCAATCCGGGTAGGGCGATAGACCGACCCCCACCAGGGGGACCCATTTAAAAAGAAGCGGGTTGCAAACCGCGCCGAGGGGAAAATAGGGTCTGGGAAACAACTTTGGGGGTCCCAGGACAAGGTAGATGGTCATGGTGGCGAATGCGGGACCTGCCACTTTCAAAGCAGTACCTTCCATAGAAGGGAAGGTTGAAAAGGCTCTCCGACCACGGACGCTCAGGAAACTATAAGTGGACAAGAATTCGGGGTCCTTCTAAAAAGTATGCGGGAAGAAATTAGAAAGATCTCACCGGCGGACGCGCGTAACCAGATGAATAACCCGGGGGGGTAACTTAAAAAGGAAAACTGTCACCGGACCAGCAAGGAAAGCAAACAGAATTGAAACCGTAACCCGCAGGGATATAAAAGAAAGAGCACCTCGGGCCGAGCGGCCAAAAGTCTTGAGGGGGAGGGTGGAGAATATTTTTCGCCGCATAAGGAGGGGACAGCAGGTGGAGAAATGGAAGGACGACCGAGGCCTGATCTGCAGCCAAGGGAAGCAGTTCCTCAGGCCGACGCCCAGCAGTTTGGAACAAAAAAAAAACAAAGGTCGTGGGGTTTCCTGGGGATGAGGGCCCCCGTCTAAGCATCGGAACAATGCGGCAGGGGTAAGGCCGCAAAACTCTGACGGGGAGGAAATTCGAGGAAAACATGTGGCGGAAGAAACGCGATCAAAAAGAAAGACACCCAAGCAAGGGGAAGCAGGTAACCCACCCCACAAAGGGTCTTAGGACAAAAGGGAAAAATTGCGTCCCGGGGGAAGAAAGCTCCGCTTTTATTGTATAAGAAGAGAGAACTTTGGAAGGGACGCCGCTGGAGGGGAGCACGGGAAGAAAAAAAAGCACTCATCATCGGGGAGAAAACCGGAAAAACTCAAACCGTGACTGGGATCCATAGTCAATCGAGAACGGGCGGAAACCAAAGAACCGGGGTTGTCCGGGCAATGGGCGAATCGGAGCAGGTTCAAAGTCGCGACTTCAGATGAGATGAAGGGAAAATCAAAAAAAAAAAAAGGGGGCCCCCGGACGCAAGGAGCTGACCATCGGCCAGATTGGGAGGGGAAAATCAATACGAGCGCCTTCTCGGGGTAAGGAAAAGCGCGGGAAGAAAAACAACCATTCGTCGAGGAGCAATCCGGAAATCCGGGGGGGGGTCTTTGCTCCATTGCCAAAAGTTTGGCGACCGAGGGGGGGAAGACGTAACGGGCGTGGCAGGGATAAAGACCCAAGCTCGAGGGGAACGCAATACTCCTGGGAACGTCGACACGGTGCCAAAAATCCCTACCTTATCGCCCAGGGAAGGAAGGAAAAAATAGGGATAACATCAACCACTAAAAGAAGGGGAGCTCACCGCTACAACTAGACTCTGGCGAACTACACAGGATTTATGAAAGCAGAGACGGGGGCTCATCGAAAAAAAAAGATTTAGGAGTCGCCTCTTCGACTGGAAAGGAGTCATCCCGCTGCGCGGAGGAGAGGCGGGGGAGCAATGGGGGCAAAAAACGAGTGGGGAGGGTAACAGGAGGGAGTCGCGTAACGACCTGTGGGTGGGAGAAGATAGGAGGCCCGGACACAGCATCAAAAAACGGGGCGAAACGGTGATGCGCACAAACGAGTGACGATGGGAAAAAACTGTCCGGCCCGTGAGGAGAGGAAACACTGTCGGAAAGAGGGAGGCACGGTCTCTTCTAAGTAGAAGGGTGGGACGAAGGATAATCACCTCAAGCCACAGTCCCGGGCCTGAGCATTGGTGTCCCCCATCCAAGGGGCTCCAGAAACAGCACGGCGGTGAGACGGGAAAAGTAAGGGCAGAGAGCAGTCGCTCGTTCAAAGCAGCAGAAAGAGAAAGGGAAAATTGGAGTCGGCGGTCAAAAAAAAGGGAGACAACTACGAAAGGTTTTACCGGGGGCCGTGGGAAAAAGAGGATTTTGCGGGAGAAATCCGGAGGAACCAACGGTCCGAACTTGAGCCCCTAAGGGAAAAAGGGAGCTGCCAGGACTCTTAGGAAGCAGCCGGGCCTTGCGAGAGCTCCCGGGGAAGACCAAGGAACCCCAAAAGGGGTTGGACGGTTTCGTGCCAGCTTGGGATGAAGGTTCGATTGGAGGGAATGACAATCGCGGGAAGATGCGAGGGGCAGGGATGACCGAAAGCCAGGGGAAAGGAAAAAGGTACGAAGCCTATGTCGGCGAAAACTCTTCGATCCAAAGACACAACCCTAACGGAAGGGGAATCTGCGAGCGATCGAGGAATATTAAGCTCTGAACGTTCCGCATCCGGTAAACTGGCGCCTAGCGTTACCTGGATTCGGTCCGCTCTCGGTAACGTTGAATGACAAAAGGGGGGCATCCTGGCCAAGGCTGTGCCGGAACCTTCCGGTTGCGAAGACGGACTGGAAATCGGTCAGAGGACGGCCGCAACTAAAAGCGCAGAAGAAAGGGTATCGTTTGGATCGACGCATCGGTAGCGCCCTGGCCCCACGAGGAATGGGGACGAAAGAGGGGATGACCGAGACTCTGGTCAAGCAGTCTAGATTAATCTAAAGGGGGGGGGACTTAAAAGCGGGTCAAAAGAACAAAGAAAACTCGCTCGAACCCAAACCGTCAGCAGGGGGATCATAGCGACTACCCGGAGGCAAAAAAATTGAAGCTTTAAAAGGGGAAAGGGGGGAAAAAGAACTTCTACAAGGGGGAGGCAGTCATCAGAACAGAGAGTGGATCATGACCAGCTAGTACTAGGGGCGGAACTCACCGCTCCTCTGGTTCCCGCTATTGAGCAGCTGAAAAGAATAGGAAAAAAAGGAACGCGAGCCTCATGAAAAAAAGAAAAAAACAAACGGAAATTTCCTCGGCGATTCCACCGTGGGCGGGTAACTTGAGGAAACGGCGAACGGGGAGAGGGGAAATAAGGGCATGTGCCCCAGCAAAAGACCAATCGACTGCTGGGGTGGCCGGGGCGGCGTTCCTTAAAAAGAGTTAAAAAGGCCAGAAACAAAATGTCAAGGGGGACGTACCTTATTAAAAAACGAGGTCCGCGACGAGACGGCGAGTAAAAGGGAATGAAGGCGCCCCGGGGACTCCGATCAATGGCAAGATGGAGGCAGAACCTGGAGAAATAGCATGAACGGAGGAAGCGAAAGCTTGACGACTTGGGCCGAAGAAAAAGAAGGGAAATCGGTGACGGGGAGCATGGAGACGTGGAAGCGTACCAGTCAAGACGCCGGGACCACGCATCCGGACGAAAAAAACACCACTAAGAGAAAAAGAGGGGGGGGGGTCAAGTGGAGCTGAAGAAATAAAGCATCAGGGATGCAACGCACTGGAAGTCAAACTACCGCGAAGAGCGCAGGCGCAAGTGACAAAAATGGGGTGCTGCTAAGAAAGGACGGGCTCCCGACCGTAGGGGTCGCCACGGCAAACTAAAGAAAAAAGCGCCGGAAGATGATGTAGAGAACGCCGGTCCAAAAGAGGGAATTCATTCCTTTAAGAAGGATGTGGGAAAAGGGAAGATTTAGACGACATGACTAGCCACCTGATCATCTATTACAAGGGGAACTAGTGGCACGAAGGAACCGAGGCGATCATCCGAGAGGGGGAGAAAAAACGCAAGTCAAAGTTTCGGAAGGGAAAGGAAAAGTAAAAAGACCGGGACACCCCCCACCCCCCAACCAAAGGGCCTAGTTTCCTATTGTTTCACACTTGCGCACCGGGAAGGGCGTCGGAGGAAAATAAAAAAAAAAGTGGGGGAAAAGAAAAAAAAAAACAAAAATGGAAACAAAATAAAAAGTGAACGCGAGCCCTAGGGCGCTGAAGGTTGGCCAGAGAGGGGCGTCGAGTTAGGTTACGAAGGAAGCTTTGAGGGAAAAACAATTTTCCAGGAAACATCAGACAACACCAACTTAGAGGAGAAGGGGGGGGGCAGCCGAACTACTGAGCACCGCAACACCGCGATATCCGGCCCCCACCTGGGAAAAGATCAGAGAGAAGAGACAGGTTGGACTCCGAACGAGGGTCGAATTGTAGCCGTTCGTGACCAACAAACCAAGCAACATGGAGAAATTGGAGTGGGACCGAAAGGGGGAAAGGAACAAAGAGAGATTGTCGTGACGGCGACGACCCTCGGGGTAGTACAAAGCGCCTCTCAGGCTAAAACTGGAAGGGGAGGGGAGGGTTTAGAAAAAAGTGGGTTCCTTCCAACCGCACCGCAAGTGAATGAACCGACAGACCGGGAACGGACGCAAAATCGAGGGCCTCCTCCTCTGTTAGTGAAGCTTCGGTGCGCGCTGACTACGGTAGGGAGAATAGAAAAGCAAAAAAGGGGGGGGTCCCTCCACCGAGTGTCTGAAGAAAAGAGTAAGGTTTCATCCCCAACGAAGCCATTTCTTACTAGGAATATCCTTTATGAATGGAAAGTCCTAAGCCGGGGACCACCAAGAGGAGTTAGGGGGAATACGTTGGTCAAACAGGCTGCGGGAACCCCGTAAGAGAAAAAAGTATTAGCGGCAAAAGGAGCAAGTCAGAACCAAAGCCCTATGGGATGCGTAGAGGTGAAGGAAACCTGCCAGTTTAGCCTGGGGTACAGGGAAGAGATTCGGTTTAGAAAAAGGACAAGCAGGGGGGGGCCAAGTTGACATAAGAGGGGAGCCTGGAGTAAGGGGGAAGGACAAAAATCAGCTATATAAATTACCAGGGAACAGATCAGGAAGAAAAAATTCAAGAAGAAACTGTGTACGTGAAAACTGTTGGGGACAGCGCGGCCGGCAAGTAAGGAAACAAAAGAAGGCCGGGGGCTAAATGGGGGGAAGAATGGTCTGTAACAAAAAAAGAGGGAGCGCAGCCTCCAGGCTTGAGGATAGCGACCGCCACCACAATGCAGAGGGCCGAAGAAAAAAAGGTCGGAGACCTGTACTGGAGGGGTAAAGAAGTAGGGGGCCGGGGGGCCAGAGGCCGAGCAAAAATCCACCGGGAAAAAAATAAACGAAAAAAAAGGGGGGGAAAACGCTTGAATCCAGGGGATGCGCCCGAGCGCCGTGCGGCAAAGGCGACACGAGGGGGGGAACCGGGTTCGGACACATAAAGGAAGAACCTGGAAGCGAAGTTCCCCTAAAGGGTATTCTATCTGCAGACGGGAAGTGCCGCAGTCCCTGGCAAAACAGCCGGAGGGGAAACTGGTGCTGGGAGGAAAAGAGTGGAAACAAAGTCTGGGAAAGAAAGGGGGGGTCTGCAACTATTGCAAAAGGGATCGCCACTGCCGCAGCGTTAGGCCGAGTTAAAGACAGGCGCTCGGGGGCGAGACAGAAAAAAATCAGGGTAAAAAGAAGGCTGGAGCTGAACAGGGTCGCATGGCGGCGACGAAAGACATCCCGTAGAAGCCAAGTTTTTAAAAAAGCAGCGGAAAAAAGCCGGGGGGAAAAAGCCAGGATACCACAAAAGACAACGCCCGTCAAAGCAACAGCACCTCGGTACGTCTCCGTTGGGGAAGTATAGCCCTCCAATAACAAACAAAGCGGGAGGGGGGAAAAAAAAAAGAAGGTTTTATGGAAAAAGGGGTCGCCGTCAATTCGGTTGGAGTCTGCTACTGTCAAGTACTCCAGGCGCCTCGGACAGGAAAAAAAGCACGTCAAAAAGAAAGGGGGAAACCATCGACCGCATCCCACGTCGGGGGAAAACAGACAGACCGCAACCCAGGGTCGGTGGTGCCATTTTTAGCGAACCAACAAGGGGGCAGCACAGAAAAAGCGAAGGAGGGGAAGGAATGGACCGTCCTACAATGGAGCCGGCTCAGCCGGATCTCAGGCGAGGAGGACAAAATGTGCGAACGTGGCGTGGGGAATATCTCCAAATTAGGCTCCCAGGCACGAACTTGACACAGAATCGTCCACCGGAAGGCGGGAAACGTCGACCAGTTGTATCGCAAGCAGGGAATTTAAGTCAGGAACAGCCTATATCACTTTGGAATTTCGCTGATCAGCGTCCGAGCAGCCGGGGGCTCGAAGAGAAGGGAAAACCACAAAAAAGAACGCGTGCTTTCTGCCTAGTTAGGCGGGGGCCACAAATGAAGAAGCGGACCCTGGGGTGGCCATTTTCGGTCATTGGTTAAGAGGGGGCATGAAACAAGGCGACTGAGCAGGCTCTTCTATAACGGGAAAAACGGGCCTCCTCGGTGGGACTGTCAGAAAATAAGTAAGACAGATTGGAACATCACTCGGACAAAAGGTTCTTTGAGAAAAACCTGCGCTAGGCCTGATTGGGGTCGCTAAAGCTCAGGGGAAAGGGGCAAAAAAAAAAAAGGTAGTCACGCGCTCACATCCTGCCCAACGTCTATTGGGGCAAAGGGGGGTGCACGAAAAGGGTGAAAAAAAAAAATGAAGAGGAGCGCATCTTCTGAAAAGACCTCGGCTCGAAAGGGGGGGGACGAAATGGTTGGGCCGAGGAAAAAAAGCCCGGGTCGGGAAAGGGGGTGACGGTAAACTATGGGAGAGCCGGGAGTACATCGGGGAACGGTTTATTCAATCAACAAAAACAACTGAACTAGGAAATAACAGCTTGAAAAAAAAAAGGGAAGACCAATACATAAGGGAGGGGGGGAGCACCCGTGCACAACCCCACGGGGAAATAGAAAACCACAAGGACTGGGAGTAAAAAAAGGCGGCTTTATGATGATTGGCAGCAACTGCTAGGGCGTCATCGTCGAACAGGTCGCAAAGGGAAAAAAACTAAGGAAAGAATTTCAAAGTGGGGAAGCGAGACAGAAAATTAAGTTGAAGAGCGTCTACTTGCGCAGGAAACAAGTCAGCAGGAGTCGCGACCAGGGCTCAAGGACACAATGGGGGCCTGGGACATGGGAAGGAAGGGTCCTTCCCTGTGAAGAGACACCAGGCGTGGCAGAATCAGTGAATCTCATTAGAGCAGCGAATTGAAACTTCGGGGATGGGGAAAAGCAATTGCCAGAGACAACATCATTACCGGGCGCTCATTGTGTCCCGCCCCTCAGGGAAGAGGAGGGAGAAAAAGGGGGGGAAAAAAAAATGGTGATTCCTCGGGGGAGGGAGATCCCGTCCAGTCATCGAGATCAAAATTGGGGTCGGCCTGAAAGGAGACTAAGATGCGGGAGCAAAGGGGGACAGAAAGAGACAGCGGGGGGGGAGGAACGGTTCTTTTTACAGGTGGGGGCGGGGGGAGGTCATAAAAGCGGATCTGACCCGAAAAAAAACAGTTTTGGTCGCCGCGCCCTGGGAGGTTCAGGGAAAAGGAGCAAAGCAAAAAAGATCCCGGAAAATGGCCAAGCGCTTTGCCCCGGTGGACTAGCCGGCCCGTCCCAATCGATGGTACCCGCACCACTGTTTGGAGAGTTAGGCGATTATCTTTGGCTTACACGGTCGGATAAGGACATTTGTATGGGGACTGTACGGAGGGTGCGTTAACGGAGGTCTATTGGGGTAAAGCCTAAGAGTTGTGCGGGGACTGGATGGCCGGAGGGGGTGAGAGGGGCGACTTGTGGGGAGACAGAAGAGAATGGGCAATCCGGTATAAAAGAAGCGGGGAAGTCGGGTGGTGGAGGGGGGGGTTAAAGGGAAAGCAGAGAAAGGCTGTTACTCCAACACCTAGGAGAAAAAAATCGAACCCGACACCACCCCGCACAACAGAGTGCTCCGTGGGGGAGAGGAAGGATGTAAACTAGGGGGAAAACCGCCTACAAGGGGGAGTCCAGGGAGAGGGGGAAGACGGGACTTTCTCCAGAGGCAGGGCCCGTGATCCGGGGGGGTTCATACCTGGACAAGCGGTGAACAATCGGTTCGGACGCAGATAGGTCATACTAAAGCCCCATGGACCAAAGCAGGGGAAAAGAAGGGGGGGGAATTGCCTGGCTCTCGGAATAAGGCGCCTGGGACTCCATATTGGAACTGGCATCCACGGACTCCGAGACGAGGGACAGGGTAAAGAATAAAATGGGCGGGTCAGGGGAGAGGAAAGAACTCGCCCATATTCAGAGGGGGCAAGGTAACGAGAAGGGTACCTGGATCCAGAAGAAATGAAACCCTGGTGAATGCAACACAGTGGACCTTCTTTGATCTAGTACGGGGGGGGTGACCTTCTAACGAGGTCGCAAGACTGGGGCGGAGAAAAACGGGACGACGGGGAGAATAGCTTTGAAGAGGGACGGAGGGGTTGGCAAAAAGTTGGGCTAGGATAGAACTGGCCGGTCCACTTCTCCCCTAAGCAGGAGGAATAAGTAAAATGAGACAGTGGTCCGGCGCGGTAGCCAGAAAAAAGCAGACAACGCTAGGGGAGGTTCGTATTTACGGCGGAAACGGGACAGAAAAAGCATGCTAACCATTTCAAAAAACCTTAGAAAGGGGGCCCCATTATTCTGTCTCGGTAAAAACCAAGAAAGCGCAGGCCCAGGGGAGACATAAAAAAAAAAGGGAGAAAGGGTATTGTAAAGTGATTCCTCGGTCAAAAGAAGGTCTGAATCATCGGCAGATTAAGCGGAGGCCAGGCCGCGGCATGGGGAAAAAGATGGAAAAAATGGCCTGAGAAACGAGGTCACCTAGTAAAACATGGGACGACTGGTGCGAAACGCCTCCCCGCCCTAGTACGGAGGCATCTGATTAGCTGAAAAAAGGCCCGAAGGGGCTACTACCCTTTCAATCACCTGTAATTGCGCCGGAACAGGGCGGGGGGAAAACTAGTGAGATTGGGAAAAGGACAACCAGTGCTGAAAAGAGGGTCTTTGCCGAAGGGGGAAAGGCCCAAGAAACCACAGGGTTCGCCGGACGGGACACCGAACAGGTGAAGCGAAACAAGGGGGACGGAAAGGGGAATACAGTCTTATGGGTAAGAGTGCTGTTGGGCGCCTTAGCGTGCCTGTGACACCTTCTCAAGAGCAGCCACTAGAGAGTGAAGACGACGAAAAGATCGGCTTGTTCAACAAAAATCTCCGGCCCTTTGACAGGCGACATTCCGCGGGATGCTAACTAGAGGCGCGGGGAAGAATCATCACGTGAGAGAGGGGACGCGGAAAAAAAGGAAACCGATCGAGGGAAGGAATGGGTCCGGATTAACTGAGGGGGGAAACCGCTCCTCGGAGGAGGAAGTGCTCATGGAGTCTTTAAAACTAGCACCCATGTCTTGAAAGGAAAGAAATGAGGAGAAATTTGTTTGAATAACGAAAGAATGAGCGAGGGACCTAACATAATAAAAGAAGAGCAACAAAAAAAACACAACTTATGGAGTATATATATGGGTTCGGTGAAAAAAATCGTCTTATGAAGAAAGGACTCGCTCTATATCCCTTCCGAAAGGGGGCCTGCGAGTGCAAGGACTCCAACGTCATCCGGGAAATCAGCGACGAGGTCGCTGTGGTGAAGAAGAAGTCGTAAACAAAGCTAACCATCAGGAAGAGGAGTTAGTATCAGTGGGACCCGGCAACAGGAAACAGCTAGTAGTAAAGGTTTGCGTGGAGGCGAGCCAGCTCCGTCGGAAGGGGGAAGTCGGCAAGAAACGGGGAAGGGTCTCGAAGGCGGAGGAGGAAAACATAACGAGGTGAAATGTAGGGGAGAAATGTCCCGGGCAACCGCCGAGAAGCGGGCACCGTCCAAAGCATGGGGGAAAAAGCGAAAAAAAGGTTCAGAAAAAGCATAGCTGGCCTCCGCCTGGAGGGCCGCTGCGGGTGACGCGCTGCATAAGATAAAATTATATAACAGGTTCCAGGACGAAGATAACACTCAAGAAGGTGCAGCCCTCGCAAAAGTGAAAACCCCAAAGACGCGAGCATCGCCTTGATGCTAAAGGGAATCAACACTCCATGGGGGACCACAAAAACGGCCGGGAGGGGGCAAAGGTAAAGGCGGGGGACCAGGAGTCGGGGAAAAGAAAAAAAGTAGGTACAGGCCTGGACCAGAATCGAAAATGCTCACCCGTCAAACATGCGTCGGGCTACAGGAAAAAAAGTCCATCTTCGGGAAAGAAGCGCGTGAACTTATCTCAGTAGAGGTATTCCCGAAGGGGGGACGACGCAGAGCCCATGAGCTGGTGATCAAGGAG
>Ga0179593_1628101_pt1 | contig 10168 bp, 12 predicted proteins | sample CZODoug2_1_08_16_FD_185931 | JGI IMG/M metagenome (GOLD analysis project Ga0179593, IMG submission 185931) | Vadose zone soil fungal communities from Angelo Coast Range Reserve, California, USA - CZODoug2_1_08_16fungal (PacBio error correction) | ecosystem: Environmental > Terrestrial > Soil >...
GCAAACGACGAACATTCCGGCGCAAAGAAAACGGTGTCGAAAAAAGGGGTAGGACTTAAACGAGAGGGTGGGGACCTCTACAGAAGGGGGGAGGGGGGGGGGATTGTCTTTAGGAGGGGCTCCCAGGAAAAAAGTCCAACTCGCAGATAAAAGAGACACATAAGGTTCTATCCCGAAGGGGCGAGGGGGGAGCTCGGTGTGCGCGTTTTCGTGGGGACATCCAGTTCCTCAGCAAGCGGAAAAGAGGGGTTGGCGCGCGTCTCGGAGTAGAGGGAGAGCTCAAGCGTATGAAGAAGTAAACTCTATAGCAAGAGTCGTCATCCTCGGAAGGTTCACCTTTGGGGTAGGGACTGGAGGGAGACTAACGAGAAAGAGGGAGGAAGGAGCCCCTACTCGGTGAATAGCCGTGGTCTATTCATTCCTGAGAGAGAAAATTGGCAAGGACGGGGGGTGGTCAGATGAGGAAGGTCCGTGAAATGAGGGGGGTGGGGAAGAGGTAATTCGACTACGAGGAGGACACACCCAAAACTGCAAGGTGACGAGGAAGAGGGATTGCAGGAACGAAAAGGGGGGGAACGTTTCGGAACCTAGTAAAGTTTTATCCGAAAAGAGGAAAGAGTTACCAAGGTAAGTGAGATCAGCCGAGTGGTGCACAGAGATAGAAGGGGGGGATTCCCAACTGTCGGGAGAGTGAAAATTGCCATCCCCCAAAAACAAACCCACAAAAAAAAACAAAACCCAACCCAAAAGACGGCGACAACAATAAAAAGGTCCTCGCTGTAAAACCCAATGGCTTGTAATCCGGCAAGTGAAGGCCGCGCGCGGAACAGAACAGTTATCGGGGAAAGCAAGTTGAACAGTGTGGACATATATGTAGAAAGGGAGAACCCACGGGACTGGCAGAGGCTGCCGTAGTGAAAAGAAAAAACCGCATCGATTGGGAAGAATATAGGGAGGGGAAAATGTGCGTGCTGCCTCGCGGATAGAAAGGAATGACATCTGCTCTCGGGGCGGGGAAGAAAAGCTTTCGCCGGCAGACAGGGGACGAAATGGGTACCGGAAAAGGAAGGGGGTTCCGCTGAGGCAGAAACGGGAGCCGACTGCATCAGGGGGGAAACGGGGAATAACCGTCGAGTAAGGAAGAGAACAACTTGCAGCAGCGCCCTCCTAGGGCAGAGACCGTAAACTATGAAAGAAAAAAACTCCTTCAAGAACAACGCCGGGAGGGACGTTGCTTTATACACCGAGGGATCCGGGGGCTTGGCGGGGAGAAAACAGCATTCCGCTTTCCGGCGGCACCCACAGAAGAAAATCCCCACGTATAAAAATGAAGGTACACGGGGAGACGAAGGGAAAGAAAGTGTCAATATGAGCAAGTAGGGAAAGGGTGCATGTGTTGAGGAAATATACGCATATCTGTGGCAGCTGGGGATGCGTGGCAAACTCAGGTAGAAGAACACATACGGGCCGATCTCCGGGTACTAACGGTCTGGTGTTATAAACAAGGCATAAGACAAAATCCGGGGCATCTAAAGAAAGGTGGCCTTTCAACTGACTTATAAGTATCCTTCACTTTGGGCAAGGGGGGCGGACGAAGGAAATCAAAAAAAGTGAGAAACCAGGTTCAGACGCCGTACAAAGTGGGAAAGAGGCGTCTGCGAAAAACTTGCCGCGCATAAAAATCAGTAAAGAAAAAAGATAGCGTCATCCTTGCAGGAAGAGGCACCGGAACGCCGGCAGGGAGAGTGCACGCGGGAGCTGAGGGAAAAACCGTGCACCAACAGGGAAAAAAACAACTTAAAAATCCGAGCGTCACGATAGCCTTTTTGTACAAAAAGTAACGCAGGAAAGAGAAAGGAACGGACCTGGGCGCGATCTCTAGGTGGGACGGAAGCGGTGCGGGAAAGAAAAGGTCAGCTAAGTCTAAAGAGGTAGCCTCATGATAAAGGAGGCGTAGTGTCTATGTCCCGGGTGATAAAGGAGGATGTGGCCGTTTTGGGTGATACAGAGGTTGTTATACAGAAATAGATGAAGGAGTGCAAAGTGTCGGCAGGGGCACTAGCCGAACGGGGGTACCCGCCGTGATGGTGGGGAAACATCTGGGGACTACCAAAGTTAGGGAGGGGCCGCAACCATGTAATATATCAGAAGCCAGGCATGTGGGAGAGGGGCGCGTTGGTGTAGTACGCCGGGTCTGGAGGGGGCTGGAAGGGGAAACAATCGAAGAAAGAGAAGACAGGCCGCAGCAAAGGTGGGGTTAACCGATGAACTAAAAAAAAAAAAAGTTTCGTACTTCGGGGAGATATAAGACAAGGGTGGGGGAGGGGGGCCACATTCATGGGGGGGGGAAGAGTGTTCCTGAAAAAAAGGTAATGACAGATGTTTGCCCCACAAACCGTGAGGGCTGCATTCAAAACTCTGAACAGCGACGGGTAAGAACCGAACAAGCAAAAGCGGACCGGAAAAACAGTCCGGCGGTACAAACAAATACTCAAGCTGATCGTGCACACTTTACAAAGAGAGAAAAACAAACAACAAGGAGAGGAGGGTAAAAAGGAGGGTAATAAAAAGAAGAGAAAAGAGGATCTGACACGAGGTACTTGTTAGCACGGACGGCTGTAGATAAGATTCTGCTCAGGGGGAGAAGGACCTCGCGTCTTAAAGGAGGAAGCTAAAGGGGGATGTCCGCTCCGGACAAATGAAGGAACTGTGCACTCGGAAAAGGCCGCATTATATAACCTAACTAACGGGGGTTAAGGGGAAAGGAATCTGTAACCATCAAAAATGGTGACACCACCCACAACAAAAAGGGAGCATAAACCAAACATCCCTAACTCGAAGCTAAACTGAGCATTCGATAATAAAAAATTCACTCTGACTTGGAGAAAATATTGCATATAGTTGCGACCCAGGGAAGGAAAACGCAGGATAAGAGAGAGTTTCCATCGTGCATTCCGGGGCATGGCGGCTCCTTGAGGTGAGAAAGTTGCAGAGCACTATCGAAGAGTATGCAAAAAGGGGAGGGGGTGAAGAAAAACCGATGCATCGCAAAAAGGGCCAGCACACTAAAAAAATCGAGAAACCTGGTCTCACTATGAGGGGGATCAATACTTTCTTCCAAAAGAAAAAATCGAAGAGGGCCCTGAGTCATATACTTGGTCCTGGCACGGGGAGAAAAGGGGGCTGGTGAACCGGCTATTAGCTTAAAACAAAGAGCAGGGTGATAATAACGGCACATCTGCATAAACGCCGGGCGAGGAACCGTGCAAAAAAAATGTACGAGGAAGGGGGGGGGGTGCCCACCTGATGTCTAGGGAAAACTGAAAAGAACCTGCACCATGCAAAGCAATAAGGGAAAGCCCCCCGATCCAGTGCGTGAACACACGGCATGATCATGAAGTGTGTACATGTCATTTGGACGATAGGAGGGGTTGAAAGGCAACCGTCGGAGCAGGATATCGGAAGGAAGGTCCAATGAGCATGAAAAGAAGAGGCATCACCAGGCAGAATCGGCACGGCGGGAACAAATTGAGAAATGACCACATTCAAAATACACTATCGACACCAGAGAAAAAAGCTGAGGTTCTAGCACTCCCAACATGGCAAACAGAAAAACGAAGGAGGGGGACAAGACTCAGACGGCCGGGGGACAGGGGGTACAACGGCTGGGCGGAAACCTCAGCAAGCTTTTAAGGGACACACTGAATCATAGTGGTAGAAACCACAGACACAAAGGAGGGGGGACTCTCATTTCCGGAAAGGAGGGGAGGAGGTGAGGGACGACACCTAGCAGGACGGCCAAAAAGCAAGTGTTGTCGAGTACGAAAAGGATCCCGAGTGAGGCGAATAGAAGGCTAAGGCGACCGGGTCAATGAGGAAGGGAATAATCACAGGCGACCACAAGGCGGAATCGACGATGAAACAAAAATGACGGAGCTGCTCTGCAAAATGTTTGGAAAAGGGCATTCATGAAGGCACCTAAAAGGTTACGAAGCGCGCGAAAAACAGGGGGTAGGGCGTAGTGTAGCAGGGAAATGGCGGAAGTGCGGAAATAATACATTTTGTACATCAAAAAAAAGAAGCACCTGTTTCAAATGGCAGGGCCCTACCACAAAAAGAGGGGGAATCTGTATAGTGTCCTGAGGCGGAGGCGGAAAATATGGGAACAAGCAGGAAGTGGTGTAACATACAGACTGAACTGGACAACGCTGGTACAAGTAGGAATACACCACGGGGAGGAAAATTCACCACCGAAGAAAAAGGAGTCACCCGCTTAAGATTACAAGGGGAAAAGTGCCGACGGCACACGGGACTGGAGAAGGAGAGGTACTCAACGTGTTCAGGGGAAAGGGTGCATCAGATGGAAAAACCAGAGAGACTGCGTTCTCCGTTGAGAAAAGGTACCGCTTGATCCGAAAAAAAAGGCCGACGCCACAATTAATGAAGGAAGAAAGAGCTGCGCAGTCGTCAAGAGTGAGAAAAAAAAAAGGGTGTTCGATGGGAGGGGCCTTCTCACTCGGCAGAATTGGAGTTGCGCACAGAAGAAATCATTAAAACAAAGACACGACGATGCTGACGATGTAGCGGGAAGGCTGAAACTCTTGAGCCAAGGAAAGAAAAGATGCTCTCACCAGCCCGTGGTAACCCGGGGGGGGGAGGGGGACTGGCTTGATCGGTAACGGTGGAAAAGCCACAAGAGGTCAAGAAGGAGGAAGGGAGCGCACAATAGAGAGAGGAGAATGAGCATTTGGTAACAGGACGGGACGAAGGTACATCTAGCAAAAGAACGCGTCGGAGCATTATTCACACACAAAGCGGAACATTAGAAGAAACGAAAGCACCCAGGGTGGAGGGGTGCGTTCTCCAGCTCTAGAGGGAAAGCCGTCTTCAACTAGTTGTAAGAGTGAGGGTAAGAGACCGCTATTCCTTCTGACGGTAGGGAGAGTTCAGAGGACACGGGGGTGAAAGCACATGGATACGATTTCTGTTACCAGAATAACTGATCGAACTGCAGCGTCGAAGAGAAGGGAGAAGGAAGAACGCAGGCTTTGGCTCCGCAAGAGGGAAGAAAAAAAAGAATGGATCGGGGGGAAGGGAAGGGGGAAGAGTGGCGGTTGTACATGCCACCGATGGGGGGCCGGGGTTAAAGAAGAACTGCATGGGGTTGTTACCCAAGTGGCTTGTGCTTTGTGCGAAAAAAAAAGATCGTAGAGGATACCCAGGTAAGAGAGGAAGAAACGATTCTCATTACCGCAATCCGAAAAAGGGTGTTTGTGGCAAATCGGCCGAAGGCTCCACTGCGAATAAAGGACGAACAGCAATGTGCGAATGCGGTGCGCATAGGGGGAAGAGAAAAGCAGGGAGAAAGGGGCCTTGACGATAAAGAAAAAAACAACGTAGCTGAGGAAATAGAGAGATCCGTAGAAAATAGCGCACTCCGGTCGCATCATGCAACGCTCGATTGCGGGGCGTCAACCTAAGAGACATTCGGCGATGTCCCCGGACCTTGCATTGCAAGAGGTAGGATGGACCCAAAGATAGACTCGGAGTACGTCACCGTAGCAGGGCTACAAGAGCAGCGTCTGATTAATGCAGGAAAGGGGAGGGGGGGAGAATTCGGGACAAAATTCAAGGCACACAAACAAGTACCAAAGGGGGAAAACCTCCATTAACAGGAGAACCGCGAACTGTATGCAGAATGATGACTCTACGCCCCCACCGCCTTGGAAACCCGCATCGGTGCAAATGAACGAATTAGTAGGACGGACGGACTCACCCGCAACACAAAGCCATGCGTGTCTTAGGGAATCAGAAGGGGGAAAGAATCGGGAGGATTCAGTTCAAACTAACAAAGGCGCCGCTAGCCTTTAGGTCATACATAGTGGCTCACCCAAAAGAATCGTCATCCATAAATGTTGCATACGCTACAAAAAAAAGGGGGGGGAGAGGGGAAAAAGCGAACCGACATCGAGAGGAAAGGGAAAAGAAAGTTCGCGCTTGCACACTCCCAAGAAGTTCCCGGAGCTGGGAAAGCCCGGGAGAGATAGGACTTGACGCAGCCGAGAGAGTGGGGGACCAGCGCCGAAAGAAAGGCGTCGATGTCCCTTCGCCGAATTCGAAAACATCCTTTGCCTGGGAGTCGGGGATAGACGACGGGGGGGGCGACTTGAGGATGTCGTCGTGCATCGAAGTGCTGCAAGGGGGGGGGGGGGGGAAGACATCCAGTAAAAAGAAAAAGAAGGCAGGGGCTGGGCTCGCATTGAAGAAAAGGGCGGCGAGCCCGGTCTCGGATGCACTCTGAGGAAATAACGAGAAATTGATCGAACAGCAGCGTATCACAGCGAAAAAGGGGAAGGAAAAGGGGGGACGTCGGGGGAGTAATAGACAGTGGATGTATGCCGAGTGACTAGGCATACATACGACTCCACTCGAAAACCGGCTAGGAAAGGTGAACCCCCCCCAAGCGAAAGAGCCACTCCGGGTTGGTGTAACACCGCGGAATGTCTTGTTAGGACAGCGTGGGTATCTGGGGAAAAAAAAAAAAAAAAACCGGGAGGAGCAGTCCTCTCGCCGGCCGTGGGAGGGAAAAAACCGTAGTGGGGGGAACTGGATCAGCAGTAAGGTGTTGAAAAAAGGGAGTTCACACGTGATCTGCAATGGGCAGTAGGGAACCCTCTTTTCGCGGAAAAAAAGGAGGGGACTGCGCAAGGGGGGAAAGAAAGTGACACCAGGTAGAAAGAAAGGTGCCCGCCGCCACCTCGTCAGCCGACAGGAGGTGGTTGGGAGGCACACTTGAGTCGGGGCAGAAGCACGTTTAACCGTGGGGGACAGGGGACCTTGCAATAACCCACGGTTTACTAAAGCTAAGGGCAGCCGGTGCCTGACTGCCAGCCAAAGATTTGAAGATAGGCAGCGGCGAACGTAGGATGCCTTCTGGAATAGGAGGAAAAAAAGTTTGCGAGATCGGGGGCAAAGGGGGGAGGGGGAGGCTCGATCAGCATTTTTTTTAAAAGAGGGGAGCCATATCATGTTCCTTTGCACAGGCGAGAAAGGGGCTGATGAGAAAAGAAGGGGGATCGAACAACCACTTAAGTCGTTCAGTCACTGAGAGGGTCGGCTGCCACCTGCCCAGGGGATCTAAAGAAAAAGCGAACCACCCGCAGGGGAGAAAAAAAGGGGCCAGCAGGTGCGGAAAAAATGGGGGGGGGGTCGACAAGATTATCGGATGGCGCGGGCATCGTCTTCCACTAAGCCGCGGGGGGTTAAAACCATAGGCGACTTGTCATGGTCTGAAGTCGCGGTGAGGGGGGGAAAAAAAAGGGGGCAGCCAGGATCATGGAAAAGAATGCGAATCTGCGTTGTCGATCGGGTAAAGGAACGTCTGTGCCCGCGAGGTGCACCAACACAAGAGGGCGAAGCAGGCTGCCTTCTTCACACGAGAGCAATGCAAAAGGACAAGCATCCATCCATCAAAGGGTCAAGCGGACAAAGACGGAAGGTTCAAACAGGAGGAAGAAATGCGGTCAAAGGAGAAGGGGGGGGGGAAGGAAAGAATCTGCCGCGGGGGGAAAAAAAGTAAGGGGGCGTCGCGAAAACTTGCCCCGGCTGAAAAACAAGTCTCGGGTTGAACACCGAGCCCCTCGAATTCAAAAAGAGACCGTCGTTATCAGCTTGTGCACGGATGAAAGGGAGAAAGAAGTGAAAGCTCCCAATGAGGAAGGGAGGGGAAGGGATGACCCTTGCCAGCCCAAGTAAGAGAGATGGTCTCGCTCTTGTGAACAAAAAAAACTGAAGGGGAGCTTCATCGTGATCACACCCGTATTCAAAGGGGAGGAGGAGGGAAAAGGGCTTGGGCACAAGGGGAAGAAATCGGGGTGTGCTTTTTTTGAAAAAGCGTTGGGTATCGGTCTCGAGACACTGGGCATATGTGGAATAAGAAGCTGCAACAAAACGGAGGGGAAAAAAACTTAGCGTGAGTGGGAAAACCAAAGGGGATGGTGCGCATCATATCGTCGGAAGACGGCGCACCATGACTATGCGTGTTGATCGTATCGGGGTCGGAGGGCTCCTTGAGCAGGGCGTATGGGGGTGGGAAAGACTAAATCAGTCACAAAGAGGGATGGTTTCCCATTACGGAAGAACCTTGTCGTTGTCACAGGCAAAACGTAGTCTAAGGCCCACAGAGCGATGGTCGCCTCGAGTGAAGGGGGGGGAGAAAAGGGGGCCGGAGGGGGAAGGGGGGGTAAAAAGAGGTTTTCCGGCCACCTTGGATGTGGGGAAGGGGCGACTCGATGACCTCACTAGCTGGTAGAAGGAGCCTGGGAGCAAAAAACTCGTGCCGCTGCTCTGATTTGAGAGGGAGCATCTTGGACGAATAAGGGATGAAGAGGACAAAATAGAAAACGATACATAGGGAGGAATCGATTTTGGAAGGAGGCTGCGCACCAGCTGTAGAGGGAGGGATTCAAGGTATGGGGACAACACACGGTGTGCGTCAACAAAAGGGACACCATTACTGTGGCACTCGAGGGAAAAGAGGATCAGGGGGTGGGTATCGCGGCAGAGGGGGTTTCAAAAGGTAAAAAAAGAAAAAGGTTCTGAGCAGGGTGGGGGAAGCTTTGCGTAGTGGGCTAGAGCCCCTGCGCAGGATCTCACTCTACCATGGGGAAATTGTAAGCAATTGAAGCTCCACGAGTATTCATGGTTGCGGAAAAAAAAAGAAAGACTATTCTGAGGGATCAAAAGAAAGGGGGGGGACACGCATCACCACTTCCTTGCCACTTTCCGAACGGGAAAAGATATAATGCATTCGCGCCCAACGGCAACAACAGAAAGGGGGGGAAAAAGCCTAGCCCAAAGAGGAAAGGAAAAAAGAGAGCTACACGGTCAACGGCAAGAAGGCAGGGACAGGTCAGTGCCTGCGCACAGTTCGCGTGGGGGGGGATGGAAACTCGGGTGACGCCGGGCGATTGCGGCTCGGAGAGAGGAAGGGAAGCCGTGCACAAAGAAGAAAATAAAAGGAAGGGGCAAACCGACGGGCATGAGTGCACGACTAAGGCCGGTTACGAGAACCTGCACCCGATGCAGCGGCAGTTTCGAGCGACCCAGAAGGAGGGGGGTGAGTCATGGATCCGGACGATGAACAAAGGAAGGATCTGCCATAAAGGCAAATACTTGTCCCTGGGAGGGGAAAAGAGAAGAGTAGAGGATCCGGCTCAAGGGAACGAATAGGCATCACCCGGCCCAGAGACAGAACGGGGGGGGGACTAAAGAGGACTTAGTCCCAAGGGGAAAGGAAGTACACTTCCGAAAAAAGGAAAAGGGCGGGGGGGAGAGGCTCCATCTGAATTTGGCTCAGCATCATCTCCATTGACAAGGACTCGAGACGTATACGCGTTTATACTGGGAAGATTCAGAGAAGAGCGTGTGGGAGATTCACACGAAAATCGACCCAAACAAGAACATTAGAGGGTGGCCTTACGTCGGTCAGGGGGGGGGGTACGAGGGGGGAATATAAAGGTGAAAGAAGGGAGGATGGCTGCCGCACGGTTAGTGGGGTCAAAATGACCCTGCGTGTTTCGATTAGGAATGACAAGGGACGGGGGCAGGGGAACCGATGGATCCTCGTTGTCATCAGGGAGGGAAAAAAAGGGGATATGCACTAAAAGGCTGGGGGGGGGGTGGGGGGGGGGTATAAACTAGAAGAGATTGTTTTTGTAGCCGAAGCAGATTGAAAGTCCATCGGTGGGGGAAAAAAGAGACGCGAGTGCATGAAAAAGAGGTTCACCTCGCATCGTGAAGGAAAATGAAGCGGCCAGGTGGGATCGCAGTCCCCGTGTGGTCGTGGCAGGAAGAAAAAAGGGTCAAAATATGGGGGTTGCGGCCCGATAGCGGGAGGTTAAGGCGGTCGGGCGCGGGGGGTGGCGGACGGCAAAAGAAGGGGGGGAAAGCAGATGGACGCGACACGTGGCCGCCCGCATGAGAAATAAGAGAATATGTCGAAGACACCGCCTCCCCAGGTCGAAAATGAATATGCACGGGGCAGAAAGGGGGAGGATAGTAAGGATGAAATAAACAGAATCCATTGCCGCTCAAGCCGTTGGGGGGGGGGAAGAGCTGCACAAATGTAACTTAGGGGACTTCTCCTTTGCATGAAATGAAAAGCTGA
>Ga0179593_1659717_pt1 | contig 10168 bp, 10 predicted proteins | sample CZODoug2_1_08_16_FD_185931 | JGI IMG/M metagenome (GOLD analysis project Ga0179593, IMG submission 185931) | Vadose zone soil fungal communities from Angelo Coast Range Reserve, California, USA - CZODoug2_1_08_16fungal (PacBio error correction) | ecosystem: Environmental > Terrestrial > Soil >...
AAGGGGAACCATGCTGGGGGGGGGAGATTTTTCGCTGTCGCTTAAGGGATTTACTGAGACGCGCGTAGTTGTGAAAAAGGCAAAGAGAAACGCTCAATTGACAATAGTACTGATTCCTCAGGCGATCCGATGTTCCGCGGGGAAGCTCTCGCGCTGGTGTCCGCAACAAGAACGGCAACGACGGAAAAGGGGGAGCAACGTCGAGTAAAGTTTACAGGAGCCACTTCGAACGGGACAACCGGCGGATGTTCACCAATTGGATCCGGTAAGCTAGAATAGACGGGTCTCCCGGGAATAAAGGGCAAAAGCCTACTGTATTTGGCGATGAACTCCGTCCTGGGAAACAGGACATGGAGGGTAAAAAAAGCGTGGGACTCAGTCATGTCGGTCTTGACGTTAAGGAGAGATAAGTGAAAGGGAATGTCTCAGGAGGGATGTGGGGAAGAGAGCAAACATGGGGAACTGTTATTTCATTAGAGACAGGTACGGGTGTCCGTGGAGTGGAAGGGCGGGAGAAAGTATTAGAATCTTGTGAAAAAACTGGTCGGCCGCCTTTCCCTGCTCCAGGCGAGCAAAAGGGTAGGGCTGGGTCAGGGTTACGAGAGAGAAAGAGGAAGCAATCGGGGGGCCCAGTGACTTGTCGAGGCCAGGGTGACTGCACGGCGTCAGGGGCTGTGAATGAATCGGGCCGCGCCTGATCAATCTCGCACAGGGCGAGCAGGCGGTGGCTTGAGGGGAAGGATTGCGCCGAAACCGAAGGGAGGAAAGGGTGCACCTTGCAGAGATCTGCAGGAAGAAGTGCGACAGGGAGCAGTTTCTTGGCGGGGGGGGGGGGGGAGCTTCAATTCAAGGGAAAAAGGCTCGGAGGAAAGAGAGGGCACTAGCGGACGATACTTATTTCCTGCGTGCGCGCACCTGTAACTGCAAAAGAAAAGCCTGGCGGAAGGGGGCCGTAGTTGATCAAGATCGCCTCGGAAAAACGCTGCTGGGGGAAAAGAAAAAGAGACGCAACAAACTGGGAGAAGGGGGTTTTGAGTGGATAGGGGGGGGGAGAAACCGGGTCGGATGCCGTCCGCCTGCCAGGGGAGAGAGGCGTGGAATGCCTCGAAACGTAAGTAGCGGGACCATGCGTGGGAATCAAGAAGTGCAACCTGCTCGGAGAAGGGATCTCAACGAATCTCAGCGAGAAAGGCAAAAAGTTTCTCTACCTTTCCATCTCGGAGAACGCGGACGCCATGTTCTTCCGGCCACTCGCCGCAGGGGGGGGGGGGGGACACCCCCTGAGACTCAACGATAGGAACGAGCTTAGAAAAAAAGACTGAGAATTTACCGGACGCCCTCATCGGCAGGGTTGTATCTAAAGGGAAGCATAGGCACACGGGGAACAGGTAGAAACATGGTCAGAGAAAGCAAACTTAACGCAAAAAGTCGTTAAAATTCTTGACGAGAAAAATGGACGACCACCCTTTCCTCCAGGAAGCGTGAATTGGGACGACTCTCGACCCAGCTTGTGGAGCTTTCAAATAATACAGGTAAAGTTGGGAAGAAGAAAAAAACGTAGACCACTGAGGGCCTGCGCGCCAGTAACCGTAGAAAAAGACAAAACGAAGTATTCCAATTGCCTTTCCTGAAAGAATGATGTTGTCGACATCAGAAAGATGAGATGGCTCAGCTGTCTTACTTGTCTCGACTCTCCAAGAAGGGGGGGGAACAAATTATGGACAAGATAGAAAGACGTACCATAAGCCGCTCAAGGTCTGACACAGGGGCACCGGGGAATAGTCTCCCTTTAAGGGAGAAGCGACGACCGCGGAATTGGGAGGGAAGGAGAAATTCTAACAGCCTGGATGACTCTACAACAACCACTGTTCCCTTTCTAGCCTTGCGCCCACAGAGACAGAGGGAGAATGGAAAAGGAGGGAGAAAGGGGGGCGTTGGAGACTCCTGGCCCGAAGTGTTCACTACGGGCCTGAGGGGGAAAAAGTCCTGCTTAGTGAACGTCCAAGGGAACAGCTCTCTTAGAGGGACCACACACAAAAATAGGGGAAAAATAGGGATTTACTCGAGGATCCGTCCGGGATCACAAGCTCAAATCATCGGGATTTTACATGGGCGGGGAGCGAGGACGGCAGCCCATCGTATCGAGTCAAGAAAACACAGAGAAGACGAAAAAAGATACGCTCGTCGCGATCTCGGGGGAAGCCATTGCTCCGATCAGTAGAGGCGACACATCCTGGGTATCCTCCCGACCAGGACTTCAAAAAGGAGAGCCCGCATCCAGCGCGGCGGGAGAATCAAGCCTTCGAGGAAAACCCCCATACCTCAAAGGCACCCGCGCCTAAACCCCAACACATCCGGCTGTGGGGGATCAGAAAAGAGACTCTTCGGCAGGGGGAATCCCAAGCACGTAAAAAAGGAAGGGGGGAAGGCATCCTCTCCTTTGGGAGCAGGAAAAAACATCCTGGGGGACGATCTGCGTGCCGAAGAACTCTCGCCTTCAGTGGATGAGGGCCGAGGGAAATCAGAAAGAACCGCTACAATTTGCCTAATCACTGTAAGAAAGCTATGGCGGAACAAGAGAATCACATGCGCAAGAAACATCGAGGAAGTCCAATCTTTGCACGCGGGGAGACAAGACGAAGAAGAAACAGTAAGATAACAGGGTGACGAGATGGGGAAGGACCAAGAAAAAAGAAGACCCCTAGAAGGAAAACCATGGAAGAAAAGAGAAACCCGAAATGTTGCTCGCCTGCTTGCGAGCGTCCCGGAAATAACGCAGGAGGACTATAAAAAAAAAAGAACCTCGATATCGCCTGATCCGGGACCTAGGGAAGGGAAAAAGGTGCGAAAAAAAAACTGAAGGAAGTTCGGCCTAAGTACCAAAAATGTTCGGGGAGGGAAATAAACCGACGGGGTTCACCGCATTTTGTCGCCAGATCGAACCAGGACGCACACCACCATCTTCAAACGGCAGAAGCCGTCATCTGATTCCTTTACCGGAAGGGCACGCCAAGGTAGAGGTAAAAAAAAGGAGGGGAAGAGCTGGCGTACCAGGGCTTGCGTGGAAGCGGTCGAATCCCACAGGTGGCCGTTCGGCGTCCGATCTCGGGCCGGACGAAAAAGACCGGAAAGCATGAAGATGAGTTTCCAGAAGTTCGCCGCAAAACTCGGAACCTCTCTCGAGACGAGTTACAGCATCCAAGGCCTCTTCAAGAAAACACCTTGTTGGCCCACAGAGGGAAAGGAGAAGGAAACGAGGGGGGATCTAGCTCGGCGGGGTCGCATACGCCAAAAGTCGCTTTCTATCTGGGACCCTCGAGGCAAGAAAGAAAAACGAGGTTCCAAAGAAATCGAGCAGCACCAGAAAAGAAGAGCAAAAATTCCATCGCAATGGCCGAAACGCATCTCCGAAACAAAGGGATGGATTAGGAGGGGATAGAGATGGAAGGGTTTGCAGATCGAAAGACGCGCGCAGATTGGTTCCGAGGGTCCTTGGGGAGGGTAGCGGAAAACGATCGGCTTTTCTAACGCGGGCTGGCTGGACGACCCGAGTCCAAGGAAGATTTATGGCCGCAGGACGTCTATGGGAGAGCGGTTAAAACCGAACTGTGGGTGGGCTCCACATTTGCCCGGCAACACGAAGAGTAACGCGGATGGAAGAACGTGCGCACGCACGAGAAAAAGTAAAAGGACTCGGGGCAAGCTTATGTCACCAAGTGAGCCTTGGTAAAAGAAGGAGGCTCATGCAAGCACTTTCTGCTATATCAAAGTCTCGACGGCAACTAAAAAACAAAATGATCTGCAGAGGGAGAAGGGGGTTACATCAGGGCGACCCGGAAGGCTTTGACTCATAGAGAATTGGGGGAGGGGGGGGACGTCATCGATCAGGTGACGTCCCGCGGGAGAAATTACAAGGGAGGCAAGCTGTTTCGAATGACGCGCCAAACAGGGGGGGGGGGGGGAATGGCGCTGGGGGGTAAGGCCTGGGTGTCAAAAAGTTTCTTGGAAGAGGGGACGCAAGGAACGTTTTCAGGAAAAGGAGGAAGGGCCAAGAATCAAAGAGTCGATCTCGATAGAGGAGTTTCTCGCCGAAAGTTTAGAGGACGGGCGCGAGACTAAAAAACTCAGGGCTCCAAAGTTCGAGGACGCGGCAGTGGAATGCAACGCGGAGGGTTAGGGGGAAAAATGAGAGGTCCAGGAAAGCAAAGAGAAGCGCTCGGCTGTCTTACCGAACGGGATAGCTGTGACCAGACGGACAACGAGCAAGGGTGGGGAGAGGGGTGCTGGCGGCAGATCTCGTCGATGCTCGAGTTACCGTCGGGGGAGAGCAGCGCGGGATCTCATCGTCTACGGCGAGCGTCTTCTCGCAGCGCTCCTCGGACCAAGGGGCCTGCTTGCGCGCCCCGGGACTCAAGCAGCGAGGGTCGGGGAATCCCTAAAAAAAACGTAGGAACAAAAAAAGAGAAGCCTTTATTGGCCAGGTGACTGAAGGCGGGGCAGAGTGTTGGTTTGAGAAGGGGGGGCTTTCCGCGGGATTCACGAAAGCGCTACGGAAACTCGGAGCCGCAAACGAAAGAACGGCTTGGCTGCAGTGACGGGGGAGCAGAAGTGAAAAAGCCTGCATCGAGAAAGGGGGGGGGGCTCCCAACCCGGCAGACGTCTCTTCCTCTGCTAGATTCTAGTCCTCAAGGGGACAGAGGAACATCCCAGGGAACTCAGAGGGGGCAACCAGGCACCCCCGACTCACGATTAGGAGCGAACGAATCCCGGGCGGAGACAATAAAAACGAACGACCTAACAGGACCGAAACGCAAGATGCGGCACCGAAAGGTGAAAATTCTAAAAGTGCATCTACCGGGGCAAGACCTAAAGCCCGGATCGAGTGAGTGGGAAAAAACTTTAGGGCAAGACGGCGAAGTTGTCCGCCCCAAGGCGACTCTGGTGGAAGAAGGGAGATGTGGGGAAATAACATCAGGGGAGAAAGAACAGGGAAGCAACCTTTATCTATTCCGGAGGAGCCTGCTCGGCCACCGAATCGTCCGAGAGAAATAAAACCACCAGGAAGAGAGGGAAAAGAAGCGTGATGTTGTCGACGATCGTCTCGGATTTGGCCCGAGGGCTGAGGGGGAGATCTATAAAGGATTAGGGAAAAGAGAGGGAAGAAAAGCCAACAAAGCTACTAAGGGGGAAAAGATCAGACAACATCACGCGGAGGGCGGAAAAAAACGGGGGGTACTCAGAGGACCATTGTTACTTGGAGAGCTACGATATCGTTCAGTGCGGACGGCCAATTCGCCAAGATGCCGAAAAGGTAAATGTCTAGATACTGCCCCCTCGCATGTCGAGAAGGAGGAATGAAGCTCCCCTGCTCAAGTCGACAAAGGAGCATGGAATATCCCTAATGTTAAAAAAAACTGCCGATCTCAAGTCATCGGGAAGGTGGCACGTTCGGGAAACCCTGCTCTCCTGATAAGGCGGAGATCAAAAAAGAGCTGACACCGCTGATGGCGTCAAACCTCCGAGGGCGCGGGGAAAAGAAGGGATAATCGGGAAAACATAAGAGTGACTCATTTGGTTGAGGCGGTGCCGCTAGGAGCAGCAAACAAAAAGCGCCGAGTTGGACAATTGAATGATCCCATGCTAAGAAAGAGAATAGCGGGGGAGGAATTCGACAGGACGAGCCCTTAGGACACGCCTGGGCATGAGATTCTGTCCCGTTCTTGTCTGGCCCTCGACAAACGCGGGAGAAAAAAAAAAAAAAAGAGAAAAAAGAACTATAAAACCAACAGCAGGCCTGCATAGCCCAAACCTAACGGTCGGGGAGTCATATCAACAAGGGGGCAAAAGATGGCGCTTCGCGTTAGGGAATAAAGCCCTGACTAAAGAAGCGAGGTCGTCAAGAATCAGAAAGGAGAGGACGAAGAGGGACCGAAAGGAAAAGCCAGCACGTGCTCGAGAGAAAGAACAGTTGCTCCGCGGGCAAGATAGGGGGAAAGAACCTGCTCAATCCGCGTCCTGGCAAAAATCTCTGAAGCGACACCGAAAAGAAAAAACTGGCAAACCGCTAGAAGGGCGCAAAGAAACAGCCTTAAAACCGACGGGGGGGAGAGGACGAAAGGGACCGATATCAGCTGTAGCGGCCGATTACTCACAACTCGAAAACCTTGAAATGGATCGACACAGTCCAGCTGAAGTAGGAGGAAGACCACCAAAAAAGACGCTGCGTAACACGCCCACTCGAAATACGGACGAGGGTGAGAAAGACCGAAAGACAAAAGGTAATAAGTCTTCATGCGGCAAGACTGACAGACAATTGAAAATAGGGAAGAAAAGCCAGCGACTTCACCGCAAGTGCGCATCTGCCGCAAAACTCGAAAAGAGCGTAAGTGCTTCACCGCCGAAGCAGCCATCGCCTCAATGAGAGCAAAAACATTCTGTCCTGGGAGGTCCGGAAATTCTGGAGGGGTGCTCTCCATCCGCTACAGCTGAGGAAGGGGATGCCGATAGTTAAGCCCCGCGCTATGCCGAAGATCGGCGCAAACGATCAAGGATACAAGCTTGGGACCCGAGAAGGTCCTCTCAAGAAGCTAAACCTTGCCTCACGGTGAAACAATTGGCTGGAATTTTTCCGAGGTACCCCTTGTGTAGACCCACACCGATAGACACGGACTCTGAACATCTGAAGGGTCCGCGGCGCGGAATAAAATACTCCTTAGAGAGACGAGAAAAAAAAAAAAGCGGCCTCCTAATATCGCCTAGAACCTAAAAACAAGGTAAAGACGTAAAAGGAATAGGCTAGCAGCCAAAATTAAAATGGGGAAGCAAACCCGTCATCTCTCTCAAAAACGTTGGTGGGTTGAAAGGAAATTTGGGAAAAGGGGGGGGAAGGGGAGAAAAAAGATTTTTCCGTGCTTCTAGCAGAGGTTCCGGAGGGGACTCTCAGCTTGGATAACAGGTAGGGGTTGAACTGTCACTCGTCGGGCGGAAGAAGTCTTATTCGGTGGAAAGCCTCGGAGAGAAACGATTTACGACCGGTGCCTCGGAACAAGGAGCAAAATTCATTCTGGCGGATGGCTGTGAGGAAACGGGGGGGAGAGGGGACGAGAACCATGGGGGGGGGGGTGGTTTTTTTTTTTTTTTAAGAGTTGCGCGGCGAAATCTCTGGGGGAATTTGAGGGGGAGTCTAGGGGACTAGAAGCGCCGGCGCCGAGAAAGAGCTCGCAAATAATGGATCTATGGCATAGCACTCAGTAGGAAAGTACTGCGGGATGCAGGGACGATGAGGAGGAGGGAGGGAAGGAGATGACGTATGAAGGAAAAAGATGGAAGGCTGGAGGAAAGTGGGTTTGCTGCTGAGGGAGCGCGCCGCACATTTTGCAAGACGCTGGCTGTCATCGGGGGGGGGTAGGGAAAACGCGGGAATCACTTATTACGGAAAGTCTGTTCGAGACGGCGGGCGGCCGGCCGGGAGGCCCTTATCCGAGGGCGGATCGCTAGGGTTGTGAAGGCGCCGAATGCGGCTCTTGAGCGGAAAAAGGAAAAAAAAAAGTGAAGGGAGGAAGTCCAGGGCAAGTGCTGCAAGGAGTCGGGGCGTGATGAAGACCGAGCAATCTGAGGACATCTCGCAGAAGTCGAAAAAAGTTGGCTAGGAGTAGTTCTCCGAACAGAAGGGGGGGGGGGGTGGCTTCTTATCTATTGGGGTGCCTAGGAAAGAAGAAGACGGCTGACTCGACAGGACGCGGAGCAGGGTCAGTTCGCTTTTGCCTCGCGTTGAGCAACTGGGAAGCGAGCACGGCAAAAAGCTAGAGGAAAAGGGGGAAAAACGGCGTAGAAAAGGAAAAACTGCCGAGGCGTTCGTCCGGGCGGGGATTCGCAGAGATAAGACTCGGTTGGGATCACGTGTGAAACAAGAAGGGAGGTGGGCCTTTTCTGAGTCTCTGGCGAGGGGGGTTTTCGGATCTGGGGGCTGGCGAGAGTCTTAGGAAAAGCGTGAGAGAAAAGATGAAGCGTGAGCACAAGTGATTCGGCTTAGGAAAGGGCTCTACAAAAACCGGATCTAGCTGATCGGAGGGGAATTGCATCAGTTGGCGCATCCAATAGGCCTGCGAGGAAAGAGTCGTAAGCAAAAAGAAAAAAGGAGTACAAGACTATAAGTCGGATCCTCTGTCACCGACGCCTAGCGGAAAGGAAACTAAAAGAGGGTCAAGATCGTTGGGGGGGGGGAGACTCAAAACTTATCAGACGCGCGGAATGTGCATAAGGACTCCCGAAAAAAGACAAAGGAAGAGCTTGAAAACGGGAGATTCCAGGCTGCGGCCGCCCCCTGTACCTGGGTGACACACAAAAAAAAAAAAGTAGAAAAAAAAAGAAGAAGAAAAAGACAAAAAACGCGCCGAGAAAAGATTTCGGGCAATAAGAAGGTGGGGGGTCCAGACGCGGGATCGTCCGGAGGGGGAGCCTGGCCAGACAAAAAATCCCAGCAAGGCCAAGAGGACGATCAAGAGTGATGTTGTCGACGATCGGTCGTGAGATGGGCACGCGTCTGCGTGGAGGTAGGGATCTAAAACTCACGAAAAGATAGAGATCCTCGAAAGCACGCCGGGCCATATCACTCCGGAGTATCTTCAAGGGATTTATAGATCTTCAAGAGTAGGATAGCGACGAGGGCCCTTGCGGCAGAGTCAGGAAAAAGGTACCTCTCTCCCCTGGATTCAAAAGTAGAGGAGATCTTCAGTTCCCAGAGCAGCTTGGAGGAGAAGCTTATCAAAAAAAAGAAAGGGGGAAAGACGGAATCCTTGTAAGATCCAAAGTGTTCACAGACTCCGGGGAGTCGTTACGGGAAATTGACAAGTGACGAACGTCTGCACATTCCAAAGCTGATAAGGGGCGGGGAGGGGGACACACCAATGGAGGAGGAGAAAAAATTCGGAAAAGGGATCTACCGGGGGCCGCGTAAGAATGAGGTCAGCATGGGGTGCTCGTGCAAGGACGAGGCGCCTAAGGAGAATGGCCTGATTGGGACGGCAGCGACATGATTCGACGGAAAACTAGGGGGGGAAGAAGAAAAAAGGGGATATATGGCAAGTAAATCTAGATCTTGCTCACAGGCCGCCCGACGTGCTGAGTACTGTTTGTCTGGGGGTCCCGCATCAGCGCGCGGAGAACCTCGCTGCCAGACACCAGATCCAACCAAACGAAAAAAGCCGAAAAAGGCATTCTGAAGGACCGGTAGAAGAAAAACGAGTACTTACGTCGGGAGGGAATCCCCGCCCGCGAAAGACCGAAGGTAATCACAAAGACGCTCACTTCTTCCTCTTCCATAAGGGAAGAGCGAGTGTGCAAAGGAAAGGAAAAAGCCTTTCGCGAAAAGGGTTCAAAAAAATCGCAGAAGATTACGAGAATACGAGCAGCGCGATCTCTGCAGGCCATCACTCGATCACCAGAACAGAAAAAAGGGATGAAACCGCGAGCCTTCTGCTCAGACGCAGACCGACGGCACCTGGTGAAAACTGAAGGGAACTTTCAATCAAGCCATCCGCCTTGCAGCCCGCCGAGGTCCTCGGACCAGTACAGGGCCTAAATCAAGGACGCGAACGCATTCGAAACCGGCGAAACGACAAAAACTCAAAGAAGGGAAAAAGGGACGTCGCCGGAAGAAAAAGACCCGCCTTAATAAGTGGATGACGCGTAAAAGAACGGACAACGGAAGGAATTGGAACCAGCAGGAACCCACTGTGTGGCGCTCTCTCGAAACAGCTGGAAGAAACGCATCGTAATAAAAACCGGGAATAAAAGCAGGAAAGGAAAGCCAAGCGGGAACTCAATCGAGCAGGAAGCCTGGGTCCGCCCTGTACCAGGGCATTAAGGAGGGGATCATAGCAAATCACATGGAAGGGGGTCGCAAGAATCTAGGGAACCGGCGCGCGAGCGGACAGAAAAAGAAGCATGGTGAAGTAGGGGAGTAGCAAAAAAGAACCTCGTTTAGGACCGAATCCTTGACCAATGAACTCAAATCCGCTGTCAAGGGGGGGTACCTAGACCCTGGGGGGGGGGTGCCCACACAAGAGAAAAAGGCGAAAATCGCCGAGGGAGGCGTAAATCGCTACTGTGGGGAGAAGAGGGCCCTCGAGGAAAAAAAAAGAGAAAAATAAAAAAAAAAAAAAAAAAA
>Ga0179593_1287218_pt1 | contig 10167 bp, 7 predicted proteins | sample CZODoug2_1_08_16_FD_185931 | JGI IMG/M metagenome (GOLD analysis project Ga0179593, IMG submission 185931) | Vadose zone soil fungal communities from Angelo Coast Range Reserve, California, USA - CZODoug2_1_08_16fungal (PacBio error correction) | ecosystem: Environmental > Terrestrial > Soil >...
GGGCCCTCCGGTTGGGGCTGGAAGGGGGGGGTACGAAGCGGGCCGCCGGAAGGGGGAGGAAAAGAGCGAGTTCACTGTGACCGGCAATGAAAAGAAATACGGAAAAGAAAGAGAAAATGAGAAATGAAGCGGACACGCGATTGACAACTAGAGAAAGGGGTTGTCGTCTGGCCAGCGGAAAGCGCGTCGCGAGGTTTTTGATAAGAGGGGGGACCCCTTCTGGACCCAAACGAGAAGGTTCTTCAGCCAAAAGCCGGTTTTGGGAGGATGCAAAAAACGAAGAGAGTCAGGGGGGGGAAACAAGGATTGCCATGAGGGAAGGGGCTAGAAAAATGGAAGCAAAGTCCTTTCTATGTACGGGTTGATGAGACCACAGTCCCCTCCACCGGCAGGGCAAGGGACTACCGAGGTAGGCAAAAATGCGAGGTGGTTCACAAAACCGCGCTGGTAAAAAAAAAAAACCGGTGTAGAAACAAAACGTTTGATGGGTCAGACTTTGATATATGTGGGATGAGGGTTTTCTTCGGAAGGGATTTAACGGGGGAAAAAGAGTACCCGAGGAGGGGGACAATCCGCGCTGAGGGAAATGGAAGTAAAGAAAACAACAACAGAGGAGAAGAAATGAAAAAAAAAAACAGAAGTGAGGGAGGGGAAGAGGTTGTAATAGGAAGGCAGAACGGATGCGAATCCAGGCCGAGGTGATGGTAAACGAGCAAACAGGGGGCGGAGGAATGGGGGAAAAGAGAACCCGGGGGGAAGTCCGTTCTGGTGAGGGTTGTGAGAGAGGAGCAACAACTACCATTAGGAAGACCCGCCCTGTCATACACGGTGGGGCTGTAAGATGGGGTTTTGACTTAAAAACCTCGAATGCACTTAGGGAAGTCACACCCGGTCGGGAAGCTCAGAAAGAAGAAGGAAGGGGAGGGACACCCAATTTCAATCCGGGAATCAACTGGCTTCCTGAAGCTTTTATTTCCGTAAAGAAGGGGCGATTGGGGGGGGGGGGTTTGCCCGTTCCTCAGAACGAGCAAAAGAGCGGAGAGCAGGGAAATTCAATCAGACAACGGGAAAAGATAAAGAACCGGAACAAAGAAAAACCACAATAAAAAGCTCCACAGCATTGATACTCAGACAAAGTTGGCTAAGGAAGACTTTCAAAAATACATTTCACGAAACCCGCCCCACCCCCCCAGTCCCAATTAGGAGAGGAGTGCGCGGGGGCCGACTGCCAAGAGACTGGGGGCGAACGGAAAACCGGTCACGGTTCGCCATTGGAAAAGGGGGAAATCCATGGACGAAGGGGAAGTGCCATAAAATCCAAATTTCAGGTTGGCCACGTCGGCGGAAAAGAGGGAAGCAGCCACAAAAGGGGGGAAATTAAACTTAGTCGATTTCCGAGATGCACGCGATCAACACCCTCAGCGAAGCAAGGATAAAAAGACCTCAAAGCTTTATCGAGACGCTTCCCAAAGAAAAGAAAGTCTCGACGGAAAAGTTATATCAAACCCCGTTCGCACTGTTCACGCCCGCCAACAAGTTGGGTCACCAGGGACGAAAGAACCGAGCCGGGCGTTCCGAAAGGTCCCAAAAGATGGGGGGAAGAGGGAGACTCGTTAAAGAACGATGGGGTTACACACCTCTAAGTATAAGAGAAGGTGCAAAAATGGGTATTCTAAACGAGAGCCCAGGACGAGCAAGGAAAAGAAATTCTGGAAGACAGCTGAACGGGCTTCCACAATCCCCGGGAAGAGACCTCGTTTTACAAGGAGAAAGAAAAAAGTCCGTGGAAGTTGAAGGGGAAAAAAAGAACGACGACTCACATGTTAACTGGTCGCAAGCTTTGAAACCCTGTCGAAAGCCACCGCCCAGCTAACCAGTAAAGCGGGGGCTCAAAGAAGGGGGGCCACCGTGAAGGTCAACTCTAAATGAGGGTCGTGGAAAATTCAAAACAATCAATCGCAGAAAATTGAAGGAAAAGAGAACTAGGCGGCTCCGAAATCGCCGCTACCGGAAAGACCTCCATCAAAGGGGACAAAAAGTAGTGGGCGCGGACACAAAAGAGGGAAGGGGAGTTAGGCAAGGCTTCCCAGGGGTCGGCTTAAAGGTTGCCCTTCACTCGAAGCTCGGGGAGGAAGGGGTCAAAACTCGCGAGCCGAAGGGACCCAGTCAGACCCCTTAGGGGGGGGAACCATGTGGCGCAGTGGAATAAACACAACTTGAAGGCGGGGGAAAGACCTATCGCTTCAGATCGTCGGTCAGCAAACGGAAAATCAACCGTTCAAGGACCAAGATGATCCAAAAGTGTTGACAAAAAAGGACATTACCCGAAGCACCCTGGAGCATAGGAAAGCACCTCGGAGCGGGAAATTGCGGCTTCAAAAGCAAGGAAAATGAACGCCAAAGTTTGACAAAGGAAGAAAAAACTACTAACAAGGGGAGTCGGTTGGTGTTCACAGTGAGCAAGTCAGTCGGCTTTTCGAAAGGGGAAAATTGTCATTTGGAAAAAAGAGAGGGACTGAGATTTCAAGAAAAGGTCAAAGGTTGAAGAAGGGAAGAATCCCATCGCGAAAGGACAGGGGGGGCTGTAATCGAGGTCCTAAAAATTCGGGGGAAAGTCCGAATTCTACGTGTAAGAGTGAATAGGGAAAACAGAAGCCTCAAAAAAGACGAGGGAAAGGCCAATTGCACGCGACCACGATAGAAAGGAAGGAGGAGGTATGGGAAGAATTCTCGTAAAGAGCCGAGGTCGTCTGTAGTGGTAAAGGGAAGCGATGCTCCTTGTGGGGAAAGCGGCAAGAAATCCCTCTCCTTGCCGGTAATTGGCACCTACTCACAAGGAGACTTCATCGAGACTTGATTGTGGGAGGAGAAAGGATAGAGAAAATATACGGAAATGTGAAGTTCGTGGGGGGGTTGAAAACGGCCCACAGACTTGAGCAGCAGAACTTCAGAAACGAGGAGAATTTTCAACCTGGCCATGATCGTCGCGATACGTTTCCAACTACGGGGAAGCCGCGGTAGTGCAGAATACCATGAAAAAAATCAGCGCGACGTAGAGGGCAAGGAAAATAGAATACGTAGGGAAGAAAAAAAAAAAACCAAGGGTCTATCCTTCGTTTTTAAATGCGAAAAAGGCAGGAGTCCAGGGGGAAGGACATAAAAGGTGGGGGATGATTTCCGGCAACTAAGCGTGACAAAATGACACACTGTGCGAGGAAGACTAATTAACAGAAAGCGGGGAAAAAAGGGAGGGAACGTCTATTTTTAAGATCTCTGATAAAGCGTTTTGAAAAGGGTGCCAGAAGGGAAGATTCGCGTCTGGGGGGTGAAATCAGGAGTGTTCAACCAGCTCGAAATGACGGTGTCGCCAGCCACAAAATTCGGTTGGGGGGGGAGGAGAGATCGAGTGGGGAAACAAGGCCTGGGTGTTCGAAATGATGGGACCTGAGTGTAGAAATCTCTTTAAGGAAAGCCATACGAGGTCGCCCGAGAGCAGGTGGAAAAAAAAGTACTCCGGGAGGGAAGAAGGGGTTCATGAATTTATAGGTTGGTCAAACATCTCGCGAGTTGTGAAAAAGGGAAATGGGAGCACAAAAAATTGGATGGGTAGTGCAAAGGTTGAGAAGAGGGTAATTTGGGTGGGAGAAGATGGGAGGGTGAGATTTGGGGGGACCCGGAAGCGTCTGAGCGTTGCGGTACCGCCCTCAGGACGATTTGTCAAAGGGAAGGGAAAGCTGAAAACTCAAACGGAGACGGTAAATACCAAGAGGAAAGGGGGGCTGCATTCGAGGAGCATCGGGTTCGGGAAGCGGCCGACCTTAGGAAAGTAAAAGAGCGCCAATTGGGAAGGTTCACACAACGTACACAGCTGACCTTGCAACGGGGGGCCAGGTCGGGGGCACGCAACACAGGGAGGGAGGAAAATAAGAGATAAAAAAACCCTGCACCATCAGGGGGGGACTAAAACTATTGCAGATGTGGGTTCGCACTCGAAGCCGTATCCGCACGAAGGAAACTAACCAGGTCTTACTTCGTGCGAGACAGCCTAAATGGTAAACAGAATGCCAAAGAAACTGAATATCTTTACAAAAAAAATGAGAAAATGGGGGGGGGAAGGGGGGCAAGAAGGAACTCGACAAACCCTTTCAAAACGGCTCAAATCAAGCCGGTTAAAGGAACAAGAAGGAAAAAAGAAAAAAAAGAAAAAACATTCAAGGAAAAAAAGGAGAAAAGGGGGGATACCTCCCATCAACTGGGGGGGGAAGTATCTTGGAAAAAAAGAGGGTCTGTGACCAACTCTCCCGCATCTTCAAAATCCGGCGTCATTCGTGCGATACGGAAAAAGTCTCTCGGGGCGGTCGCAAAGCGGCTCCAGAAACAGCACCTGAAAAAGAAGGTCCATCCTTTAAAACCACAGTCCTGTCTCACTCGCGGCAGCTAAAATTAAGAAAAGTTAGGGGAATCTGGCAAGCTGGTAAACCAAAAAACTAAAGCTCAGGAGGGCGGGAAATGAAGGGCCTACAAACATCGTTAATATCTATACAGTGGAAAAAAAACAAGCAAGAGGAAGAGATATCGCATCCGTGACGCCCCTAGAAGGGGGAAAAACCAGAAGGGGAGAGGGACTCGCCAACGAAAAACTTAAACATGCAATTGCCACTGCGGGCCTCCTGATTTGGAAGCAGGCCCTTCGCAGAGGGTCGATATGACCCAACCTCGGAAGAAAAGGTAGAGGGTTCTCATTCGAGGGGAAGCAGTTGCCGCAGTATTAAGAGGGCACAAAAAGAAAGGGGCAAGAGAGCAGATTCAAGACCAGAACGGTCTTCCCAGGAAAAGAGGGGGGGTTTTTTGTTCTAGATGGCTTATCGCGTTGGCTTGTTCCGGGTAAAAAAAAAAGAGGATCACATTGGAGGTGTAAAAAAGCGTGTGGACCGCCGATTAAGCGAAACACACCAGAGCCAGACGCGGGGGGCGAATTTGTCAAAAAATCCCAGCCGCTAAGATTGAAGATGGCGGGAGGGGGGGGGGGCGGGGGGGGAAAACCAAAAGGGAGCAAGTCTCTGGTCCGTTTTTACATGCTACAGAGGAGGATCCGACACGGACCAGAGGAAGTGGCAGAATCCAAAAAGGACGAGAGGAAAAAAAGGGGTCAATCGTACGTCAAAAAGGCCTTAACCGCGCCAGACGAACGGTGAGGCCAGTGGGTGAGAAAAAAAATCAATAGACACGCCGAAGTCCCGCCCTCTAAAAAGAAGGGAAAAAGGGGGGCAAGATTCCTCCCCTTCATTTTCTCACTGTGATGACCCCGAAGAAGGGGGGGGGGAGGTAACCGGTGAAATATAGAGAATCAGAAAGCCGGTCCAAACATCACCGGAAAGGGCAAAGGCCGATGTCAGGAATCAAACCAGGGGGGAAAAAATATTACCCATGAGAAAAGGAATTATTGAGGGCGCATAGAGCAAAATCGCGGCATCAGGAAGGAGGTAGGCGTAAAGGAGTGCGAACGCGAAGGGGAGAACCCTGCAGGGGAAGGAGAAAAAAAAAAAGAGTTTGTCTTTCGGGGGTCAATATACTGAACAGATCTTATATTGAGGGGGGAGGGAAAAAAACAACCGCCTCGATTCAAAAGTCAGGTTGTTCCGGAAAAAGGCGGAGGTGGCCAGAGAAAGGGAATGGAGGATAAGAAACTGGGCCTGCGGCTGGAAGTTATACAGGAGGAGCGGGGTCGAGGGGTTAGCGAACAAGTGAATCCTCACCCAAACGCTGTATAAGGGGAAAGGGAGGGGAAGGGGAAAGACCAAATAATCGTCGCTTGAGGGTTCAAGTCGGGAGAGGCACTTGGAAGAATGTATACCAGTAGGTGAATTGAAAGGGAAACAAGAATAAGACCTTTTGGGGGGAAGGCAAAATATCAAGAGGGCAGGGAGGGAACACACGCAGGAAAAAACTATCGTCTGAACTGGTGATTAATCTGGAAGGACGGAGAGGGGGCCCACAATCGGAAAACATAATGTTAGCGTAGGTTTTTTTGCCAATCCCCAACGAACGATAACGTGACACCCGACAGCGAAAAAACGACGAAACTGCGCCTTTTTCCAAGTTAAGGGAAAAGCGATACTTCGGGCGGCATACTTCAAGAAGAGGGGTTCGATAGAAAACCTAGGAAGAAAGCAAAAAGATTTCAACCGAACCAGTCAGTTTTATATACTATTCCCTATCGGAAAAAGAGAAGGGAAAAAAGAGACATGAGGAACAGGAGGGCCATCCTTTAAATTTGGGGGAAGATCCAATATTTGTCACTGCCTCATAGGAGTGAAATTAAAAAGGAATTAAGACGGATACATTAGAGGATAGCGGTAAGTCTCTGTTTACAATCAGAAGTGGTGGGTAAAGCTGGGGTTGGGGTCTGCGGGGAGAGAAAGCCCGGAAAAAGGTGTTGATCGAGTGGGTCCGAAAATTCAGAATCGTGTCATAGAAAGAAAAACCTTGAGGTTTGGATGCGCAAAAGCGCGTGACGACCAGAAGGGTGTAAAAAAGGGGGGGAAAGGGGGACTGTCGAGTTGTCTAAAAAGCCTGGGCTCAGTCGAACCTGTATGTGTGAGGAAATTCGGCCAAAAAATCGGAAATCGTAAGCAAGAAAAACTTAGGGGGAAGAAAGGGGGTCTAGTTTACAAGAAACATCTACCTTGAAAAATAAAAGAACGGTACGCCAAAGGGTGGGCGGATCGCGGGAGAAGAGGGGGGGAAACGGGTTTGTGGTTCAAAAAAGATGCCTTGAACTGAGTCCGTGTCCCGCGCAACCAAAAAAGCAGGGGGGGGGGGGAGGTCCCCCCTCTAGAGTGTGAATGGTCGTGGAATACGTACCTGTACCAATGCTCAAAGGGAAAAGCTTACCAGAAAGAGGTTCATGATGGGGGCAAACTCAGGGGCAAGACTTTGGCGTTTCATGGTCTCAAGACATGGGGGAAAAGGGTTGATGAAGGGCGGAGCTCCGTTTGATTGAGGTGAAAAAAAAAAAAGCCCTCTTTATAATGGGAGTGGGGGGGGAGGGCGGGTGGGGTACTCGCACAACTTAGGAATAGTAAGAGCAGGGAAGACAAACCAAGAAAAAAGAAAAGTGGTATCAAAAGCCAGCTTGTGGGGGTCCTCAAATCTATGTCAAAGCCTACCTCGCAGCATACCGGTCTTAAGACTGCTCACGCCGGGCAGATTGCCAATCAAAGTGATTCGGGGTAGAAAGCAGTGTCATTTAGGGGAACCTAGTTATTGGTTCCGTAAAGAGCGCAAGTTTAAAGAGACCTGGAGGGACATGAAAGCCGCGGAAAGATCACAAAGGAAAAATCAATAGAAAAAAATTAACTTACTGTTTAAAATGGAGGAGGGGAAAGCAAGAAAAAGCACGTTGGGTGGGCATCCAGTTTCCGTCAGTGAAAATTAGGTTTCTTACCTCGCCCAGCTTGCTCCACAGACAGGGGTAGGACCATCCTAATAAGCTGACACCGAATAACTCGAGGGAAAGAACGCAAATACGTCAAGTCCCGGAACTCCAAAAGTATCGCCCTAGCAGAAGCCTTAAAATCAATTTTGGAACACCCGGCAGGGGAGGAAAAAAAAGCACAACCAAAAAAGGGAAGGGGGGGGGGGAACTGAAGACACCGAGAATTTGACGGAGGCATGGGGGCGAAACCCGAGACAACAAGAAAGACGACGCGCGGTCGGACTCACTACCAAAAACTAACAGATGGGGTCCGATAAACTCTGAGGAGAATGGGACACCTGCGGGAAATCGATCCTTACATAACGTTAGCCTCAGAGACAGGTGCTCATTCCGGGAATTAACAGAAAAAGAAGGTTCAATTGGCCTTCACTTGACCCAGTGCCAAGAAGGAGTATAAACGACGAAGGCCATCCACTCCGATATAGTCTGACGAGGACAGAGGGATCGGCTCACCATTAAAGTTGTGTGCTAATCTAAAGAGTGCATGTTATACTAAAAATCCCGCTGCGGAAAAGGAGCGCAAACTTCCTATCCGCGCTCTGACAGGAAAAACCCAAGGAAAAAAGGAAGCCGCGTTTGATCAACGTCAAATGCGGTCGTGTTGGGGGCGCGGTAAAGAAAGAGAAGCAATGGGTTTCGCAGTCGGGACGAAGAGGATTCCGAGCCACCTCAAAAAGCAGACGAGGAGTGACAGGAGTTGCTAAAGCTTCCCCCGAGCTAATATGGGGCTGTACGTTGCTTGTCAGCTTCAATTCGCACTAGAGGGGAAGGGGTACCCGACCAAACACCGGAAATAACTCGCCTTCTTCCAGGTAAGGACTCTAAAGGGCACACCGAAAGGAAAACTCTCGGGGGGTTCGGACGGCAAGATAATCGGGAAAAGCGGGGAGCCCCTCAAACCGGGTGAGGCTTGAAATTGGGGGGGAGACCTGCACTCAGAAAGAAACGAATAAGCCTCGCCAGCCGATCTAGAATAAAGGAAAGGGAGCACCCTATTTTAGAAGATGTATCGCTGTGTAATACAAACACTTGGAGGGAATCAGGAGGGGAGGGCAGGAAAACCGAGGTCCGAAAAAAAGAAAAATGAGGACAAAAGAAGGATGTTCAGGACGAAAACGCTGGTGTACGAAGAAATCACAAAGGTCCTGAGCTGTATTGACCATATACCAGCCTCGCGGACGAGAGGGGATCATGAAATGGCGCCGGTTCTGAAAAAAAAAAAAAAACAAACGCGCCACTTAAACCCTAGAGAAAGGGGAAAAAGCCTTTTCTTTAGGTGGTGGGGTCCCCGGGTCCGGAAAATAAGGGGGGGGGGTCGAAGGTTTAAGAATTGACGGATGAACCAGAGGCGAGAGGACTTTAAGCAGAGAGGGGTGTTTCCGGGTGACACAGGCGAGGGGGATCCCAATAACGGGGGGCAAACTGGGTAGGAGAAAGTTCCTGCGAGGACCCAATGCAGGAATGAGGGCCTTGGTTGGTTAGTGAGGAAAAAAAACCTGGACCTAAAAGGGTTAATGCGAGGGGTAGGGGGGAATCGGAAAAAAAGGGGCGTCGACCAAATCGAACGAGTCGCGGGGGGAATGCCACTTTAAGTCGACGTGTGAACGCCAGTCGGGGGAAAAGAAAGGCTCGTGGGAAGAGAAATAAAAAAAAGGACGTCACTCGACCAAAAGGGAGCAAAAGGTCGAAGACGTAGTCGTGAATTCGATTGGGGGAGTGGCGCGGAGTGCGGGGGAACCTGAAAAAACAGAAAAGAGGGGAGGAGAGTTAGTTTGGCCCAACAAAACGAAAGCGGACTTGACCACCGACCCACGAAGGAGGGAGCTTCCGTGGAACCGGGTCGAGGAGAGCGGATTGGGCGGCGGGCCGGCGGGTCGCTCTCCGGAAACAATGCGGGGGCTAGAGAAAAAGAAAAGTCGCAATCATCCGCGAGGGACCAACCGACCTCAAGGGTGGGAGATTGACGAGGTAAATAGATCCCCAAGCCCGTGCATGAGGGGGGAGTCCATGTCTGTTGACCGGCAGGTTAGAACACAGAGGTGTGAAAGTTGGGGTCAGTATGGTGACCAATACCGGGATAAAGTGGTCAAGGGAAAAAGGAGGGCCCCCGTTTAGGTTGGCGTTCTTGGGAGTGCACCGGGCCGGCAACCTTGGTGTGTGCGGTGAAATTTGGGGCGGAAAGTAACACAACCGGGCGGCAGACGAACAAGAAAAAATTACGCCCGGGTGACTCCGATCTTTTGAAGCGGCCGCCTCGAAGCGGCGGGTGGGTCTGCTTCCGTAACGAGAATGGGGGACTTTGGGGGGGGGGAGGAGTTTTTACGCCCATCTCAAATAACTGTTAGGAAAGAACACCAGTCAAGGGGGGGGGACTGCTCGCGAGGACGACAAAATGCCGTGTTGGTAAAAAGGATGGATCTGGAGGGCGCAACTGGGAGAGAAGAGAGGGGCCGGGCTTTGAGATGGTCGAAAAGCAGGTGGAACCTCAGGAACGGCCGACTGCGGGGAAAAGGGATAGGCGAGGTACAAAAGGATCCTAGAAAAAGATTACTGTGACCAACAACACTGGGGGGGAAAAAAGGGGTTGGATGGGTCGCAATCGCGTGTGAAGAAAGGCATTTTCTCCATGTTTTTGCTTCATGGCTTTTTCTGGGCAAGGTGGAGAATTT
>Ga0179593_1346639_pt1 | contig 10167 bp, 16 predicted proteins | sample CZODoug2_1_08_16_FD_185931 | JGI IMG/M metagenome (GOLD analysis project Ga0179593, IMG submission 185931) | Vadose zone soil fungal communities from Angelo Coast Range Reserve, California, USA - CZODoug2_1_08_16fungal (PacBio error correction) | ecosystem: Environmental > Terrestrial > Soil >...
ATAGGGCAGCCCGGAGAATGGGAGGTCAAAAAAAGAGAAAAGATCCCACCGCAAACTGCCGATAGCGGAAAGGGGAAAAAGGGTGGTTAAAACACCCTCAGAAAGGTAAAAACGCAAACATAAGAAAACACAGTAGAGGGGAAAAAAATGGAAGTAGAAAGATGGGCACGTGGGAAAGTGTGATGGTGAGTCTTCTTCAAGGAGGAAGGGTCGTAGCCAAAAGGCACGGAATGGAAGGCGCAAAGAGTTGACACGGGCGGTGTAGTAGGCCTTCCTGAGGATACGTGGGTATGTTTCAGAGGGGGGGGGGGGGGGATAAGCACCATTGCGCAGAAATATAGGGGATTGTACGGAGAGGGGGTACTATCAATAGGAAACAGGGGAAGGAGACTGTTATACTGGGACGTGAAAATACGCAGGGGAGAATACAAACAAGATCAGTAACCGGGAGGGTGTGAAAGCGGTGAGAAAAAAAAAAAACAAAAAAATGAAAAGATATCTGGTAAAAATAAAGTGCAAAAAACAAAACTAAGGGGGGGGTTTAATGGGGAATTTCTTTGTCGCGGGAAACGATTCTCTAGGCCTTTTCAATCTGAAGAGAAAGGGTTGAACAACCTTGTTCAGGCGGTGTAATGATCTACACTTGAAGAAGGGAAAACCGTGAAAAATTCTTTCACTTGAGGAGATCGCCGCTCGCTGAACGACTACGACCCAGTCTTTAATAGTCGCAAAAAAAAAAGAGCCATGAGAATCATAAATATAGGGGAAGCAGATTTGGAAAGACCCTCGTGGACTAAGGGGAGGCTCAAAACGATGCCAGATCTCTGAAATCAAAAAAACCACAAACAGAAAAATTATTATGAGGAAAGAAGATCGGAAATCATCAGAAAAACGAGGAGAAGCAAGATTCCATGATGGGATTGTCACAAATATGGGTGTTTTTTAGGGCTGATTAGGACTCGAGAAACGATTCCTCAAAGAGCCGTTCACGAGGGTCTTAAGGAGTTCGCGATAGCGGAGACCTCGGTCCCGAATGGGTTTGGTAAGGCAGCAGGCAGAAGTGGAAGAAAGCCACCCCGCCCAAGGTTTTCAAATTGTCTCGGGGGAAGCTGGCAACCCTTAGCGAGAAGGGCCCGCGACCGCAAATTGAATGAAACGACGTGCCCACGTGTAAGGAACTTTTTTTCACGATCAAGGGTGGGATAGAACCATCCATCGTCCCTCAGGACGAGGACTCCTCAAACACTCACCGTGCCCATCTTACGCCTATTGAAGGAATAACAGGGTGTTTATACCGACGAACCCGTCGCCCTTGAGGAAGCGACTCACCCAGTCAACATCCTTTTTCTGTTAGGTCGCAATTGTAAATAGAAATCACCAAAACAAGGAGGGAACGGACATACCGACTCAAACACAAACCTCTCCGGACCAACAGGGACTCCTGAAACGGGGTGCCCCAACGACGGTTTTCGGAATGTTGTGTTTGGACTTGGAGGGGAGAGGTGTGAACACCACTAAATGCAAATGTATCCCGCGTAGCGGGGAGACTGAGATGGGGTGGAAAGCGGAAGAGTACAATCTCCAATAATCGCCCGCCGGGCCGAAGCATTTTCCCGCATAACTGCGAGGAGATGCAGAGTAGGAAACCAAGTTGAAGAAGGCGCCTTAAAGGGGTAGTGCCCAGAAAAAAATGCGGGTAGAGACCTCGAGCGGTGATACTCGCGGTCCAAAATGGGTGTCGAGAAAAGGGCTATCGTATAATCAAAAGGAAATGACAGAGAAGCGGTGTGGGGGAATCGCCCATAGTTTGAACCGACCGTACAAAGGGAGAAGGGAAGAATAAAGAAAGAAGACGAGGGGACAAGCCCGAGCCAGGGTATCCACTGCTCCGGTATTCTGGGTCTAGACGCAGGAGGAAAAAGATAGGGGGGACCTACAAGAGGACTCACGAAGGAAAGGTAAGGATCCAAGGGGGAGGGAAAAAGATGAGGGAAATGCATAATGGGGATAGGGAAGTTAAAAAGAACAAGGAAATCTACATCAAACGCAACATTCCCGATGGGCCTCTATAGAAACTTAACCAAAAGGAGAATCAGTCCGACTCTACGATGAGAGGAAGAGAAGAACTCAATAGAAAAAAAAGGACGCGCCTAAAAAAAAACACCCAAAAGAAGGGAGCCGGAGGAGTGTGGAGAGAGGAAAGGGGAAATGCGGGGAAGAAAAAGGGAAAGAAATTTGACAAAGAAACAGTCGTGCGGCATGACCCGATGCCAAGAAAGTCGGAAACAAGGGGCCCAATCAAACGGGGTCGAATTCAAGGTTATACAACGACGGGAAAAAAAGGAAGAGGGGATAAAGTAGGGAAAAAAAGAGGGATGCGGGGGGAAAAATCCAACGTGTGATGAAAAGTGGATGAGGGGGGGGAGAGGAGAGAAACCTTTAAAAAGGACGGGAAAGCGGGAGGGCACTCCGGGGTGAAGCGGGCTGAGGGTCAAGGGGACAACAGAAGGGAAAGATGAACGGCAAGAGACTCGTGGGGGGGCAAAAGGGACAAGAAACATACCAAGGCTCCGGCAATATCCAAAAGGTGCATTCTTGCACAACAAGCCAACTGGGGATGGGACACAGTACTTCTCAGTCACCTGGCGGGGGTCAGAGGGAAAGCGAGGTAAGCAAAAAAGAACTGTGATGACTGGGTGGGCGCGTTTTCATAGGAACCCAGGGGAGAGACGCAGAGAGGTAAAGGCGAAGGAGTGCTCGCAAAAAAGATGTGAGATACGAGCGGGTGCGCTTTCACCGTCCGATTGAGCAAGTGAGAAAAAAAAGGAGAATTCGCTGATGAAAAAGACGCCCTTCCAGGTTATATGGTTAGGTGTCGAGGTAAGCAGGAAAACGGGGTTCTTCGAAAAAAAAACAGACAAAGGAGGGACATAGACAACGACAATACGGGGAGGACACAAGAGGCGGCCGAGGAATGAAACGGAAGAGGGAACGAAGGACACTGTGACTAGGTTTGTTGAGTAAAATGGGGATGCAAAGGGAAATGGGAACAAGGGGGCAATGGTATAGGAGAGGTGCTTGGTAACACGAAATGAACTAAAAACGAGAGGGAATTAGTCTGAGGGGGGATGAGGTGCGGCCTTGACTACTGGGCCTGGTCGACCATCAACCTTACTAACAAAGCAACAAAAACGCCACCATAAGTTGAGGAACAGCGAGACAGGTGACCAAAAAACAAAAGAAAAACTCAAGGAAAAAAAAACCCCAAGTGAAGGGGCGCTGCAACGCTTCCAAGAGAAAAAGATCAAGATCCCAGCAAAAAGAAAAACGAAGAGTAGCAAGCGAGTGAAGGGAAAGGGCAGGGCGGAACGTGGCCCATATTCGTAGGCAGAAACGTCTCAAATTATACATATGGGGCGCAGCAAAATCACAAATAAATAAAAAAACAAAAAGAGGGAAAGGGAAGATCCAACAGCGTAAGAAAGGAGAAGCCACAGGCTCTCAACCCAGAGTGGTGGAAACCATAGGACATGCGAATCTAAAAAAGAAGGTGGGACAATACCGAAACGCCCAATGTCATTCCAATGGAGCAAGATGGAAAACCCGCAAAGGCGGAGAAACAGTAAAAGGGAAACAACCATGAAACAGAAACGCCGGGGGGAAAGAAGGGGGAAAAGAGGAGAGATCGCCTCCTACGTGAGGAAGAGAAAGGTGCCTCGAGGAAGACAAAAGGTAAAGTCACAAAAGGGGGGGACACTCTAAAGGTAAGGTACAGGGCGCACAGCAAAAGGACAGGGTGGGGAAGGGTTGTGGGGATAAGGGCAGGCATATTGGCAGAAGAGGAAATCCATAATTTCAGAAGTACTAAGAAAACGGGCGCCACAAAACAAGAACGAGTATACTCGTTGAAAAACGAAAAGGTAGCCTTGCGCATAGGTATAGGAGGGAGACAAACAGAAAGCAAGCGCAAAGACAAAGGGAAAATAAAAGACCAAAGAGCCAATAAAGAAATCGGACAACTCGATAAAAACGAGAGGAGGGGAAACTCAGAGAATGGGCGGTGTTGGGAGGAGGGGCAAGTTCTGCGGATTTATCATTGTAATCTGAGAAGTCTACAGAGCAGAAGAAAAGGCCGGGGGGGTGGCCAGACCTATCTAGTACATACACTAGAGAGGTGGGGGGGGGGGTGGAAGGGGATCCAATTCCTTAAAGTCAAATGGCCCATGCAGGCGTCAAGGACTAGACTGGATGAGCTGAGAGAGAGAGGAGAAGAGGGCGGGCACAAACGACATAGCTGACGTCAACAAAAGAAAACAATAAGAGAGGAGATATCCTCTTAGGCGATGAGCTAGTCGGGTGGTTAACATTGAAGTTGCGGAAAGGAAGATTTTTCGAGACTACGCAAATAGGTGGTAGAGTTCGCGGAGAGAGGGGGGGAGGGAAAGATTAAGGAAAATGGCAAAGTGGCATGAGCGCGAATCTCCAGAGCGGGGGGTGGACGGTTTCTATAAGGGGGATAAGGGAAACTATTTGTCAAGAATGAACTAAAAAAAAAAAAGGCAACTATTACGCAACGATGAGCTCCGAAAGGGTAAGAAAAAGGGGAGGCCGTAAATATACAGGACGTCGCGTGATACGAAGGGACAGGGAAAAGAAGAGGGAAGGAAGCGTTATGTTACGGCATATTGGAGAGTGATGGCGAGAAAGATAGAGTCCGAAGGGTGGAGGCAGAGGAAACTTTTTTGGCTTGTTAGGGGAAGGTGGATGGGAGACAAAAGAAGGGCATAGGGACAAAAAAAAAAGAAAAAAAAAAAAAAACGCGAACGCTTACCCTTGGGGGGTCATAGGGGTCTACTCACAGCGTAGGTAACGTGGTCAAAAAAAAGAAGTTTGAAGGGAACCAAAGTTTGACGTTTACACAATAAAAGAGGACTTACTACAATCTATGTAGGAAAAAAGAAGGTCGAGGTCCGTGTGTCAGATGTCTATCTCTACGACGAAACGACCGGAAAAACACCGTGCGGTGGACTAGGGGATAACTCGAGAACGGCGCCTGAGTGGGCTCCGTGCGATAGGAGGCATGGAAGCGGAAGGTCAAACATCAAGGAGCGGGTGAGGATAAGTTGGGGGACGGGGGTTGGACGCGAGAACTGAAATAGTAAGCACTACAGTGAACAGAGCGGGCATACTGGGGGAAAGCATGGGACTAGTGGTAAAAAAGGGGAAAACGGACGGAAACACATATCACAGTGGACAGGGGAGGGTAAGAAAGGACAGGGGAAATCAATCTGTCAGAAGGAATAGGGGAAAAGGGAGAAGGTAAGGGAAGAAACAAAATTGTCTTGTGAAACTCAAGGAAAGAGGGAGGGTGGGGTCACAGATAGCAGGAAGGGAAAAGGGGAAAATCACCGGAATTTGAGTAGGCGCGTGGAAACAAAAATACCGGAAAGGGATGTGGGATAAAGGAGGAGAGGGAGAGAGACCCCCAGGAGGAATAGGTTGTGAAGGCGTGGTTGGTGAGAAAAAAAAGAAAAGAAAAGAGAGAGTTCAGAAAATATCAGAGAAGAAGAAAAAAAGTCGAAGAAGGGGGCTCACACTTGTAGATTCCAAGAAGCAGGAAGTATGGATCTTATCAAAAGGGGAAAACTTGAAAAATCAATGGACTGGACGAAGAGGGTGAGAAATGACGGGAAATTCTGTCGGAGAAGGGGGGAAAAAAAGGGGATAAAAAATGTAGCTTACACTGATAGAGCGGACAGAAGAGGGAGGACATGGGACGGGGGGGTCATGTTTATGGAGTATAAAAAGGTAGAAAAGAGAGGACATCGTAGTAGATGGTATCCAGATCGAATCTAAGAAGGTTGTGGGGGGGTGGAAGAACGTGTGTGCATATGCCAGAAGTAAGCTGTGTGAATAGGAGAAGTAGTACTTAAATGGAAGAGAAGGATATGAACCAAGAGGGAGGACCTAATATGCTGGGAGAAACAGGGGCACGTAGAGGTGTGAGGGACGAGATGTAGAAACAATAATCTAGGAGACAAAGTGGAGATTGTGGTGCGGAGTCAGGAAAAAGGCAGGAAAAGAGCGGGGGAGAGGAGAAGAGGGGAGTAGATACGACAGATTTGATTGTCCGGAGAGTATGCTGATAGGCTAAGAAAGAGAACGGCGATACGTTAAAACGACACGGGGTGGACAGCATTTACGTGAGTATAATCAGGACGATAAGGAAAAATCACGTATCTAAAGGCTCAAGGAGAAGAAAAGAAAAGCAGGAAGGTCCGACGGCTGGGTATGAAAGAAAAAAAGTTAGAAAAAAGTCAAGGCTTTGCAAAGGCGATACATGGGGGGGGATTAGTCGACCGGAGATTCTAGGTGCAGATGTTTAAAAGATCAGGAAAATCCGGCGGGACCCAAAAGAAAAGAAAGGAAAGGGAGCTGGTCGGGATGCAAAGCAGAACGGAAGAGCAGGGATCAAAGAAAAAAAGAAAAAAGAGGGGAAAGGTGAAAAGAGGGGGAATGAGGGGGAGGGAGGGGGATGCGGGGAAAAATGGGCCCAAAATCAACAGAGGGGATTTTCCTGGCATACGTGGGAGGGGTACCCAACCGCTCAGAAGGAAGGGCAGAGAAAAAGCCAAGAACGTGTGAAAAAAAAAAAACCCGAGAAGGAAAAAGAGGGGAGGCAAAAGGGAAGAAGAAGGACAGGGGGACCAAGGAAGGGAAAAAGAGGAAGCTCACACAAGGTCGCTGTTCCCCCAACTTTAATGAAAAGGATTGGGAACAGGCTTGGTTAGGCTTTTCTGAAGGAAAATTCTAAGGGGAAGGGGGGAGGTATCTAAAACCGGCGTCCATTAAAATATGGCAAAGATGGGTGCACGGCGTGTGTTTTTTGAAGGAGTAATGAAAGGGACTAAATTGTGGGAGGGTTAGAGGTCCCAAATGCAGAAGGGAAATAGGAGCAAGGGAGGGCCAAGGGAGCTTTTTGGCGAGTCATCTGACACGGTAATTGGAACGGAAGGGATGGGCAGAGGAGAAAAAAATAGCCCAGTAAGGAGAAAATAGGGGAAACACGTTTGGGAGATAGTGATGTCTCATAGGGAACATAAGAAATGGTCTAGTGGGGAGAGCTTAAGCGAAAAGTTTTAACAAACTGTGCGCCGGGGATCGACAAGATGTCGGCGCCGTCTCAAAAAAGTAGGGGCCAGTAGGAACGAACGCTCGAATCAACTGAAACCTCAGGTACAGAATTTCCTTAAGAGTATCAGAATGAGCATTTCGAACAGAATCCGGTCACAAACCACCTTCTGGCAAGCAAAGCGTTTGGAAACGAGGGGTATATGCTTCTCGTCAGGAGCACTAGACCGAAGGCAGACAGAACCCAACAACGGAGAGGAGGATCTATATATCGGGGGCAATCGCCGGAATAGGCGCGGAGATGAAGAAAGAAAAAAAAGAAGGGTTTCTTGATCGTTTTTGCCAAAGATAGGGTGCCAGAGGATGAGTCGGAAAAGAGATGCGGGACTTGCAGCCGGGGACGAAGAAAGGGGAAGGTCCGAGCGGAGCTCCTGCAGTGCAACGAAGGTTTTTTGAAGGCAAAGCAAAAGAAGCAAAGTGTAGAGAGCAAAAAAACAAAGTTGGGTGAAAAAAAAGGGGGGGGGGAAGCAGATCTTTGACAAGCGCCTTTGGCAGAGGTACAGAACTCCCTCTACCACCGAAAGAGCGAAACAAACCTGCCCATCTTGTGACGGGTGGGCCTTCGAAGGGGGGGGGGGGGAAATAAACCTCAATAGACCTTCAAGGAAAGAGGCCTCGCACAAATCAGGGGGAAAAATACTTGAAAAGCTGCGGCAAAGGGGTGGATCCCTAAACCTCACCCGGTAACTCAAGCCGACTCAACCAAAAACGGAAGAAGGAAAACAGGGGGGGGTCGAATCTTCTGAAAGGTGGGGGAGAACCTAGAAACCGCACACCTTCGCCACTTAGAAGCCCCACAAACGCTCCTTTCCCCAATCCTCGTCTAATGACAAGTTTGGAAACAGAGAAAAGGGTTTCGTTCTCAGGGGGGGGGGGGGAAGGATTAAGGGGGGTCACCCTATGGCAAATGTTTTAATGGGACAAAAACCGCTATACGGCAATGCGGCGGTGGGATAAATTGAGGGGGGGGGGACTCTTAAATCCGCGAATAAATGGTCTGGACGATCCAAACGAAATTTCAGAAAGTACTCATTGGGAAACCTGCCTCGCTCTTCGTCGAGACCCGAGAACAGGCTACGGAAAAGGGGGGGACGGTGCTCTTCTCACATCGTGCTCGAGACCTTGAGCGGAGAAAAAGAAGGTTCTAACGGCAGATAGCTCCGCAGGGCATCCCAGAGATTAACATAGCCTTGTCTTTGACGACCCATGGGTATAAAACCTCTGACTAGACGGGGGAGAGAAGGAAGCCGCAAAATCTCCGTCCCCTGCTCGACAGCTTGCTATCCGTGGGCCTCAAGGAAAGGGAGGTACCACGATCCTATACTTACCACAAACGCGTCTAAGCACCGGGGGGCCTCGGATAACGTAAAACCCCGCTATCTTCGATAGGCGAAAACCACATCCTCACGTGAGACCTGATCCATTCAACGAAATCAGAGCCATCAGGGCTTTCCTCGAAATCTGAAGTTGGCAATGGGGAGGGAAGAACCGGCGCAAGGGAAATTTCCAATTCCAATCTCGTGCGCGGCGGACAGCTGGAAAATAGACCGCCCCAATCAAAACTTGAAGAATTCCAGCGGGTGAAAGAAGAAAGAACCATCCGGATCGCACGGAAACCGTCCGTTGGTTCCTTTGAGCCCCCCGGGTGCGCCAGAAGGCTTCTCGCAGGCAATGCCCGAATAAAACGGGCAGGAGGACTAAAGCTCACATCCAGTCCTGCTCCAGTGAGTCAGGGAGGGAGAAAGGACAAGGGGAACTTCTCATCACCGCAGGGGGAACAGACACGCAATGGCCACCCTCGTGCCTATGGGGTTCTAGCGTTCCATTCCTCGGAAAAGGGTGGAAAAGAGATCAGGAGGAAGGAATAGTTAGTTATCGACCCCTTCAGCCTTTCACGAGCGTCCTTAGGAAGATCTTGACACAAAGTCTCGACAGCGCTGCGACGAAAGGGAACCCTGCAACTTGGGGCAGTTATGGACGGCGGATCGAAGAGGAAAAAGGAAAAGGGAACTGCGGAAGGAATTCTGAAGGGCGTCCGGAATGGGGGGTCCCAGTAAATGTCGCCGGGCAAGATGGGGCAGGGACCTAAACTTGTTAGTGGAGGGGCCACGAGAAAAAAACCGGGGTCAGCGTTCGCGGGACGCTATGGACATACTGGCCTTGGCCATCCCCAACCACTAACAAGGACGGGGCTCACAAACAGGGGGATTCCTGACAGTGGGCACCCCGAAACCCGAAAAAAATCGCCCAAGCACATATCCCGCCAAATCGCCCTCACAAAAGAAAAAAAGGAACTCAACGGCCTCGTGTCAGGCCCTTAGGATTCGTGACTCATTGTAAAAAAAGATTGGGGGGGATGAATGCTCAACCTCCTGAGGCGTAAAAAAAGATGTCCAACACGATGAATCAAGACGTCGGGGGGAGGGATAGAAAGCAGACAATGCACGGCACCAAAACCTTGAAAGAAAAGTAGGCGACCCCAAAAACCAGTGAAGATCCCCCATGGAGGAAGCACCAGACTACGTGGCCCCCCACCAAAAAAAACCAGGACGAGAGGGATAGTAGACTACTTACTACTCCTATTTCTAATACAACAGTATGGTCTGTCGGAGCAGACTACGGCCGCCACTAGACGAAAAGTTATAAAAGGAAAACCGCGACGGTCATTTTTCAGAGCCTTCCTAAAACAGCTATAGGAGCTTTTTATTCAAGGTGAAAGCAAAGATCGTCCTCGCTCAATCAGAACGACCAGGAAATCCTCTAATACAAACACTCACTCTCTAATACACGCTCAGAACACCGTCAGCCCGCTTTAACCAAAGGGGATCCCGAATGCCAAAGGGACAGATTTCCCAAAGGGAAGATAAAACCAAAGCGAGGATCCGATAGTTGGAAAACCAAAAAACACAAAAGGCTGTCGACCTGGCAGTCCTCGGGCAAGAACCAGCCTCACAAAGAGAAAAACCACCCTCGCCA
>Ga0179593_1593303_pt1 | contig 10167 bp, 9 predicted proteins | sample CZODoug2_1_08_16_FD_185931 | JGI IMG/M metagenome (GOLD analysis project Ga0179593, IMG submission 185931) | Vadose zone soil fungal communities from Angelo Coast Range Reserve, California, USA - CZODoug2_1_08_16fungal (PacBio error correction) | ecosystem: Environmental > Terrestrial > Soil >...
GGATTTACCCTCAGAGGGACCCCGAAAAGACTCGCACGCTTCTGACATCAAAAGAAAGAAGTCGTCACAAACGCAGGAAGACTCCTGGGAAGAAAGCTTCGGCAAAGGCGCGAATTTTAATCGGTGACGGCCCTGAGGAAATACTGAAAAAATTTCACTTTTTTACAATCTCACCCCCCGACCAGAGGAATCCAGGAGAAAAAAAGGCGTCGTTCTCACACAACTCGCGCTAGGGGGAAGTCAGCATCCTGCTCCACAAAACGCCCGGGAATCAAGGAGAAGCGCGTTTTAGGCAGACCAAGCCAGTCGGGAAAAGCAGGGGGGGGAAAAACTCAGCATTTGCGGAGACTGCAGCAAATCTTCAATATCTGAAAGGCCAGACCGTGGGCGAGGGGGAGAAAAACCGTCTGGCGTCACTAGCGGAAAAGCAACTTGCGAGCAGACCTGGAACCGGAGGAACCAAGGAAAAAAAAAAGGATAGCTAAGGAGGAAGAAAGTTGAAACTGACCAAGATAGGATCGGAGCCTATCTCGCGTCTCGCTCTCCTAGTCCTTTAGCGTCTCCCCGATGAGATCTAGGACGAGCGCTCTTGGGCCTATTGCATCAGCAAACGCCCCACGGGACTCATCGGGGCGGTAGACTCGTTGCTAGTCTGGGGTGTGTGGGGGTTCGTAGACGGGCGTGCAAGTGAAGGGGCCATCGTTTCCGGAAAAACGCGGAGGAATTTGCATGGGCGACTGCAGGTCGACAATGGGGGGAAAGGGCTTTAGGGGCCAGGGGCAATAAGCCAATCAGAGTTCCGGATGGCCCACTTGCTCCCACATCCACAACACCATGGGGGGGGGGGGTTTGGGGGGGGGGGCGTTTGGGGCTGGGGGACCATTCTCTATGAGGGGGAGGGCCATCCTTCCGAAATCTATGAGTTTCAGTTTTCCAAGCCCCCGCAGCGAAATTGGCAGGTCGACCGAACTCAATAGGAGTCCTCAACTCTCAGAGCCTCCGGGGGCGGTCCCTAGGCGGGGCAGAAAGGGAATTGGAACTCTTTAAGGGGAGGGGTCAAACATACTCAGGGCCTAGGGAAGATAACCTCTCTTTTGCTGTCGGTACAGTGTTAAAAGACTCAATACTTGGGTGAATCGTAAGGGAAAACGCAAGAGTCTCTCTTCTGGCAGTTGCCAAAGTAAGAAAAGAAGTTCGAAAACCGGCAAAGGGACTGTCCTTTGGGAACGCTGTTGAAGGAGGAGGTCCTAAATCAAATTCTTATGAAAAAGGAATAAAGCGGGCTTGTTCGGAAAACTAGGAGAGTTCCTTGATTCAAAGGTATCGGAAAAGAAAAGTTGCCGCGATCGCGAGTGGCGGGTGGCTGAGAGATTACAATGGCCGGAGGGATTATGGTAAAATAGGAGTCATTGGTTCAAATCCGGGGAAAGGGATTTCCAATTTTCATTTCGACAGACGTAAAAAGCAGTGACAGGGAACGGGGGCTTTTGGGGGACGAGATTTATGTCCAGGGACGGGGATTTCGGTAAAAGGGAAAAAAAAGACGTTTTTCGGGGTGACGCGTATCTTACCGGAAAGACGATGATACAATCTCAATGTATCTGGAAAAGGACAACCAAATCGCAGGTTATTGTAAATGTTGGGGAAACAGCTGAGAAACAATTGAAAGTGTTTAGGAAAAAAAAGAAGGGGGAAACCTGTTTAAGATCATACCGAGGAAAAAGGGAACAGCATCGGAGAGTCCGCGAGAAGTGCGCATAAGAAAAAGCAGGTGGAGGGATCTATCAACTCAATTACATTGGGAGAAAGATCGCGTGGAAAAACTCGCACGTATAGAGCAAACCAAGGACAGAAAAAGTAACCGAGCCATTGCCAAGTCGAAGCCCTGACGCTGGGAGTCTTCTTCCGTGTATGGAGTCAAAGGGCCGCCCGGAGCCACGAACACCCGGTCAAACAAAAGGAGTATTGGTTCGGGCCTCACGTTTGAGAAGGGGGGGTGGAGAACGTTTATCTCAGTAAAGAGGCATGTAAAGGAAGGGCCTCAAAGATGCATACCATTCTCCGCGATTGGGAACAGAGCGTCGGAACGATAAACATGTTTTTGGGAAAAAGGTCAGGTAGGGAGTGTATGCGAGGCCGCCGAAACCAAAAACCACAAAGACAGGATTAATAGCGAGCCAAAAGAGGTACCCCAGTCTCAAAGAAAAGTACGGTTGAGTTTGAGGGTACACGGCGAGACTATTAAAAACACACGCTTGAGACAAATAGATTTACGGGGGGGGCTTAAAACTCGGGGAATCAATTAACATCCAAACAAAAAAACAGAAGAAAATAGGGGGGGGTTTTTCCTGCTTCAAGAACGCGTTTTCTACGAGAGGGGAAAAATTTTCCAAACGCGGAGAAGGACTAGGGAAAAACAAACCAGATAGATCAAAAACCAGGGAGGAGGAAAAGAGAAAGAAGGAGAGGCGCAGGGGAGTCATTCTCTGAGTTGGGAACCTGGGCAATGGAGGAGGGGACAAATGGTTAGCAAAAGAGGGGGTGCTGCCGTATGCAGGAGAACTGATGGATGCTGCTGCACTCTGGTGTATGAAAAAGGCCAATTTGACTGGAAGGAGGGTGGTACGAAAAGCGAGGGCCCGTCATCTATGTGAGGGGGGTTCAACATTCCTAAAATTCATGCGGAAACTTGCACTGCCAACCTCACCAAAGGTATTGAAGGACCTTTTGTACAGGGGGGGTCCTCCTCTAGGAACTGGTTGGAAAGGGGCTGTCTGGTCTTTGGGGGGGGATTGGATGGAAGGGACGGGGGAGTAATCCGTCAGAGGGCAAATTACTACCAGAAATCCAAACATGGGGGGATCGTCAGTCTTGAGGAAAGCTATGAGAGTTTCGTCCAGTCTGTTTGGCAGCGATAGAAGGTTCGGGAAAAAATTACATGCTGGGAATCACTGACTATCAGAATTCCAAAAGGAAGAAGGTCCAGCCCCTCATTCTTCTTTGAGGGGATTCCGCGGGGGGGAGATTTTGTATCGCAGAAAAACTGGAATCCCTAATAATACTACTCACGAGGACGTTTAGGAGAGCGCACGGGGAAGGATTTTCCATAGGGGAGGAGGGCTCTTCCTTTTTGGGAATATGAGAGGATACGAAAAAAAAAAAAAAGGGGGGGGGCCCAAAAAATCTTCGGAGAAAGACCTGTAAGAACGGGAAAAAGAAATCAAGAGTGTTTTTTTGGCTGCGCCCGGGAAAAAAAGAAGGACAAGCTCGAATCCCGCTGGCACAACATTCTTTATAGAAAAAGGTAAACGGGGATCTTGGAAGATTAAAAAACCTTTGTTCCATGTTTTGGAGAGGAAGGGGAGGGAAACAATCCACCTCGAACTTATGAAAATTTTGGATTTCTGAGAAAGAGGGAAGAAAATCTCGGAGTGCGGATAAGACCTCTAGTGAAGCGGCCTAACTAAAACTTGGATTAGTTAAATATTTTGAATCTTGTGGGCCAGTAAACTCAACTGAAGTAATGGTTCTTCAAAACATTCATCGTAAGGGCCCTTGACTTGGGAGGGGCTTCAAATAATCTAAAAATTTGGAGACAACTGTCAGGCCCTCGCTAGGGTGACATCCTGTAGGGGTTTTACCACCCGTCAGAGAAAGAATCCAGGAACGCCTCCCTTCTTCTAGCAAAATCATGTCGCGATCGGCAACTGGCATGGGTAAGGGGACCTTTAATCAATGAAATAATCGAGTTGGCCTTTCGATAAGAAAAGGCATTCAAGTCACAAGGGAAGAGAGGGTGCTTAGGAAAAAAGCTTCAAATCCAAAAAATCCATATGGGGGAGTGGCGTTGTTTGCTAAGAAAAAGAGGAGAAAAACTTCCGAAGAGCTAACAGAGTTCTTATCTCTACAAAAACCCACCTTTGCCGAATCTGGAGAGAGTCTTTGATCTTACTACTGGAAAAAAGAGGGGAACCTTAAAAAGCCAGGTAGTGGAAAAAAAATTTAAGGAGAAATGAGAATCGTGCTCTTCTTTTGAAACTCTTCCCGCCAGCGCGGAAGAAATGAGGTCCTTACCATGCTGACCCTAGGGGGTAGGATCCCCCCTCCACTGGCATGGTAGGGGGGTCGTCGTGGGAAGGTCTTAGGGTCGTCGCTGTGGGGAGAGATCGTTGCTGGTAAGATTTTTTCCTGAAGGGCTGGGGGGCCCCCTAGGGGAAAAAAGAAGCCGCTCCGCCGAGCCACCCTCTGTCGACTGACTGACTTCTTCTAAAACAGCATCTAAAAAAAAAAGGGCTTCTTCTTACCCCTCAGATTCCTTTTTCAACTTTAAGCATCTTTATTTAGAGGGGGGGGTCCCAAAAAGGGGCCCCGCCCTCCAAAAATTGAAAACTACCGGAACTGGGGAAGAACTAACTCTCCCAACCCGCAAACGGTCCGAAAAGCTCCTCTGTATTTGGGGAAAGGTAGGGATGCATAGTGGGGGGGCTGTCGTGGCGCGTAAAACAAGAGAGGGACACTATTTCCTGACTAAAGGGGGCTGGGGGAGGAAAAACGGGTTGCGGACTCCTCGCGAAGTAGGGGGGGGGAACTTGTTGAACTCAGAAAGTTGGAGAATCTTCTGCAGATCCAGACGCGGGGGGAGGCGTACTCGAAACAAAGGGAACCATCTTGGGTGAAAGGATAGGAAGGACTTCATTATTCCGAAGCAAAAGGGATTGAAAAGTACAGGAGGCTTGGGGGAAGATAAATTTTCGACAGCTGATGAGTGGAAGGGTTTCCTTTATCGAACATTATTGTTAAAAAGGTGAAAGGAAATCTGAGGTTTTCTTGAAAATGGGGAAATCCCGAGCCTTGATTGCAAATTCAGGTGGCTGAGGTGATTATGGGAAAAAAATATCCGGGGGCCCTCAGTAACGACGAAGTTACAGGGGAAAATTTCAGGTCTAATCTTTGCTAAAAGTCCAGGGAAGGGGCTGGGGGGGGGGGACGAAGGGGGTCCATAATCTTTTCTGTCCGCATTCCATTCTGGCAAAAAGAGGGTAAACTGCGAGAGGGAGGGTCAAAGGGATTGATCGAGGGAGATGGAATGGCCCGCGATGAGGCGTCAAGATGAAGGGGGGAAAGAGGAGGAGGAATAACAATCTCATCGGGGATTTGTGGGGAACTCACCGGCAGCAAGGTGCCCTCATTGAAAGGGGGGAAAGATGCGTGGAAACTTTAAGAGGAGAAAGACGGTTGAAGTACAGCAATGCGGGCAGAACTTTTCCTCAGAGTTAGGGGGAAAACATAGGGGGGGGAGAGGATCACTCAGGAAAAGGGAAGCGGTATTACGACATAGGTTCTAGTGAAAAAGAGACAGAAGAGGAGCAAACGGGTCCCACTCCATGCCAAAATCCCAATGCGATCAAGGGGTTCTAGGAGGGACTTTTTCTCTATTAGGGGGGGAAAGGGACTCCCAGCCACGAGCCAACGCCCAGAAGGAAAAGAAAGACTCACCTTGTGGTCAGAGAATTTTGGGAAAGGGGGGCTTTACAGTCCACTGAATTACATCATGAAGGTTGCAAGCCGGACGGGGCTGGAAGAAGAGCCACAGGGGGGATAACTCATCCATCGAGGCCAGGGACTATTTAATTTTTGTTTGAACGAGTATTGTGGGGGGTATTTCTATTAAAGAAAAATTAGTTTAACAACAAAAAACACACTACCAGTCCACCGTGGAGAGGCAAAGTAGGGGGGCAAGAAGTGTAACTCCCCTTTTCATGGGTGAGGAAGGGATCTTAAGTCAAGAGAGAGCTATGTCTCCAAAATATATGAGAGAGGGGGGGGACTTACACCTCGGGGGAAAGACAGTCAAATTGGGCATCGAAGCAGACTCAAAAAAAAGAAAAGAATATGTTTCTCTCCAGGGGGGCCTGAGGGAAGCAAAAAAGGGACATTTGAAACGACGCATAAAGTTCCCAAACGCGGCATGGACTGAGACGCAGAAGACTCGAGGAAAGATATATTCTTCACATCATCTAGGAGGGGTCCCAACCTTCTCTGTCCGCGGGGACCCTGGTGCAACGTAGGAGGTTGAAGGAAAAACGTTCTGTTTAAAAAACCAAGGGAGCCACAGGCTTGAGCTTCTGTCCCACAAACACCCCCACCCGAACCCGCTTTGAACGACCACGAGCAGGCGGCCAAAGCAAAAAAAAGGCATCAACACCGAAAACATAGAGACCCAAAGGGAAGACAGGGAGACGTCACCGACGGAGCGGCAACCAACAAACGGAACACGGAAACAAGGAGACGACCGGGAGGGAGACGACCGGCGCGAAGGTAAAGGGGGGATTTCCGAGGGGGGATGGTAAGTCTAAAGGGGCAAAATTTGACTGGGAGGAGGGTTTCTTCCGCCCATTCCGGTGCCCATAAGAAGGTAGGGGGGTTTCCTTAAAGCCGAAATCATTGGAAGTCACACTTCAACAGTCACGGAAGGGAGGGGGGGGGTACCGAAAAAGTTTTCTCTAGAAGGGGTACGTTAGTTTTTTGGGTGAATGTGGGGAGGGAATGGGAAGAAAAATTTCAACTACGAGGGGGGAGGAACAAAACCTGTTTATCGTGAAGACGGTCTTTAAAGTCGGGGGAAGCAATTCTCGGAGATGTCTAGCTCTAATAGGAGCGCTGCTGCCAATGGCATGCTTTCATGACGATAGGGAAAGGTTTAAGATCCAAAAAAGGGATCAGAGTCCCTACGACAACCCATCGGGAGGTGAAAGGTTGACGGAAGATTAATGCAAAGTGAGTCCAGGTGAACGGACTCCAATCCATCTTGGGGGAGAAGAAGGGGGACACTTGGGGAGAGTCTTTGTTCCATGGACTTCTGTTGAGAAAATGGGATTCCTTTTGGGGGGAAGATCTATACGGGGGTTATACACAAGAAAGGGGGCTACTTTAAGTCGAATGAAAAAGGGGTCTGAGAACAAAGATGGTGCTTTTTTTAAAAGAAATCGCGAACGCTCACGCTTCGTACAGAAAAGCAAATAAAGTTGCAAAGGGAAAAAATTTTCCAGACTAAATGGGGACCTGAAATGTCCGTGATCCCCAGATAAAAGAGAATGCTGGATTCCGATCGAGGGCCGAGGAATGAATCTGAAGAGAAAAGAGCGAATGGGGAAAAGATTCCGCTATCAGGAAAGAACGAACCATAGTTTAAACCTTGGAAAGGGAGGGAAAAAAGGAACGCTTCTTGACGCGCGTCACAAAGGCAGATGCCGGACTGGAAAAAAGCGCGTAAAGGGGCAAGGGCTTCCCGGGGAAGGAGGCTACTTGAACCAAGGAAGGTTGTTTGAACATCCGCAACAACCAGAGAGAGGCCATTTAATCGGGGTCAAGGAATCCAAATCAAGACAAAATCTCGGCGGGGAACCCTTGTTAAAGGATTCCCTTTAGGAGAAAAAGAAAATCGCGGGGGGAAAAGACCCTTTCGTATAAGCAATCTAAAGAAGGCTGAGGAAAGAAGACATTAGACACCATGGAGAAATATAAGGGGGAAACAACAGGGTGTGCGGGGAGTATCGGAGGCTTAAGGCAGGGTCTTCACTTCTGAGGAGCGAAAAAACGAATAACTCCAGCGCTGAACGCTCCACATAATTCTAGAATGACTGGTAAACAGAGAGCTTACAAGATCCAAAAGTAGGGGAAAAGGACTAAGCACTTCTTTGGGAGAGGGGTGCCACAAGGAACTCTCAGAAAGCCCTCATGCATCAGGAAAGAGTGAAAAAAGAGGAGGCGCGCTTTGCTGTCGGGTCTTCGGGACAGTTCCGCGAGCAATGTGTGAGGGTGAAAAAAAAAAGGGGTGCCAAAAAGGGCGGTCAACTCCAAAGAAGATGGAGGGGCCTTCTGGCACCTTCATGCTATAAAGAACAAAAGAGAGAGATGAGGGGGAAAAAGAAATTAAAGATGGTCGTTGATTTGGAAAGTGTTCCAAAAAGAAACACCTTTGAAAAGGGGACCTTCCAGTCAAACCCTAGAAGCACCTCTCAACGCAGAGGGATTTTTTGGCGGAAAAGGAGAGGTCTGAGGATTTCCTTAGTCTGGCTTGTTGCAAAAAGTGCCCGGGTGACTCTCGCACTTTCCGGAAGGGTACTCCGAACAGGAGTTTCCATGCCAATTGATTTGCCGAAGCTCATACTGGGGGTGGAAGCAATTACTTTGCTCAATTTTAGTGAGACATTAGGAATGGGGACGGACGGGAAATTTACGCGAAAAAGGAAAAGGGGCCAAAAAGTGGGTTATCAAAGGTATCTATCTGTTCAGTCGAAAGGGGTCAACAGTCCGGTGGAAAAGGGGGTCCTACTTTCGGGAGGAGAGAATTGGGAAAGGAAGGGCGATGAGGGGGGCCTTGGTGAAAGGGAAACATTAAATGAAAAAGGGAGCCTCTATCGTGAGGGGGGAGGGGGTTGCTCCTCCTTGGAGATGAATGTAGAGGTATGAGGGGTTAATACCTTAGAATTGGGGAAAGAGCTGCTGACTAAAATACCTATTACAGGAACTCTGAGGGTTCCTAACAGAGGGAAGTGAGTCTTTGGTGAAAGACGTAGGGAAATGGGGATTTAGTTATAATGTCACCTTGAGGGAAAAGCGGGAAAAATACCTACCATCGTGGAGTTCTTAGTTCAGGGGAGCGGATCTAGAAGCAATTTCCCTCTATTGGAAGTCAGCTACCTGGGAAATAATATCTTAATATCCAAGACTCAGAGGGGGTTCTTGGGTTTTCCTAAGAATTGAAAAAAGGAACCATTTTTCAGGTATGGGCAATGACATGCGTTTGAAGGGTTGGAGACCGATTTCGGAGGACAGAAGCTATCCTTGTCCGCGAGGGGGCAGAAGAAAAACTACAAGAAAAGGTGGAAAGGACAAGGACGCGTTATTCTAGACGGGAGAAGTAGAATTCTAACTTAGGAGAAACAAATGCTTAGAAAGGGAAAATGGCCCACTAAGAAAGGCGCGAGAAAAAAGCTGTCTTTAGTCGAGGTTCCTTTTCTAAGAAAATCTAGGGGAGCAGGACACTCAGGGATTTTTTTAGGCGTCTGGAGGGTGTAGGAAGAAAAGAGAAGAGGGAAAAGGAGAAAAAGATAGAGAAAGAAGGTGAAAGAAACGAGAGAGTGAAAGTGAAGAAGTGTGGAGAAGTGAATAGGGAGAGAGAGAGGGGGGTGAGGGGGGGGGAGAGGGGGAGGGAGAAGGGGAGAGACGCAACTAGAGGGGGGGGGGCCGACAGGGAGGAGAAGTGTAGCTCAGGCAAAGGAGAAGTGGGGAGAGGGCCGGGTGAAGAGGAGGTACGAGGGGAGGAAGAAAAGAAAAGAGGAAAGGGGAAACGAAAGTGGGAAAAAATTGGCCCAAGTAAGGGAGAGAAAGGGGGGGTGGCGAAACGGGGGGGGTAGCAGATAGCTAAGGAAAGAGAAGGGCGTGTAAGGGGAAGGGGGGAGGGGTAAGAGGGAGCAAAAAGGGGAGAAGAAATGAGGAGGAGGGATGAGAAAGAAGGGGGGATAAGGGGAAGAGCAGGGAGGAAAATGAGATGGTGTCGAGCAATAAAAATGGAGCAGGAACGATGGATGGAGGGGAAGAGCGAAGAGGAAGGAGAATGAGATTGAGGGGGTGATACGACCGAAAGCGCCATTTGCGTTATTGTCTCGTAGGGACCTCCTTGTCGGTGAGTCCTGGGGGTCTTTGATGTTCCACAGGGAAAGTCAGTGATGACAGCGCCGCAGAAAGATTCGCGGAAGCAGCCACCTCCGGAGAACAGAGTAAGAGAGGAAAGAAAGACTATAGGTATTGAGGGGAAAAACCATTTCGTAGGAAGGGTAGTGAGATTCAAGTACATCCACTGTAACAAAAAAAAGAAAAGAAAACAAGGAACCAGATTAATATAAGACAAACGAGAGGTGAAGCCAGGGCAAGGGGGGAAACTAAGGGCCTTCGGTAGGTGGATGAAAGTGCAGACGCGAACGGAGGGTCCCAACTAAAAGAAACAGGCTGATTGGAGAAAAAGGGAGGACGTAAGGAGGGGGCCGATCATCCACAGAGAAAAAGAAAGCAAGCTCCGGGTGAGAGCAATGCACCAGAAGCGGGGGAGAAAAGTTTAACTACTCATTTCACAAAAAAAAGGAGGGGCAGAGACTGAAAAAACAT
>Ga0179593_1659051_pt1 | contig 10167 bp, 11 predicted proteins | sample CZODoug2_1_08_16_FD_185931 | JGI IMG/M metagenome (GOLD analysis project Ga0179593, IMG submission 185931) | Vadose zone soil fungal communities from Angelo Coast Range Reserve, California, USA - CZODoug2_1_08_16fungal (PacBio error correction) | ecosystem: Environmental > Terrestrial > Soil >...
TTTGATGAGACCTGTCCAGGTCCGAATTAGGGCGGGGACAAAGAGGAAGTTCCCGGAAAAATCTGTCTCTTAAACCTAATGCCCGTCGTCCTGTTAACGTAAAGAAGATCAACTTATTCCAGGCAGGAGGTGGGGTTCCACGTGTCTTTAAACCGGAAGACATTCGGGCAGATCAAGAAAAAGGAAAAGAGTAGGGTGTCCGGCGGAGCTCCATTGATGGAAGACGCAGAACCAAGCCGAACATTTTTCAGGGGGGCCGTCATGATGGGTCGTCGAAACCAGATTTGACCTAAAGTCTGTTGTAGCGGACGCAAGGGGGGTCGGGTGGAAAAAACCCGCAGGAGGTCATCATATCAAAAGAAAAAAAACACAAGGAGGGAGATGAACAGATCATATAAGGGCGGGGGGTTACACGCCTCCAAAGCATTACAAAAAAATCGGCCAAAAGGAGGGGCACGGAGCAAGTCTGGGTAAGAACGCAGCAGTGGCAACGTAGGTCAGAAAAGGAAGAGGGGAGCCCGGCTGAGGGGTTGAGGAGGAAAATCCGTGGAAGTCTCGACGTGCTAAGTCAAGAGGAGAGGAAACTGCGCCCGGTCTAAAGCAGTGACAGGGGAACGGGATGTCCTCCCTTTTGGGGGGTAACTCCCTTGTACGCGAAAGAGGTCGAGAGAGAGGGAGAAGCATTACGGGCAACCTTGGGAAAGGCCGGAGGAATGGGTTAGTCCATCACAGACTGTGAAACGCGGCTGGTAAGAAAGAAACCATTGGGCGAATTTGCGCCGGACATGGAAGGACTTGAGAAGACCAACGGGAAAGGGAGTCCAGAAAAAAAAAACCCGTTTCCTTGAAGCAGAGGAAAATGCATGTGAGCATGGTCTGTTGGGGGAAAAAGAAAAAAAAATCAGGCTGTGCGATGTAGACGCTCTGCCAGCGCCCGCACTCGGGACTACTCAGGTAATTTGGGGGGCGCCGGCAACATATGACAAATGGGGGTGAAGGCAAATCAATCATGACCAAGGGGACATCGGTCGACGGGAGGGGCGCGACAACGTTTGGGCTGATAAAAGAAAGAGAGAAATTGCATAAGCTAATGAAGGGGAATGCCATTACGGGGCGGAGAAAAAGTGAAATGACCCGAATCGCGCCATTGCGTAGCTTCAAAAGAATGGGGGGGGAAGGAGAAAAGTTTCTCTCCTTCGCCGAGAAAAGGGGGCCAGTGTACTAAGGAGAGGTGCAGCATGAAGGCGATCGGAAACTTCTCCTCCTAACGGAGAGGGGATGGTCACGCAATGGAAAAAGACCTCATAACGTGGAAAGGCACGGGGGGGGGTGTCAGAATCCCGATTAAGTATAAGCTGCAAAACGGGGAGGTCAAAGAAAGCGGCGCCGTCAAGAGGGGAAAAATAGGAAGCTAGAGTAGAGAAAAAAGAATCTCTAGACAGATCTTGGATATTGGAAAGAAAATGATCTGGAAAAAAAAGAGCGCAGCGGCTTTGGGAAACGGGGACTTGAACGAGAGTGGTGGAGCGGAACTCTGGAAACGTGTCCTCAATCGGAAGCAAAGAAAAAGGGACCAAAAAATCAAGAGGTGATTGACATTATTGAAGGCCGAGGGAGGGGAGAACGGAACCAGGAAACATGCCAATCGCGCAATTTGTCCTCCTCGTAGCTGGAGAGGAAAAGGACTATTAGGGAAGAGGGTGAGGTTACCGCCGGTTTTGAGAGAAAGAAAGGGTGTTGGGGCAATGATTCGGGGGGTGTACTTGGTTTCGAGGTTGGGAAAAAAGAGAGAGGTGGGAAAACTCATACCGGGCTTTAGCGGAAAAAAAATGAAGTACAAGCGGCGATTTGACGGCAGACAGCAAGTCAAGGGAACCGAGCATGCTGCGCTAACCGAATCCCTCATGGGGGAGGACTTAAAGAAAAAGAGTACAGTCTTGAAGGCGAAAGGTTTGCTGGATGCCCACGCGAAAGAAAAAGGGAGGAGTACGGAGTGAGGCGCTCCAGAATAAAAAAAAAACACAAACAAACTAATTAGTAGGAAATATGGGGGCGCCTAAGATAATCAGGCGGTTCGGAACCACCTCGCATGTGGCAGCCAAAAACAGAGGGAATAAAAAGATGGGGACTCTGGACTGGAAAGAAGAACAAAGGTTTGAAGAAGATGCGGCAGCAGCGGCAACATTGCGAGTTCCCCGGAATGGATTGCACTCCAATTGCATGCTCCACGTCGAAGGTCGTCCGTCCTTAGAACATTAATGGGGGGAAGGCGGCCCATCGAAGCGCTAAAAAGCAAACAGTACAATGAAATGCCTCTTGAAAACTGAGGAAAAAGGGGTCAGTCAGAGAAATAACAGTCGGACCGAACCCTGATGAGCTAGCCCTCGGGTAAGAAGATAAGGCGCGGAGGAACTCATTTGCAGCGGGAGGGGCGGAGAAACAGGGGGGTGGGTCCTGAGACCCGGGCCAATTCAATCGGACTACCTTTCCACAGAACAGATGATGGGTTCGAAGGGGGGGAGGGTTGAACGTCGTTGCGACTGGTTTCCAAAACCCGAGTTCAAAGAAAGATGCGCTTTGTAAAGGAAAAAAACTACTGGACTCTCGCAAAGATAAAGAGCAGTTGTCAACGGGGGGGCAAGAGCAAAATTGGTCAGTATGTATAGACTACGGCCTAGTTGAGATGAGCCGGTAACAGGGGAAGAAAGGGTCACAAAGTTTGAAAGGGCGATGGATCCAGTGAAACTTGGCCGGCCAAAGTTAAGAGGGGGGGGGGTGGTCATTGTGGCCTATCTTCGTGGGCAAACGCAATAGAAGGTGAGATCCGGGTACGACCGGTATGGAATGGGCAGATGGGGATGGGAAAGGAGGCTGCCCCTCGGGAGAGGAGGAATTAAGATAAAAGCTTCCAAAAGAGGTGGAAGATACCGAAAAAAAAAAAAAAAAACCGCGCCGGAAGACTGGGTTAAGGGGAATCTTGAAAATTGAAAAAAAGAAAGAAGGGATGGCATGCATGTTCATCAGAAAACCTATGTGTAAAGAGCAAAAAGCGAGGGAAAGAAAAGGAACCGAGAATGAGGCAATGCCCTATTCTTATTGAAAACTAAGGCTAAGAACCAAGTGGGGAAGAAAAAAAGGGGAAAAACAAGTTCGTCCCCCTCACGGAGATCTTTTATTGCTCTTGCATAATGGTCCCAATCCGGCAAAAAGACTCCGGATTAAACCTGAAGAACCAAAACGGCTAAAAGGCAGGGCATCACCCGCTGATGGAATGCGGGAAGAGGGGATGGGTACCGGGTGCTTCAGAGGTTCTTTGAACATCTCGGGCCAACAAGGGCCGGAGGCCCAACATAGCCACTGGAGGAGCAAGCAAGTAGGGGATTGGGGAAACAGGAAGTCCGATAGTTAAAGGGAAGTGAAAAAACAGGGGGAAGGCCCGCGGAATGGCAACTAGGGTCTTCCAGCCGGCCATGGACGGGGTGTCCTAAAACACAATTACAACATAAGAGGAATAAGAACTTTCCACTTGATGAGTCTAGAACGTGAAAACGATAGGATATCCTCAGAACACACAGGAAAAATGTTGATCGGAACGGGGACCATCCAAATAAAGAAAAAAAGAAAACCGGGGGGAGGAAAAACAGAAGGTTGCAATTCAAAGGAACGCTTCTCTGCTAAGTTCTTAACATGGGAAAATGGGGACTACGGCCGTACCACTTTGGGCAGGGGTGGAGAAATCGGCAGGGTTTTGAAACAAAAAACCCGCAGCTATATCCTCTAACAAAACGGATTCGAAAAAAAAAAAAAGAGGGACGCTGCAGTGGTTTGTGGAAAACTAAGGGCCGATTTGCGACACCCAACCCGCTGGGGGCCGGCAGGGAGGACGGTCACGGAAAAAAGATTCGCAAGGGCTACATTTAATCAGAGAAGGAAAACGGTACGGTTACCGGAGGGGGGAGTCTATTGTAAGTAAAGAATGAATGCAAGGCCGGATACACCAGATGCGAAGTCATTCTATGGATCTGCGCCCGCAGGGAAAGGGGTTGGACACTTGGAACAGTCCTCTTGAAAAGAGGAGGGGAGGGGTGATCAGTGGCTTGACGACCGTGTCGCTTTCATACGGGTGGACGGCGGGACCGAAGCCCGCTTCATGTAAGCGCGGGGGGGAAATTGGAGCAAAATACTGGATGGTGCAAAGAAGGAAGGGTAAAGTGGGAAGCGGGGAAAGGGGGAAAGGGCGATCCTACCTATTGGGACTATGAAAGACACCGCACCACAAACACCGGTCCTTGAAAAAGGAGGGGGAGAAAGGGGGTGAGCCGGATGGGGGGATGCATACTTCAAATTTAGGGTCCGAGCTTCTCACCAAACCCGCCCGGAACAATTCCTACTCAGGTAAGTTTTACATGAACCCGTAGGACGGGGGAGTACAAAAAAGGGAATCACATGCGGCAACGTTAAAACAGAGCATCGCTCCGGGAGCGTGGGTTGGCTACGATACCAAGAGCAAGAACTTTGCAGAAAAAAAACTAAGGCCAACCAGCCTCGAAAACGAATCGACGGGGCTAATTTGAGGGGGTATCAAAAGGAGTTGTCGGGTAAAAAGAAAGGGGAGTCCCGCGGGCCAGAACAAAAACGGAGAAGAGCAGACACCGAAAGGGAGGAGATCAATCGTACAGCTCTCCAACAAGAGGAGGGCCTAGGCACTCGAGGAGCAAAAAAAAAAGGTCAAAAGCCTGGACAATCCCGATTACTAAGGGGGGACAAACTGGGGGCAGAGCCTCCTTGATCAGGATCGGCAGTGCGGTCTAAAACACCTCTCTAGAAGAAAAATCAAAAAAACGTGAAACTAGAGTCGGACTAGATTAGAAGGCGGAGTGTGGAAGATGGACGAATTGACCCCGAGAAGAGGTCGAACTCTGGGAAAAAGTAAAATCGGAAAAACTTCGCGCAAACATCGAATGTTATGGGCAAGTGGGGCCATGGAAAGCGGGCCAGGGAGTGTCAGGAAACCACAAGGGAGAACCATTACAAACGTAAAACTGTTTCACACCGCGATAGCAAGGCATTTTCAGAAGGGCTCGATATCCGTTTCTGTTTCCGCAGTGAGAAAGAAATCCAATATTTGGACAAAGAAGAGTGAGGAAAAGGGTCGACGTTGGTTGAACTGTGTTTCCAGGTGAGGCGGCGACCGAGCACTTTGATCTTTCCAGGCCTTAAAAAAAAAGGACAGCCTGGTCGAAAGGAAAAAGAGAAATGGCAACGCTGCAGACCACTCCGATAAGCAACGAAAATCAAGGGAAGGGCGTGAAGTCTTTATCCACGAATGCATGTTGAAGGGAACACCGGGTTTGGTGAATACAGGAAAAGAGGGATGCTCTCAAGAGAGATTCTCGACAAACAACGGGGAAAGAGAGAATATTCTTGGGGGAATAGAAATCGGCTCCGCAGTCGAACCAACCGCGGTGGAAAAAAAAAAAAAGGTATTCTACTACAAATCTTCCTGTGACGGAAACAGTACACAATTGATTTGTAGGATAAATTTGAGCTCAGAGTAGACATTTCGAGCCCGGAACTAAAGGCATGTAACATCTAGACGTAAATAAACCCGGGGAAAAGAGAACGAAACAGGTGAAGAGGACCAAATCACCGCGAAACTAAAAGCAACAAGGTACACAAGTAGAAGGGGGAAAAGGTCAAGAGGGCCTGCCGAGCATCCGAGTTAAACAAAAAAAAGCAAACGCTGAAGAGCCCTCGGAAGAATAATGGGGCATAGGAGGACCATGGGGGGCAGCGATTGAATGGGGGAAAAGGGTGCGAGCCACATCTAAGGGCACACTGGAAGAAAAAATTGCAAAAAACCTGAACGATGTTGGTGCGAATTAGTTGTGCAGTGGGAAAGAAGGGTTGCCAGCCAGATAGGGTCTGCAGGGGGGACACCGAAAAAGAACTCTTCAGAAAAATTAAACCAAATTTTGAAACAAAAGGAAGATGGTGTCAGGAATCAATAGCGACGAGTGGAAGGGCAGGGCGCCTTTTGCGAACCAATTGGAAAAGGGAAAAGATGGGAGCATCGTCCAAAAAAGAGTTCGGACACCAAGCCAAGCATGCGGACCGAATCTGCGTGGAAATAAAATAGGTGTTAGGGACAAACGCACCGTATCCGTTGCTGTGGTCGGTGAGGGCGTCCTTGGACAATCGGAAAGTTGGGATGAAAAAAAAAAGGGGAGAACCTCTTCCCAGAAAACAGGTGGCGAAAATGGTGCCGAAGACAAAGGCTGTGGAGGGTACTTCGAAGATATAAAGGAAGCAATGACCGGCGTCAAGGATTGGATCGAGAAGGATCGGAGCAAAGTACGCTCACCGGAGAAAGATCCTGAATGCCTCTTAAATTGCAGAGGGACTAATTTTAAAGTCAAAAAAGGGGTGTCAGGAGGGAAACTGGTTGGAAGGGAACAAAACGAACTCTAACCTGAGAAGTGCCGGGACTCTGGGAGAGAAAGAGTCGACAATCGCAGCATCGGTCCGTACCGAAAAAATCGCTCACCCGGCAGCGACTCAACAGGTCAAGGAAACGGTGTTTGACTATGACTTTGGGGGGGGGGGGACTTCATCGGAAAAGGGTGCCTCGTCGGGAGCGCAAGTAAAGGAAGAGGACCACAGGACAACCACTAGGGTTACACCATCCAGTATTTGATGGGGACTAACCAGGGAAGCCGATCGCCTACAGGGGAAATCATACCAGCTCTTTCGGCGCAGATCAGAATGCCCCGCGAGGGGAAAAGGAAAAGGGTCGTCCAAAGCACTGATGCCAAAGCAATATAGGAAGGTCAGGGAAGGGGCATTCTAGACGGCCATAACCGCGGAAACGCCCCTGGAGAGATTGTTGGGAGAGGGAGCCCGTCAAATCACGCCGAACCGGAAAAATACCGTTTTCATTCTAATGAAGAAGACAGGGGAGACCGGGGCTGCTGCGAAGCTTGAAGGGGGAGCGGCAAGAACATGGGGAGGGCGGGGGGGGGGGTCGAGGAGGCGTTTAACCCACACAGCTAGGTAGAGAGAGAAACAAGGGAGGAGGAGAAAGAGATAAAGAAGCGAGGGGGGGGTAACACGCCCCTTGTTCGCCCAACCCGCAGCCAACCTCGCCGAGTCCTGAGGCGGGCAAGTCAACAGGCGAAAAGCGGCAGCAGTGGAAATGTCGAAATTAAAAGTTTCGACACGGCTGGTGGCTCGGAATAGTCCGAAAAAAAAAAAAGGTCCACAAATACACGCGGGCTCGAACAGCTCTGAGGACCTTCCTTTCCCGGAAAGAAGAGACGTGAACTAATTCCTATGGGGATTGGAACATAACGCGGGGGGTCCGCGCAACGGGAGGTACATTCCGTTGGCCCGCTGAGCGAGGGGTACGGTGGGACGGGACATAAAGAGGTTTTGGGGGCAGACTCTAGATAGCGGAGTAAATGGGGCGAAAAGTAAGATACTATTGGAAAAAGTAAGACAAAACAGTTAAAAGGACAAGCTAAAACCGTAATCGGGGGGGGGGGGACCTGAAGGCCGGGGGGCCTGCTTTCACCTTTCTGGTGTGCGGGGTGTGGGGCGCCGATCAGCAAGCACCGGACTCGGGAGAATCAGAGGGGAACATTAACCCGGAACGTTAAGATGGGGGGGATTATAACACGGAGTGAAAAAAGGCCTGGGAACGCACGCCGTGACTGGGCTCAACGTTTTGGGCAGAACAGAATAGAGATACAATCCATTTCAGTAGCTTAAAGGATGACTTATTCTCTAGACATTGAAGTACTTCTAAAGTCTCGTCATAGGTATCTTCACAAGTTCTGGATAAATCTCCTCGCGTGAGCAACCCACGAGTTTATAATACAGAAAGAAGGGGCAGGAATCAGCAACTCGGGGGAGATAAGAACTCTATGAAGGTCTAAGGGGATTCCACCCCCTACCTCATGGAGTCACGGGGGAAAGGACCAGACGAGTAAGTTGGGGGGGGATCATCTGAAATTTGGGCGCAAAACAGCGGGAAAGTATCAATAGCGAGAGATGGAGAGGCTACCTGCTATAAAACCAAAGATCTTGGAAACGTTGAAAAAAGAGGAGAAACGGACGAGGCGTCAGCGGCTGTCCGTGAGAGAAAGCGCGAATCGGCCCGACCGAATCAATATACTTGAAAAGACGTGCCCAGGGTGCAATGGCATGGGGAAGCTGGCCGTGATGAACAACCCCGGGATCCCAAAAGAATGGGGTCCGAAGCGATATCACGGCAGGGGTCTGGGCCAAGTCACTGTGGGGAGGGGGTGGAACGTCGAACTCTTGGGGGAAAAAGAAAATTGCAATTCTATTGGTTGGGGAACTTTGTGTCGCGGGGGAGGAAAGGGAAAGAAGGCAATTAGGAAAGGGACTTGAAGAGGGGATACGGAGCGATATGTGCATCACATGGAAGAAATCATTCAAACCTGAAATGAGGCTGCAAAGCAACGAGCCAAAATACATGCTGAATGGGTGCTTAAAGTACAGGAGGAAAGAGGGTCTAATACCGCAGGTGGACAGGAAAGGGGTGAGATACGCTTCGATTCCGGGTGGCGGAGAACTCTCGCAAAAAAAACAAGGGGGAAAGGATAGATGAAGCCCTAATCGGAACCGCAAGCCAAAACGCGCGTGTGGCAGAAAAAAGGCTGGCAAAAATAATTAATTCGGTCAAAAAGGAAGCATTCGCAAGAGTTTAGTGAAAAAATTGTAGCGAAAAATGCCCATGGTCGGAGGTGACAATAATGAGATGAAAACACTCGCCTGATCGTAATGCATTGGAAAGGGTAGTTAAAATTCTTCCGCCAACAATGAAAAGCAGAAAAAGAGTAAAACAAAGTAGAAAGAGAAAGGGGGAACCAGGGAGAGTTTCCGAGCAAGAAAGAGCTAAAAGCTAGCCCGCGGAAAAAGTTATATCGCGGAGGGGGGACCAAGTGGATTGGGGGGGGGGAGAAAATGTTTTGCGAGTCAAGGGAATGAAATAGGTCCCGGCAAACCCGGGAACAGATGAGGGGGGCGGGGTGTGAAGCGATTGCGACGGTTGCGGTTCCGCGAGATTCGGAGGGGGGGAAGAAATGGGGGACCGGAAAACCATGGCAGGGAGCGGGAAAACTTTTTCCAGAGAAAGTAGGAGGAGATGTCATAGGAAAGATAGCAGAGGACCTTGAAAACGAAGGTTCGAGCTTGGATCCCAGTGGGAAATGCATAGTTAATCGGGAAGTGGGCCAGGGAGCATGGTCTTGGTGCGTTCTTGTCAGGAAGGCGGCGAAAACGGAAGGACTGTACGACACGGTCGGATGTGCTGCTGAAAGTTAGGGTAAGGTCTCAAATTCGGAGGGGGAGTGCGACGCGGGAAGAAAGCGGGAAATCTGGTGATACCGCAATGGGGAAACGGAAAAAGAGTTCGGGATCTTCAAAGAGCCTCGGAGGGCAGGGAGGCCAGGGCAGCAAGATCAATGGATGGGATCAGTAGGGGACGGGCAATCCCGGAGAAAAGGATTCTCAGGGAGGGGTTGTCTTGAAAATTTAGAAGGAAAACATTTGGGCCGGTGTACATTCAAACGCGACCTGAGGAAAGCCGGCGGGGTGAGGGAATTCTTATGAAACAAAATGTCCCCTATTCCTAGGGGAATACACAAAGAGGCTCAAGCCGGCAGGGAAGAAACCAGATTCAATTTGCTGGCCTGGCCGTTAGGTTTTGTACTGGCTTAGCCGCTTCTCCAAAAATTCGCAAAGCCCCAGCCTTAAAAGCACGCTTAACAAAGCGGGCTGGAAAAGACAAGGAGTTTGAGGTGGAAGCCCTTAACGCGAGATCCTTACAGAAAAGGACAGAATGTCCAAGGTCTGACCGATGCCGAACGGTCCAGCCGCAACCCAAATGCCAAAGCAGGAGGTCCGGGACTGTACCTGCGGGCCGGGGAACATGCAAGCAGATCAACTTCAAAGGGGGATCACGAGTCTTGGGCGGCGAACTCTTTTCACCAACTAGCATACCAGAAAAAAAAAGGGGTGCAGTGTGCGAAGACGAAGTCCGAGTCTGCGAAGGACGTGAACCTTTTAATCCGGGGACATCGTTGGCAAAGGTGGGGAGAAAAAGGTAAGGGCGTTTACCCAAGCAAGCGATGCTGAGAG
>Ga0179593_1336227_pt1 | contig 10166 bp, 15 predicted proteins | sample CZODoug2_1_08_16_FD_185931 | JGI IMG/M metagenome (GOLD analysis project Ga0179593, IMG submission 185931) | Vadose zone soil fungal communities from Angelo Coast Range Reserve, California, USA - CZODoug2_1_08_16fungal (PacBio error correction) | ecosystem: Environmental > Terrestrial > Soil >...
AATGTGGAGGCCAGGTCGAGGAAGATAGGAAGGAGATAGACAATTGGTAAAATTCATGCGTATCAGACTGAACATGAAATCTTCTCTATATCGTAACTTTTTAAACGGATCGATGTAACTAGTTCTACGAGAGAAACCTTTATCGACCGGCAATGGAATATGCTGGCTAACTTCAAAAGGAAAAGGTAACACGCTACCGAAGGAATGAAGGCCATCGCGCTTAAAGCACAGGATGCCCTGTTGCAATCAGGACGAAACAAACAAAAGAAAACAAAAAAAAAACAAGGTTATGAATTGAACTATATATATGAAAAACTCCTGGAATCATTGGGGAGGGGAGCAGGATAAGAGTAAAATATTCCTTGTTGCGGTCAGCCGTGGAATTAGGAAAATCATGGTTCAAGGGAAAGTAAAGCACGAATCTAATTCTAAGGAAGGAGAGAGCTCTAGGGGCACTCATCGAGATCAACTAAAAAGGGCTGCGAACGAATCAACCTGCGCAAGCCACTATAGCGTACAAGGAAGCGCGTACTTAACGGTCAAACTCCTGCCGAAAAGACACCAGGTGCTAGAAAGGAAAGGCTAGAATCGGCGGCTTATTGTGGCGAAGCCAGGGCGAGTGCGTAGAAGGTTGACTTGGGGTGAAGGGCAAAATCTCAGGACTCGGAGAAAAAAAAAGAAATCAAGGAGTCAGAATAAAGGAAATGCAAAAAAGACAATTAGCGACTGAAAAAAGTGGGGATTCACCGGTTATGCGGTGAGCCCGTTGAACCAGATCGCACGGGTGAGAAGACCCTCGTTCAGGGTGGAAAAACAGGACTTTATACCGGGCCAGAAAAGCACTAAAAGTGGGCGATGGGGGCTAAATGGAGAGAATAAAAAAATAAAATAAAATGAAGGAAAAAAAACCGGAGGAAAAGTGTAACCTTGTAGTCAATAACTTGTGAGGAGTTCAAATTATATAGACGGGTCGAGGTTCTTGAGTGTTAATCTGGTGCAGACGGGGGTCCTACGATTTGAGATGTGGGTTGTGTTATGCCACATGCCGAGAGGAAGTCCAAACCTGACGCTGGGGAACGAGACGAGGGCTACTCAAACTACTGGGCCAACGCACTAGGGGCGCCCTGTGTGCAGGTCGGCAGGGATAGGTACTCTTCTTCTTCGAAGGCAAATTGGGGGAAAGGGAAGGGAAGAAGGTTCGGGAAAACCAGAGGGGGGAATGAAAGACAGTTCAACGTTCGGAAGAAGAAGTCAGTTCACGGTCCCGTTGTAATCAGGGTCTGAAGTAATTGTCCGACCATGTTGTGGGGGTTCAACAGGGGAACGGGACAACAAAGGATCAAGAAGATGCTGTGAAAAAACAGATCAGAAAGGAAAAAAAAAAACTCAGGAAGGGGGGGCATCGCTCGAGAATTGAGCACCCCTAAAGAATGACAGTGGGCAGCTGACGGAAATGGAAAGGGAGTAGAAAGGGTTCAGGAAGACAAACCAGAAGCCATAGGGCAGGTTTCAAGGGGCGGTTCACCTAGACAAACATTTATACGTGGAAGGGTGGTGGGGAGTGAAAAGGGAAGGAAGGAACTCTTCTGAAAACCAGACGCCACGCCGCTTTTTCGCTCCACCCTTCTACGCCATCGCGAACGCGCACGGATTCGTGAAAGCCTTCAAAGCGCTCGAGAAAAGAAAGGGGGAAAGTAGGGGATGGCTTTAGTAGTCCACGTCTCGCTTCAAAAAATATGACTTCCTTGAATCTAGCGACTAAGGGGTATGCTGGGGAAATGGAGAGAAAAAATCGCCAGAGATGGAACTCAAAGAGAGGAGGGAGAAAAACTCGCCGATTTCAGGGATCGGGCGGCTAGTGTCAAAAGAAAAGGGAGCGCATAACACACCCCCCCCCCACAACGCATTACGGTATCGTAGGAAACCGAACTGAAAATGCCAGTGCAGCATAAAGGGGGAATAAAACCCGCTTCAGGCGGAGGACTCGATTGGCGGGGCGGAACCACCCACGTTAATTGAGGGGGGACGAGTATGGGGGGGTACTGACAGGAGTCCCTTCAATGAATTAAATTGGAGATTTCATGGAACAGCGGATTCGAAGAAATAATTCGTTCCTAGAAAAAAAACAAAGGAGGAGGAAAATACGTCGACGGGGGGAACTAAGGAACGGTCCGAAAAAAAGAGGGGGGGGTCAAGAAAAGAGGGAAAAAATCCCTCGTAATCAATTTGAAGGGGGGGAACGCGTTTCTGGAAACATAAATCTTCCACTAACTACGGGGGGTTGTGGAACTAAACAATGGGGGAACGAAGTCGCTCAGCGCCGGGTTGGAGGTTCTCAAACGGTCAAGGGGGGAACGGCAACTGGACGAAGTAGTATAGGCAGAATCCAGCAGGAAAAAGTAAATAAAATAATGTCGGGGGGGAGGGAGAAAGTGCGTGATTGTGAGAAAAAATCATTAGACAAGGGGGAGAAGTGGGAGAGGCTCATTTTGAGGGAGACCTCTCAGCTATCAAGCACTAAAAAATGACGAAAGTAAAGACGAAGTGCTCTCGAGAGAACACCAAGGGAAAAATATCATCGAAAAACGCTTCGATGGCAATGTAAAGAATGAAGATGTGAATACGTCGAAGGGTGGACGCTACCAAACCGACGCCATGCCGGTGGGAAAAAAAGGTTGCTATTCTCTAGGCAGAGACGTGCCGGGGCGAAGAAGCCTGGTGATTAGAAATGCGCCTGGATGGAGGATCCACTAGACTTAGTGGGGGGAGAATCAGGGGGGGACGTAAGGAAAATATCCAGTATTCACTAATAAAGTGGAGGGCTTAAAAACTAGAAAGGCCGGAAATCTAAACGATTTAAAACGGGGCTTTGGAGGGAAAAGATAACGGGTCTTTGTTCTAGTCCGTACTGACATTTTCAGGGTAAAGAAGGACCTCAGATGGCATGGGGGTGACGGTGTTTTCGACCATTCCAAACGGGGGTGGGTTCGACACAAAGGCAAACTACAATCAGAACGGGGGAAGGGGACGGGGAGACCATCGAAAAAAATTTGGTGCGAACCACGCGTGAAGAAGAAGGGGGGAAAAGGCAACTCGGAGAGCGCCCGTTGAACGATGGGGGAAACGTTATTTGGAAAACCTCACCTTGGGGGAGGATGGGGGGAATGGGGGAAAAAAAGATGGTTAAAAATCGGTAACAAAACTTTCCAAAGGAGGAGGAGAATAAGAACTTTTATGAGATGAGAGGGAAGTGAACAAAACGGAGGTATCTAGGCTTCGAAGAACCGAGACTAACAAGGGGAGACACCGCTATTTTTTATGTTCAAAATAGAGCTCGGGAACTTATGCCCGAATGGATACGCGAAAGGATCAACATAGTAGGTGGGAACGTATAAGGGAGGGCCTAGAGAGCAAAACAAGGACACAGAGGTTGAAAAGAATCTCTACGCCTTGTGGCAAAAAACCAGAGATATAGGAAAACATGCTTCACCGATGAACACTAGGAAAAGTACAAGGAGAAAAATGAAAGAAGACTACTGGAATTGGCCCGGGAAAATGGTGCGGGGGGAAGAAAGGCATCATTGAATCAACGTTTGAGGGGGATGGGAGGCATTTTTTCTGCCTTTGGGAGGTTGAGAGGGGAACCGGGAAAAATCAATTCAGCACGAGGGAGGAGTTGCGGCCAGTGGCGAAACGCTTCCTTCAGGAGCAATTATTTGGATGATCAAACGCATTAAGGGGCTCAACCAAAAGCAATGGGCGCCAACAAGATCAAGGAAATGTTGAGTCCCTTGGAGCAATGTTATGCACGAAGGAAGATTGGGGTGGGAGGAAAGACGTGGCGTGAGGACTGAATCTTTTCGTAGTCCAAATTAAAAAATTCTCGCACGCTCAATAGGCTGACATCCTAGGCGTCGGGGGATCACTCGATGCATAGAGGGGATTGTCAGTATGACACGGAAAAACGGTATGGCATGATACATAGCTTTGGCTAGATGGTGGGGAATTCATTGGGTGACGTGGAAAGAGGGGGAATGGGGGGATAGAGAGAAGTAAAATGAGAGTGGCTGCATCTACTTACTGACGAGGTCATCTGTAAACACAAACCTCCAGTAAGTAGAAAAGAAAGAGGACACAGCTCCGGCCCAGGATGTAAACAACACGCTCACACCACCCGCTGACTCTCGGCATCGCGGCCGGAATCCAAAAGCACCTACCTGGGATTGTGCCAATCTAACAACAACAACGTATGGGGGGTGAAATATGGGGGATACCAGTTTAGACGCAAGCTATGTCGCTCATGAAGGGGAGCGTGTTGTGTAAGCAGGCAAGTCTAGATCTGGACGTTGGAGGTCAAAGACAGTGGTCTTTCTGGGGGGGAAAAATCGGAAAGTGAGAGCATCATCTAAGTGACCTCATCGGTCCACGCAAGGAAGTTATCAGAAAGGAATAAAACGGCCCAAACAGAAAAGAACTCAGTTTCAGCTTACCGCCGCTACCAAACGAGTTTCAGGGGACTTAAAAGGAAAAAGGGGGAGGATAAGTAGAAGGTGTGTCTACGCCAGTAGATCGGCCGAGAGGTGGGCCATGGGGGTCAAAAAGAAAAAAGAGGGAGGAAAGCACGTCTCGAAAAAGGTCACTGCGTTCATAAAAGGCCGATTGAACTCGTCCTTACTGTAGCGCGGGGCAAAGAACAATGGGGGGTTTAAGACGAAGAGGAAAAAATGGGACAAAAAACATCTGAAACGGAAGAGTGAGAAAGTGCCATAATAAGCCACAGGGTGGGAGGAGTTGTGGGACGGAAAAAAAAATAGAACACACGTAGTGTGAGTGTCGCTTCGTGTGTGCGCGTGTGGGGGGGGGGCGGTGGTGGGAGAAGAGGTCGTGGGTGCTCTGATGTGGTTAAGGGGTGGGGGGGTTAGATGCTCTGTGGAGGAAGGGAAGGGGGGGGCTGTCGGGGGGGGGGTGGGGGGGGGGGGGGGGTGGGAGAGGTTGGTCATTGGGGTCTGCCATGGAGAGCATGAAAATGTAATATGGAAAATGATGTTGATCGGGAAATCTTTGGGGTTGGTAAAAATGCAACTGTACTCTCTGAGCCAACGCGCTCTATGTGGGGGGAAGCTTCGCATGAGAGAGGGGGGAAAAAAAATCGAGTTGCCAAGGTTTCGCAAATGCAGGAGGAATCCAGTGGCGCAAGAATGGGGAAGAGCAAAAAGATGAGTCCGTGGAGCAGTGAGGGTGGTGGTGGGGGTGGCGGGGGTGGGGGCTGGGTGTGGGGTGTTGACTGGAGTGGTTGTTCTGTGTGTTGTGTGTGTAGTTCATTTAATTGGGTGCGTGCTTGGGTGGTGGTGGGGGTCAAGTGGGGGCGTGCTGGGGGGGGGGGACGAAACAAAATACCGACGAAGATATAAGATCAACAAACTCAGGAAAAGAAATAAAAAGTACCAGAAACTGGTGGGGAGGGGTCGTGGACTGTGGTGTGGTGTGTGTGGGGATCATGTGGTTGTGTGTTGGGTTGGGGGGGGCCAGTTGGCGTGTGGGCGGTTGGTGGGGGGCTGTGCGCGGGTTTTGGATTGGGGGGGGTTGTACGAGGAGGGGGGTGGGGGGGCGGGAGACATAGGGAGGTGTTGGGGTGGGGTGTATTTGTAAAATTGGTTTTGTGTGTGTTGTGAAAAGGGGGGCGAACTTGCGGGAGGATCTGGGCCAGTGCAAGGGTGGGGGGGGAATGTGACAGGGAGAGTGGTGTAAATCGGGCGGAAGTTGGCGTAAATTGTTGGTCGGAGGGCCGGCCGTTGCGGGGCAAAAAGAAAGCTCAGCGGGAGAATCGGCAGAAAAAGGGGACGACAAACGAAGTGTAGTGTCTGCGGGCGCACCGCTGTGGTGGAGCGTGGGCGTAAGGGTGAGTCAGAAGGGCAGGGAGTCATCGAGACGTGCTGACAGGCGAGGGTGCTGTTCTTGGAGGGTGTGCTGGCCGAAAGGGAGTGAGGGGGAAAGTGTGCGAGGGTGGGAAAGGTGTGCTGCTGTGTTGCGGGTGGGGGGGGAAAGAAGGTCAAAGTAGTATCGGTGTGGCTCGAAAGGGGGTCAATGGGAAGTCAAGTAGGGAAGCCGAGAAAAGAAAAGGCCGTGACAGTGCCGACATAGGAAACCACTTAGCGCGAAAAATTCGTGGGAACAACAACAAAGAAGTCAAAAGTGGAAAGAGGAAACGAAGAAAAAAAAAAAAAGAGGAAAGAAGAGGGGCAAACGGGGCCAAGCGCCGCGTAGGCGGCGTTTCAGTGAAGTGTGTGTGTGCGTGAGAGATGCGTCCAAAAACAAAGAGAGGAGGAAAAAAAAAAAGATCACCAGAGTATGGGGATTGAGAACGGGAGTAAATGTAAGCCAAAAGGGTTGGTGTAAACCGGAGAAAGCAGAGGGGAATCAGGGGAAGTTTGGGCCAGTTAGAATTGACAAGACGGAAAAAAAAGTATTGTGTGGATGTACCGAAAAAGCTTGCCTTAGGCAGACGCGAAGGAAATTGGGGACGAAATTAGAGACTGGGAAAGAACGCAGGAATATCCACCGTTACAGTAAAGCCGCGCCGATAAAACCAAGGTCGTTTGGGAAACGACCATATAAAAAAGGAAAGGGTATGGAGAAGTTTGTTTCGAAAGGAGGAGGGGAGGCGTAAGAAAAGGCAATACTCTCAACACCAAGGGCAGCCTATAAGAAAGCGCGCAGGGGAACAAGAACTCAATCATCTAGTCAGGGGGGTGGACTACTACACCTCGTTCAGGAAAAGAGAGGAGACAATTCAACAGGCCGGAGAAAGAATCCTGGGGAAGACTTAGCAAAGCGGAACGGGAACCAACTCGGCTCTAGACCGGGAGCTGGACTCAGATCAAAGTGCGGAACGAATGAAAAGGGGGGACTGAAAAGAGAACTTCAGTGCACCAAGGGAAACAATTGCTACGATCTACTTTCTCTGGGCGGTATCGGAAAAAGTCCCGGGACAGAAAAAGGCTGTGTTATTTGGGGTCAAACAACGCTTAGGGGGAGTCGAACGCCCCAGTAGATTTGCTACGCTCCTTATGCTGGGAAAGAAAACTAAGGAAGAACCACCATCAAAAAAATGGTAAAACAGGGAGGTAGGGGAATAACCAGGGGGGGCGATAACAAAAATAAATATAAAAATCGGGTATCCACTACAAAACCAAAACTGGGAATAAATATCCAACTACAAGTGGACCGAAAAGACAACAACACTCATCACCATTCTAAAACAAAAAAAAACAAGGGACGAAAGGTAAATCGGTACGCAAGGAGCAGAAGGAAGCCTGTAGGCGAGCAGAGGCGCAGCGGGGTGGACGAAGAAAACACTGGAGGGAAGGGGTGGCAGTGAAGTCAACTAAAAGTTGGAAAAGGCTTAGAGGAAAAGAAGATCTTTCAAAGAAAGAAGAACAGGATGGTGACCACAATGGCAAACAGATAAAAAAGGGTAGACAAGAGGGAAATGAAAAAAGGAAAACAAGGGACACTGGTGTAAAAAGGTCGGTACCGTTCTTTTTGTTTGGTTGTTCATGGTTAAGGAAGGTGGTTCAATTGTTGTGCCGGTGATCGGGGGAAGAAAGACAATACAAGTTGTCGGGATTGGGGAAAGAAGAAGGAAAGGGGGGGGGGAACCTTCGAGCACTGCTTCTCACGCAGTGCGATCGGATCAAAAAGGCGAAAAACAACCGGATCGGGGGTTAAAAAGCATCTGTCCTGCTGAAATGGGGTAATAGAAGAAGGGGGATATGTGGCGCCTGACGAGGTCGGGCCAGGGGCAGGAATCCCACGAGGCAAAGAGCGACGCACGAAAGGAAAAATCCAAAAAGAAAAAAGTGCTTTTCTCTGACGGGAAAGGAAAAAGGGGGGGAGTCATGCGAAGGGAAAGGTACGCAGTTGAGGGTAGGACTCGGGGGGGGGAAATTGACTAGTAAAACGGTCAAAAAAAATTTTGGTCAATGCTGATAAAAGCCATGAAGCTGCTGAACGTGAATGAAGATCGAATGGGAGAAGCGCCCAAGTGAGAAGCAATGGGAAAGAAGAGGCGGATACGGAACTGGTTGTCTGTGTGCTGTCGGTGACGGGGGCTGGTGTGCCTCGGGACGAGCGCATAAGGCCGACACACAGGAGTTTGACAATCTCTCACCCAAAAAAGGAGGGGGAAAAGCAAAAAAAAATCAAAAAGGGGGAATGGCGTTCAAGGAAGAATTGAGAGTAAATGAGGGAGCGGGGTGTCAAAAGCAGAGAGTCGAATTTATGGTCCATTGATTTCAAGCACTAGCTTCGACGGAACGACTCATAAATTTCGATCAAAGCAGCGAGTGTCCTCGCTAATAAGAAAGGGAAAATAGACCTGAAAGAAAAGGGCCTAAAAAAAAAGAGAAAGACCCTACCCCAGGAAACGAGAATAACGGCCCTAAGCCTGACCAACCGCGCGCGTTCCTCGAGAAAAGCAAGCGGGGGGCGTGCTGTCTTATGGGGGGGCCGATCGCATGAAGAGGTTGGTAAAGGTGAAATGGGAAAAAGCGAAGAAACGGTTGTATAAAATAGACGGAGAGGGGATGTACTGCGGTGTCAAGGGCAGAGTGTAAAGTGGCGTGGCAGCGTTGACACGTCTGTGTAGGTGTGGAGACGAACAGTCACGTTATCATACGCGCTTCGGGTGGCGAGAAGTGAAAGCAACATGCACGGGCCGCAAAGAACCAAGAGGGGGGGGCAAGAGTGCGTTGTGCGAATTGGTCACGGTGTGTAGCGTTGCTGGTGAAATGTCGACGATGAGTGGAGGAGGTGTCTAAAAAAAAAAGGATAAATTCGAAGCTTAGGAAGGTGAGTGCGGTGGTGCGGAGGTGTGGAGAGAAAGGTGGAGAGGGATAAGGTTTGCAAGATGGCGCGCATCTTGGTTCCTATATAGAGTAGGGGGTGTATGCCCAGGAACGAGGGGAGGGGGCCAAACGGCCTCTAAAGGGAGAGATAAATCAGGGAGACGAGGGGTCCAACCCTGTGCTGTGAACCACACAAAGAGGGAAGAAAAAAAAAGACAAGTGTTCAGCACGGGGAGAGTACAGGTCGCGCGGATTAGAAAAGCACAAGGTTATTAAACATAAAAAAGGTGAGGAGAAGGCACCGCGGGTAAGACGTAAATACAGAGACATCAGGCCGGAAGAAATCCGTTCAGGGCGCGGGGACAGCTTGTAGAAGGCTTGGGAGGAACAGTCAAAGGGGTTAAAAAAGTTAGGTAACAAGGAATTCACAGGAGGGTCGGGACAGATCTACTTGAGTGCCCAAGATCAAGGGAAGGGGGTGCTTCGCGTGTCCTAGAGGGCGGGTGAGGTGGGGGTGGGGGGGGGTGGTGGGGGGCAGGTGAGGGGGGGGTCAAAGGGGGTGGGTGGTTGAAAAAAAGAGCGTGGACAACTGAAACACTCTGGGACCGTCAGCTGACTAAAAAAAAGGGGAAGAATGACAGAAAAGGGAAGCGTAAAAATACAAGTAGGAAGGAATTAAGTTTTAACGGAGGTCTAGGTTAAGATGACTCCAAGTTGAGGAGGAAGGGGGGGGGGGTGCGTGAAGGTACAGGAAAGAAAAGAGAAATCACATATCCGCGTGGGGTCGCTGAAAAATACGTCAAATAGGCGTACTAAGAGGACCGGTCAGAACCAGGGAAACGGAAACTCCTAAAAATGCACTGAGGAACCTTCGGTAAGGTGGAGTCGGTGTAGAGTAAAATAGGTACGGAGAGAAAGGTCAGAAAAGTAAAAAGGGGTTAAGCTGCGGGGATGGAGAAGGGGGGGTCTTCCCTTGTTGGGATAGAGGAGAAGTCTAAAAGAGTAAGGGCATGGGAAATAACAGAGGATATCAAGGTAGGGTTCTCGGAGTCGTACACTCACGGGGAAACCATTAAAAGGGCTAAACGTTTCATAGGGGTGCTCCGGGTGGATGACCTCCGCACACTCGCTAGGGAAAAACGCGGGGATAACGAGTCTTCCTATTCTGGGATAAACAACACCCTTACGTTTCTACGAATGGGGGACAGGAGAACGGCAAAGGAAACAAGGTCACTATGAGGCCAGATGGGAACTTAAAAAAAAAAAAAAAAAAAAAAACAATGTTTTCTCTCATAAAGGAGAAAGTAATAGAATTTCCAA
>Ga0179593_1371715_pt1 | contig 10166 bp, 19 predicted proteins | sample CZODoug2_1_08_16_FD_185931 | JGI IMG/M metagenome (GOLD analysis project Ga0179593, IMG submission 185931) | Vadose zone soil fungal communities from Angelo Coast Range Reserve, California, USA - CZODoug2_1_08_16fungal (PacBio error correction) | ecosystem: Environmental > Terrestrial > Soil >...
TCATATTAAGGAAAAAGAAAACGGAAAAAAACATGGTGGGGAAAAAAGAAGACCCGACGAGCGCCCCGGGGCGTGAAGCGTCGAACGCCACCAGTGAAACCTAGGGCTCGATGGGGGGGAAAGACGGCTGCGTGAGCAAGGGCAAATACCACTTGAACGAAAAAAAGAAAAAAAGGGTTGGAGGGGCAGAAAGGTCGGGGACGGGCCCCAACAAGGAGAAAGGCAAAATGGTTACTGTACGGGACAAAGGCAGGTCGCCGACCGAAAAAAAAAACCGAATGAAGCAGGGCCAATTGCGGCGTCAAGGGAAGAAAAAACAGCACCACTAAGTAAACCAACTTAACAGCCATTTTCTTAAAAGCGAAAAAAGGAAACAAATTCAGCGAAAGCGGGGGAAAGAGGTTGGGATGGAGCCCTTGACAAAAGATGAAAGGAGTCCCGTCCGAGAAGAACCTAAAACGACTCTCGCTTATTCAAGGCACGAAAGGTGGGGGAGCTGAGAGACAAAGTTCACCAAACCGAAACTAAGGACAGAAAAGAAAGAAAAACAACTCCGATTTTTAATCAAAAGGAGGGGAGAAAGAGAAGTGAAAAGTTTAAAGCGTCTTGAACGAAAAGGGCGTCAAAGGGGTTGGGAGGAATACCAGACGGGGCAAGAATCGGCACGAAGAATCGAAAGAGAGAACAGAAAAGAATTCAGAAGGGGGTAAAAAAAAAACAAAAGGCAAAACTTTTGGGGGCAAAGACAGCACCCTGAAAAACAAGAAAAAATGTGAAGGAAGGCTGGCATCAGGGGAAACAAAAAGCTAACCTGATTCCTAAAGGAGAAAGGTCCCGGCCGGGACGGCGTGGAAAGGAGAACAAGTCGGGGCAGAAAGAACCAAAAAAACGATTCGCGTTATTGATTACTAACTGGGGGAAAGTTGGGATTGGAAAAGCCATTGAAAGAGGAAAGAAAAACAAATTGCTGTAAAAGAGAGAGAAATCCCCTTACAAGGGAGGTCGAGGGTGGTTGGACCGTGGAACGTTGGAAGGCACTACGGCAGACAAGGCCCAATAAAAAGCCAGGCAAAAAAGGCGCTGCAACGCGGACTGGAAGAGATCATGAGAAAGAGGGGACGGTGAAGATGAAAAAAACCAGCCACCTAAAAAGTCCAATCTCCTAAATCACGAAGAACAGGGCTAAAACGGGGAAGGGGCAAGGTAAGGTCAGGAACTGGTGGTGGCAGGGGCAAAAAGCATAAGCAAGCTAACCTGGAAAAAAAAACCATAAACAAAAGGGCTTTCAAGCAATTCGGGTGTTGGACTCCTACCCTCAAGCCCCAGGAAAAAAAAGCGGGATACAGAGGTTGCATGGGCCCTGCGTGGAAAAAGGGGGAAAGTAGTAACCTGTTCGGTGGGAAAAAGACATGGAATCCAATGGGAATTCTCCCAAGAACCAAACATTTGGGGGCAATATGGAGGCCGGGACGAAGTTTCGTGGCAACGACAGAACCTGGAGTTACTGGACTGCAGCGAACAAGGGGGGGAAAAAAACACCAAAAAGTCCAACTTTGCGAAAAGTGGCAAAAAGAACAGGATTAAGAAACCCTGAGAGATCTGCTGTGGCATCGAGAGGCAGGAGAAGAAAGGGAAATGCATCAGAAAAGAAAAAAAAAAGGGTACCAGACCACCACCCAAAGTGAACCAAACCGGCAACAATTTGGGACGGACGCTGATTCGTTTGGTACCAAGAACTTGAGAGGAGGCCCCAGGGGAGGAGGGAAGGGTTAGGCCCGAAAGTCGAAAGATAGAGAGAAACAATAAACGCAAGCGGCCGAAAACGAACTGGGGCACGGGGGTGCCAAGAAAGACTGGTGAAAAAAGAAGCGTGGTCTTGCGAGAGTCAACGGATCTGGGGAAGAGGTCAAGAAGAGAAACCATCGGGGTCGAAGGGAAAAAAAGAAAAAGAGACACGGGAGTTATCGAAAAAAGATTACCCGTAAAAAAAATTAGGGACGGTATAAGAACGTACCCTCTCGGGCACTTTAGTGTGAAACCGCCAAACTACTATCAAAAAGAGGAGGGGGGGAGAGCCAAATGCAGAAGAGAACCGAGGCCAGTCTCCGTTGGAAGAATAAGAACCGTAACCGACCGAGGGGAAAGTGGAAAAAGGGGAAAAAAAGGGGGAAGTGTGAAAGGCCCATAGCGGTGGGACTCTGGAAAGAGGAGAAGAAAAACGGCGGGGACGAGGTCGCCACGGAGGCCATTGGGGGGTCCCAAAGGGAACATACGTTGAAACAAGCCCCCCAAAGCAAAACGCGGGGTGGTTCACAGGGATGGGTCAAAACCAGAAAAAAACCGAACTGGGCACGAGGTCTCTGAGACATAAAACAGGAGAGGCGAGAAGCGGATGAGGGAGGAAAAATGGGGAAAATGCAAAAAAAGACCATTGGGGGGACCCAGAAAAACGAAAAGTTGCAACTGAAATCCGGGCAAGAAAAGAATTTGGATCAAAAAAAGGCATCCCGGAAAGGACTCGTTCCGGCGGAGACGCAAAAAATACCAGGAGATAAGACAGCAAACAAAAGGCAACAAAGGACAAAAAAAAAAAGAGCTCCAAAGGGCTTGTAGGAAAGCGAGGGGAAGCCAGAGGGTTTGGGGGAAAAACAGAAAAAACAAGACGACCCAACCATAAAGTATGACATGGGATAAGAAAAATGAAAGTAAATCTCAAAAAAAAACAACAACCTGTGAGGGGGAAAAGGAGGGCAATGTGCTAGAACAGGAACTCTCCTTTCGTGGGCAGTGGGGAGGGACAGTGGCGGTTACCCGGCGGAAGGCAATAAAAGGGAGGGAACGACAAGAGCAGGGGGGAAAAAAAGCGAACCGTTGGGGACGCAGGTAGCACCTTCGGGAAGGAATGGGAAACAAAATGGGTTGGGGGTGGCGAGCATCACGCACCCCGACCAAGACAGCTTCAACGATCGTTTTGGGGTGGTGTGGCAAGGTAATAGGAGCGCAGCAGTGGGGCCAGCGCAAAAAAAAAGGGGGGGGAAAGCACAAGGAGTCTGGATGTTGCGCCGGTAAAAAACCCCAAATCTGGCGACGTCCACCTTGCGCGGGCTCAGGGCGACCAGAAGGGGGGGGGAACAGAAGAAAAAAAAGTTAGGTGAAAAAAAAAAAGTGGGGTTTCGGGTTGGGGGAAATAGGATTTCCGGGTTAGGGAAAAGGAATCCTGCCCGAGCCGGAGAAAATGAAATAAACTCTACAATTTGGGGGACCAGTCCAGACGGGGGTCCTAAAAGTTGGGAACCAAAACTGCTTTACCAAGCAGGAAAACAGTGTTGGGGTTTGCCCAGCCCTGACGCAGGATGGGAGGGCAACGGGAGCACATGGCCGAACGAGTTACTTTGGACCTGGGGAGCCAATAAAACACGACCCTTCTTCAGGGGGGACCAAGGAGGGACCCAAAAAAAAAAGGGCTGGAGGGAGGGCGAGACCGAATCGAAGAAGGACGGATGAAGGTGGAAGGGGACAGCAAAACAAGGATCTTGGATGGAAAAAAAACAGGCCCGATAAAGAAAGAGCAGCGATGGTTGTTGGGGGGACATGCCAAGGAGAGAGGTAAAAACGCCAAGACGAAAATGGTCTGCCAAACCGGAAAATTAACAACAAAGGGTAAGGGGGTAGAGGGGGGGCAGGGAAGGAGAGTGGCGCCAAAATCGAAAGGGGAATTGGTCAGGGACAATGCGAAGGGTGCTTAACATTTGGAACAAAAAAAGCAGGTCAAAACGAAAAGTGGGCAAAAACTGGTTTTGGTCGTGAGGTTTGAGGTCCAGGCTCAAGCTCGAAGGTCGGGCAATGGGAAAAAAAAAGACTACGAAAGGGGGGGGGCCCACAAGCTAAGTCAGATATCAAAGTCCAAAGAAAAAAAAAACGGTGCAAAAGCGGGTTGGAGACACGTGATTGTGTCGGGGGACCAAAGGGGTCTGAGAAGGAAAGGAGGGAACTTGAAAGAATAGCCCTCGGACATCATGGCCAAGAAAAGGTTGTACAGCCGGAGAAGTAAAACATTCAAGGTGGACAAAGAAAGGTGGTCAAGGGCCCCCAGATTCGTCTCAAAAGGAACAGGCAATTCCTTTTAAAGAAGGGGCTAACGCCATGTAGTACCTGCCCCCGGTAATAGAAGACCAGCAAAATTTGGGAGGGCTAGGGGGCATTGGGGGATGGTTTTTTGGTACAGGCGGGTCAACCCGTGCATTAAGATGTGTGCCCAAGGGAAACAGAGGGAAAAAAAAAAAAAGCGTAACTTTACCGGGGGGGGTTTCGGAAAGAGGCGGTCAAACAAACGAGATGGGTAAAGAGGGGGGGGGGAGAAAAGTGACCAAGGACTCGGGGGAGAAAAAAGACGAAACTTTCGTTCAGCTCGTAAAAGCCGAAGCAATTAAAAGGCTGCTTGGAAAAGGACACAGGAGGGCCGGAGGTGCCGTAGACAAGACCAAGGAGGGCAAAGGGGGGAAAGGGACCCAATAATTATGTGGTGGGGGTTGGAAATAACGGGGACCAGGGCAGCTATTAAGAAATCGGAAAAAAGTTTTCACGAGGGGACAAATACAAGGCGCCCAAAAGAAAATGAAAAAACCGACAGTAAAGGAACCGGGCGAGCAGGGGGGTCAACCGCGCATGGTGAACGAAGAAAATCTTCAACGGACCAAAAAAACGCCAAGGGGCCCAAAAAGTTTCGGGGCCCAAGGTGAGACGGACCAATAAACCAACCAAGCAACTGAAGGGGAAAATCCCTGCAGCAGAGGAACAAACGTGGAAAAAAAAGTGGTTTTTGGGTAAAGGTTTGGTCTTCGAGGGGAATCGGTGTGACTGCGGCGGTGAAACACCAATTCGGCCTGGACCGATATTGGGTAAAAATATTGTGAAAAGGAGACCAGGTAAAGGGGAAACAAGCCGGCCAGGGGGTGAAGATGGGGGACTTTCTCTCGAAGTTCCTGTCTTATGAAGACAGGAGAAAACCAAATACAATCGTAGGAAGTAAAAAAACAAAGCGGGGGGTCAGGAGAGCATCTCTCGGGGCGCCGGGTCCCCAGGTCGACCCTGTTGCCCTCTAACGTAGGGTGTCAATGACAGGGGAAAGGGACTGTGGCAAAATTCTTACGCGTCCGTAAGGTTTTCGGGAGAATAAAAAGAAAAAATGGCCTAGGGGACAAAAATCCGGGACAAAGAACGATTTAGGGAAGAGGGGGGGTTTTGGGAAGGGGCAAACTGACAACCAGAGGGCGGAAGGAAGCCGCAAAAACGGTGGGAAGAATCAACCGGAAAAGGAACCGAATAAAAGGAAAAAAGGGGGGGAGAAGGCAGCGGAACGGGGTCATGATCGCAAACACCAAGCTTTTTTTGGTTGCACCATAGTGTTGAAGGACAACCCCCAAAGAAAATACCTGAAGGAAGAAAAATTTAAATCAAAAAAAGCGCGCAACAAAAAATTGGAAGGGGGACTGCCGCTGAGGAAGCAGCGGAAAAAGGGGCAGGTCCTTCGTCCGACACCAAGAAAATGCTAGGCAAAAGGACGAGGAAAAACAAAGGGGGGGAAAAAAGAGAGAAAACTCATGTTAAGGGGGCCGGAAAACAGGGGTGGTGACCGAAAAAAGCCGAGAGAAAAAAAAATGCGTCATGGCACAGTACTAACAAACACGTCAAAAAAGTTTGTGGGTGGAAAGGAAAAGGGAGGCTTTGCAAAAGTTTGCCATGCAACAGGAAAGAGAAGGTCAAGAAAAGGCAAAGGGGGAAAAAGCCACTCGAACTGGCAGAACGGGTATCGCTCCAGGGGAAAAGGCGGCAAGGGAACGAGCCTGGAGATTGAAGCGGCAACCTTGCAAGGAAAGGCAAAAAAAAGGACGAACAACTCCGAAGATCGGTACCAGACGGCAATGGTGGGACTTATCAGAAAAAAGAAACAGGAAAGGAGGAAAGGTAAGAAGTTGGCAAGCAAGACCTTGTACAATAAGGTAGAGGCCCAACAGGCCGCGACCGCAAGAAAAGGAAAGAGCTCACTGGGGAAACACCTCGGCAAAAAAATGTAGAAAAAAAGCATTCTAACCCTTGTCACAGGGCCCGCAGACAAATAACAGAGCACCGAGAAAGATGAGGGAAGCCAACAATTGGAGGCCGAGGAAGTGACAAAAAAAGTGCAGAGTGAGTTGGGAAAAACGTAAATCGGGGGCCACAACGGTTGAAAACGAAGGAAAAGAAATCGGCACCAGCCGTCAGAGACGCAAGCAAGGTAAGAAAGAAAAAAAAGTGTGAAAAAAAAGGGAAAAAACTGGGGAAAAAAAGCGCAGAAAGGACAAAGGGCTAAGTGAGGATTGGAAGCAGAAAACCAAAAAGGGCCGGCATGTCGAAGAGGGGAGATGGGAATGGTCGGAAACCAACCAGGTGCAACCAATAAACGAACAAGGAAAAAAAAAAAAAGAGAAGCGGTAGTACGGCTGGTGTTTTACGCTTGGTACTACGGGGTCTGAAAAAAAAATTGGGACAAATTAAAAAAAAAAAAAACAAAGGGTTGGACACGATTCCTAAACTCGCAGAAAAATGAATCAGTAAAAGAAAAAAGGGGGAAAGAGGGCCGGACACGAAGGAGGTTTAAACGGGGGAGGAAGAAAGAAAGCAGGGGTCAGGGGCACGAAATCAAAGGGAACTCAAGCAAAGGGGGGCCAAGGAGCAAAACGCGGAGGACCATAAGGGTGTGGTTTTCCAACAGCAGACTAGAAAAAGAGAAGAACGAGGCGCAGACAAGCCGATGAACGGCCGAAAAGCCGCAAAAGTCCCCTCTCCGGAAGCGCAACTCCCTAGAAAAAAAAAAAGGCAAATGACGCATCAGCGAGGACGGGTGGGGGAAAAAACCTGGAACGCGCGAAAAACACTGTACCAACCAAGGGATGCCAATAGGCAAAAAAAAAACGGGGAAGGGGGCGGGGGCACTCCGTGTTACCTTAAAAGGGCTACTAAAAAGGCCAAAAGAGCCCAAAGTGTAACAAGAAAGGGAAGTCAGACGAAAAAAAAGGCAACTGGAGAAACTTCGGTGGAAGAGCTCAGACAAAAACATGGGGACTTCGCTACCAAACTGGGCAATTGAGCCAAATATCCAGCCCGAAAGCTTATGTTTCAAAAAAAAACACACAGAAGGACCGGGGGGGACCTGGCTGGTTCTCAACAGAAAAACCGGGAAACCCATCAGGGAAACAAAAACCTAGGGGGGGAATCTAAAGAATGATCGGTTGGGGCCCAATTCGCGCGGAGGAGGGCAGGACAGCGACAAGAAATACCAATGGAAAAAGTTTGGGGAAAAAAAGCGTGAACCAAGGCCATGGGGAAAAGGAGGGTTAAAAAAAGGGGTGGACAGGGGGGGATGAGCTATTCTGCAGAAAGGTCGAATGTTGGGGGCAGTTTAAACTGCGAACTTCGAAGAGAACTACAAAGCTAAAAAGAAGAACTAGGGCGAAAACAGAGCCGGCGTTTTGTAAAGAAACAACCTGGTCGGGACGCTGTGGGGTCAATATCAAATATGTGCAAGGGACAAAAAAAGAGACGCTGGGTTATGAACGGCAGCAAGGTCCACGACAAGAATCAGGGGGGGGGGGGAAAAAAAGGCTGGGAGAAATTGCACGATCAAGGAAAATCGGAGCCTTCTCAGAAAGCAGGACCTCGGAAAAGTAGTTGGGGTTAAAAGGCGCACTACTTCGAGGATGCGAGCAAACCTGACAAGAGCTAACATAAATCAAGTCAAAAGTGCAGAAAAAAACCCCCTTTAAGGTTAGACCGGAAAAAAAGAAAAAAAATAAAAAAAATGCTGGTCAACAACCTTGTTCATACGGGATGGCATCATGTGAAAAAAATTGAACTAGCGGGATATGGATCTTGACACAAAACTGCCATCAGGGGCGAACGTAAGGAAAAAATCGGAGGTAAGATAAATCCTGTTTATCGGAAAGAGGAAGTCCCAAAAAAAACAGCAAACTCGAAGTTGAAGCAAAACAAAATTACCATCAAAGAAAGGCAAAAGACCGGAGTGACCCTGGGGGAGAAAACTGCACAAAAACGAACGCAAAAGTGGGCGGTAATCATAATTCCCGGGGGGGGGGTTGGCGGAGAAAAGCAAGGTGGCACAGAAAATTGCCGACGAAACGAGAGAAGCGATGTGCAGAGGGAATTGAATCAAAAAAAGAGAGGAAGGAGGCTGATGTCGGGAAGAGTCCCAAAAACCCATGAAAAAGAGCTTAGGAAAAGAAGACAAAAAACCACGGCCAAAGGTAATCCTCTAATCGGCATTGAGACAAAAATGGTGGGGTGAACGCGAACGAGGCGAAGAACAGCAAAAACAGAAAGAGGGAAAAGGGGAAGAAGAAGTGAAAGGTCTCGCAAAAAAAAAAAACGAGAAGGAGAAAAAAAAAAAAAGAGAGGGACCATTTCAGTAGCGCACGAAGAAAAGGCAGGAGGGGGGGGATGTTACAAAAGACAATCCTGGCAAAAGTCGTCACGCCTCAACTCAAAAAAGGAAAGGGGGACAGGCGAAGTGGGTGGAAGGGACTATGGGAGTCTGGAATGCCTAAATTGCAAATGGTTTGGGAATGTGGGGGGACGAGGCCAGGAACGAAGGAGGAGCTTCACGATGGGACCTTGGTTTTTGGAATTATGGGCATAGAAAGAGGGGGGGGGGGGGGTAAAGCCCCCAGGCCGGACATTGACTGGGAGAAATTAGTTTGACCAAAACAACCTGCCAAGAAAAGCCGACCAAGGGGGGAGAGGGAATAACGCCCAAAGGAAAAAAACGAAGAGGGTAACACAGCGCTAGTTTCGGGATGGTCAGGTGTGGTTGGGAAAATCGAGAAGGGGGGGGTGCAATCAAGGAACAGTATAAAAACCTTTTTCAAGTGGGAGACGCACATTAGTCCTTAGGGGGGGGGGGGGGGTACTCAACATCCAAAAAAAGGAAGTCCTGACAGGGTGCCCAAAGTGGCCCATCCACACGCCAGTGGGTGACCACGTGGATGGTATAAAAGGAGAAGGTACAGAAGAGGAAAAAAAGGCGCAAACTGCTGCAGAAAAAAGCGAAAAGCGGCCCCGGTAAGGGGGGGGAATTTGCAAACGAAAAGAAACGAGAAAGTTACAGAAGAAACCCTAACTACGAGATTATCGTTGAGGGGCAACAAAGAACGATTGAGGAGGAGCCCCTAAATTATAGGATTCAGGTTTTGAAAGTCAAAAGCATGGAAGGGGGTCCATCGCCGAACAAAAAAAGAAAAAAAAGTCAGGGACAGCAAAAAGAAGGATGGGTTTCACGCTAAGTGGGACACAGGATCTTGAAAAGTCGAGCAATGACAGAGCGCCGGAGGATGGGGAGGGCAACCGTCCAGGGACACCAACGGAAGGGGAACGCAGGTGAACACTGGGGTTTGGGGGGGTCAGACCAGTGCTTTGCGTATGTGCAAAGGAAGGAAGGGGAGGAACAGGAGACACCCCTAAAAAAACGAATGTGGCCAAGAGGGAAAAAGAAGAAAAGGGACCAAAGAAAGATAGGCCATGACGGGGGCAACTAAAGTTTTTTTGAAAGGGGTACGGGAGTCCGCGAATCCGCAAAGGAAGGACCTGACAAGAACAGCGGCCCCCCAATACAATCAACAATGGAACCAGGTAGAAATCACAGAGGGTCTCAAGACACACCAGGGAAAATGCACCCATCTTCGTCTGAAAAAAAGGATGCCAGGCAATATTTTGGGGGGGGGGGGGGGACGAAGAGCCAGGTAAGGCAAACCAAAGAAGGTATAATCCACGATTAGGGGGGGAGGGAGGAAGGGTTTGTGGGTTTGTCCACGGGGAGGGGCAGGCACTGCGCTGTGCGCCAGGGTAGAAAAAAAACAAAAAAGCGTGGACTTTGCACCGTTTTACGTGTCAAGCGCGAAAAAAAGAGTGGGAGGTGGAAGAGTTCAGAAAATACTAAGGGGGAGCCGGAAGTCAAAAAGGAGAAAAAAAGAAAATTCAAATGCTGCATTGGTGGAATCAGACTCGCTTTTCACTTAGGGCCATTTCCTGATGAAAAAAAAAAAAAGAGGGAAAGGCAAGAATAAATATTACTGGGATCCGTGAGCTGGGGGCAGAGAGTGTCATAAAAAAGCTGG
>Ga0179593_1373955_pt1 | contig 10166 bp, 12 predicted proteins | sample CZODoug2_1_08_16_FD_185931 | JGI IMG/M metagenome (GOLD analysis project Ga0179593, IMG submission 185931) | Vadose zone soil fungal communities from Angelo Coast Range Reserve, California, USA - CZODoug2_1_08_16fungal (PacBio error correction) | ecosystem: Environmental > Terrestrial > Soil >...
CAGTGGAGTGCGAGGGGGAGAAAAAAAAGACTGACAAAATAAAAGCCACCCATTAAAAAATAAAAATAAGCCTCCCGGAACACGTTTACACATCACGAACATGGGAAAACACAAAAAGGGAGGAAAGGAGAAATGAAGGGCCAGTCCCAACACGTGGATTAAAAGAATGAGAAGCCTTGCAACAATCAAAGAGGCAATTCAGGAGCCAAAGGGGGGGGGGGGACAGGAAAGCAAAGGGGGGGGGGGCAGTGGAAAAAAGCGACAAAGGGAGAACAAACGGGGGCAGAAAAGGAAAAAAAAAAAACCGAGGTGAACAGGACAATGGTAGGGGAAAGGTACGAGAGAAAAACGATAACAAGAAAATGTTGAAACAAAGAGGAAAGGTAATTACGGGAAATTGAAAGTTCAAAAAAAGGGTCCAAAAAAACACGGGGGAAAAACCATAAAAGAAAAGGTTAATTGTGGGGTGGGGGAAAAGATCTTTACATAGGGCTGTAAAGCGGTCCACCCTAACAAATTCATCCGGCGTGTCCAAACAAGAGATGGGGTGTGGCCTGAAAGAAGCAAAAGGGGGCACCAAGTCAAACAAAGTTTTAACCCAAAAGGCGATCATGAAGGGGCCGGGGGGGGGACCAGGGGGGGGGGGGTGAAAGGGACAAAAAAAACGGCACAAGATGCACAGGAAATCCACATCTGCGGGAGATGTGTAATCTTGAAGGAACAAACCTACGAGGAAAGAAAAGCCAAAGCGCTGAAATGCCTTCACATCAGACAAGAAAAAAAGGGGGGAGGAGGGGGCACGAAAAAGGAACAAGGCATACTAAGTAAAAAAAAAGTTGGAAACGAAAGAGCCGGGGGGGGAAGCAGGGGGGAAAAACGGGAAGGGTAAGGAGGAAATGGGAAAAAGCCAACGGACCGACAAGTGGTATTGAAATGGCTCCTACTCGAGAAACGGTAGAGGGTAGACGAAGCGGATGAAGGGGAAGTCCCCCAAAGAGGAACAAAGGTGGGAGAACAATACACCACACACTAACATTGTGGGGACACATCACAAAAAAAAAAAGGCCGAACAGGGTACTATAGGCAATCAATAAATGACACCAGCTGTCAAAAAATGGGGAAGACCTAGACAAGAAACACCGTGAAAAACTGACAGTGAGAAAGAAAAAAAACCTACGTTTTGTGTCTCAAGGGGGGTGGAAAAGGAATAGGAGCACGGGCAGGAAAAATTTGAATGACGTTGACGAGGGGAACGAAAACGATTACACATACTTGGGGGTTGGCAGCAGTTGGGTGGAAAATTTGACGAGGGGCACCGACTGACAACAAGAAAAGGGCAGAGTGGATGTAAAAGGGGTCAAAAGTGGGACAAAAACAGTGGGGTATGCCGCAATCACAAGGGCGAGCAACTGCCCCACAGACGACAGCGGACTTTTACTTCCACACATAGGGGGCAAGTAACGGCAGGACCCCAAGAAAGTCAAACTGGGCGCGGACGAAACCGAGTGCAACAATTGAGGCAATACAGCTTTTTAATAGACGTCTGGTTGGGGGAGACGAGGACACAAAAGACAACAAGTACACCCCAGAAAGCTTGCCAGCTGAGGAGACAATCACAAACGGGGTCGAAGATGGGTAGCCAGGCATTTCATGAACATCATTCAGGGAAGGTGACCAAAGCAAAAAAAAAGCCGCCAAAACGCAAAAAGACTTGTCGGAGCGACACAAAGGGCAGAAGTTTCACATTCTCAGCAGCAGGGGGGAAAAGTAGAACCAAACCAATCAACGCTTCGTGGGGAAAAGGTACAACAAGCACCAAAAGGGCCAAGGGGAGGGGAAGCAAATTGCAGGTCCAAAGCAGAGGTGCCGACTCCGGTGCCGTGCGCAAAGGCGTGGGACGACTCCATAGCCACCGGGGGAGACAAGGGCGAGGGATGGAGGGACAAAGGATGAGTCGGAAAAAGCGGATTGTAGGTGGGTGCAACTGGGCTTGGGTCAAAGTCGCAGGTTGGAGCATGACGACGAGGCAGCGCATCGTCAGAAAGTAAAAGCCAAAAGGAGAAAAAAAGGGGTCCGGCACACCGAAAAAAAAAAAAAACGCAAGCAGAGAAAAAAGGACGGTAAGAAAACGGCACTGGCTATAGCACTGTGACCCCACCAGCGTTTGCACAATTCGGGATTGCACAAGGACAGGGGCATAATTGGACAAAAAGAGTACGGAAAAACGCGGAGTGGAAGGGAGGGGGGGGCAGAAAAGACTGACGGAAAAAGTAGTGCAGGGCTTTTGGCCAGCCGACAGATATTGTAGTTGGGCCATGAACCCACGCAGAAAAGGGTGGGCTTTGCCCGCTAATTCCATTAAGAGGAAAAAATAAGGGAAGGGTCGAACAGGATCAAAGTTTCCTAGAGAAGGAAGACGTCAAAAGGAAAAAGCCAAACAACCCAACCCGTGAGCGCCCCAGGATGAGTGTAAAACGACGGGGGCGAGTTCACAGGGAAAGCAACAGCGACAACCAAGGTGCTAAAAGGACATTTCATCAAAAAAGGAGAACGGGAATGGGGGGGAAGAAGCAATAACAACACAACCACTAGAGGAGTAAAGATAAGATAACACAAACAATCACGGAAACAAAAAATGTGGTGGGAGAAATTAGGTACCGTAGGCGTGAAAAGTCAATGAAAGGCTTCACAACAGGATAAATATTCCACGATCAAAGCACTTCCTTGGCACGGCAAACAAAAGGCGACGGGGAAAAAAAAAAGTCCCCTGGGAAACAAAGAAGAAAATAGCTGGCTATGCAATGAAGTGTCGCGCATTTGTGACACGTGGAATTTTCTTGGAGAGGTGGGCACAAACAATAACAATCTCAAAACACAACCGGTGGGGGGGGGAGGGGACCCCAAAAAGAAAGAGAGCCTGAGGAGGACAAGCCTATATTTACTTCGGTACTGCAGGACGGCTCAACAACCGAACACCGTGGACCAGGACTCAGAAACAACGAACAGAGGGGGAAAAAGAAAAAAGAAAGGCTCAAAATACCGAGGGGTGAAAAAAGGCAAGTGGCACACGCCTCAGTTTTGGTAATCCACATCATATCGAAGGACATCTTACGGAAAAAAAAAGAATTTCACCGGGGACGGTACAAAAAAGACTTCTCGCAGACACTACGGACGGGAGCAGCCTAGAAACAAAAAAAATAAAATTCAAAAACAAAGGACGAGGCACAATTAAGAACGGAAAGAACCTGGGGACGCAAACGTAGAAAACCCTCTCATTTAAAAACACCCGAAAATCGAACGACCACTGCAATCTTCACGCAAGATGTGGAAAAAACATAAGGAGTCCAAAGAAAAAAAACAAAACCCAGGGGCCGCCTGAGACCGTCCCAGAAAAAGGCTTTGAGGTTGGGGGTTAGACCACCTCACAGGTGGAACAGCAGAGAGAGGCAAAGCGTTGAAAAAAGCATTCAGATGGTATCTCGATAATAGAAACGGCTTGGTCAACTAGAAGGGAATGGGCAGAAAATCGTAACCCGAAAAGAAGGAGAGTAAAGGGAAATATGCCCCTAACAAACCTGGGAAAGGCAGACATTCGTGGTTTGAACACTGTGGGAAATCGGGCGGGTACCCAACCCAAGAAAACGGAGTATGGTCACTACATGCCTGGCTGTCGGAAGACTATCAACGGCGGGATCAAGAAGGCACCCTCGACAAAAAAACATCTTCACACCAAAAAAAGGGGGGGCCTGAACAACAAACGTATGTGGGGAAAAAAGAAGGGAAGAGGGTCGCAGCACCATCCAAAAAGAAGGCAAAATTGAAGTAGCAAGAACCGCTAACATTTTTGTTGTGTCACAGACGGAAGGCTTCAAAAATGGAAACAGAAAAAAACAAAACGTGGTGGTCTCATGGGGGGGGAAGGACGAACGGTTCCAATGGGTGGAACGCCGGTGCAAATCCGGAGCGAACAGGTGGGAGGTACACGTTGCTGGGGGACAGCGTTGTGTTGCTCAGGGAGGACCTGGCGAACTGGGTGCAATCGAAACATTTGAGCTGCAAGACAAACTTGAACGGTAGGAACTGTTGGGAAAAGGCAAAAAAGGATGTCACGGAAGATTGGTCACGAAAAGACGAAAGAGCCCTTCAAAAATGCTGGGAAAAACAAAGACTGAAACTGAGACGCACAATTAGCCCAACTAAAGAAGGACAGGGGAGGGTGTCAAAGGAACAAGAAAAGGTAAGTGGTTACAAAAAGAGGAAAAAAAGCGCGAGGGTCAATCCAACAGGACCAAAAAACGACTTGTCCAAAACACTAAACGCGAACGCATGGGGGGGGAAAGGGGACATTAGAGTCGAATGTGGGGGAAAAATGAGGGGCAACCTGGTGGGAAAAAGTCAACCAAGGTACCCATCCAAAGAGGAACGGACCAGGGGGCCCCCTCTAAAAAAATGGGGAAGGGAGGCACGCTTGGGAAAAGCTGAATCAAAGGAACACAACACCAAAAATCTTCAACAGACTGGGAAAGGAGGAAAAAGGGGGGGAAAAAAACAAGGAAAGAGTAAAAGGGGTGAAAATCAGACAATGCATGGACAGACGAAAGCTTCAAACACGGTTAACTTTCTTGGAACCTGAACGGGGAGAAGAAAAGGAGACGCGTAACTCGGGTGATTTTCGGGGGGGAGGCAGGTGGGAAAGAAACGGCACCGAAGCGGTTTCGTCCCACAAAATCCATACGCAGAACCAACTGCTCAAAACCCGCCATGAAAACAAATATGGACAACAGAAGCCAAAGCGAAAAAGAGCAAAAAAAAAAACAGGCGGAGGGGTGAAGGTAAAAATAGAGATCAGGGAGGAACTTACAATTGTTAGCAGGGGCCAAAAGGGGGGGGGCGCTATAGTATTCCATTCACATCAGGATGGTGACAAACGGAGCAAGGATCAAGAAAAAACGAAAATCAACCAAACAGCCTTGAGGACTCAAGGGGGGGGGAATGAAACTCAAATGCACCCAAACCGTACACAATCGTGTTTGAAAGCGGGAGGGAAGTCAAGGGAGTGACTAACACAGCCCACAAACACTTCATGACCGTGAGAAGGTTGGGGTGGTGCACGAGGAAGGATGAAGGAAACAACGCCAAAGTTGAACAGGTCTAGGATTGGGCAAAACCAAAAAACACAACGCCGTTTTCGGCAATGCCTGCCCCCCCCTTTGACCCCTTTGCTGTGTAAACCGACATCTGTACAACGAGGCCTCAAGAAATCGCGGATTTAGAAACAAAAAACATCGGACCACACCACAGAAAACACTTTGCATGGAGGGAAAGGCCTTTGTTTAAAACTTTAAACACGGAACAAAGGCTTAATTGGGGGGTTACTTTGAACAAGCCTGGGCCGAAAAAGGGTGGGATGGGGCGCCATGCTTACACTGGCACGCAGCGATCAAGGGCCTACGCAGGCCACCAGCACAGTGAAACAACTTGGCACCGCAAAACAAGCCACTGGGTTCCTTCAAAACTAATTCGAAACGAGATTCAACCAGAACAAGAAGCACAACAAACGATAAAAAAGTCACGAGAAAAAAATATTTTTGTCCATGCCACATGGAACACGCCGTCAAAAAGTAGAGGTCAGTCGTAAAAATTACAAACTTGGGTTAAATGGAAAGTGGGGAAGAAACGGGGGGGAACAGTGCAAAAGAGGGGGCTTACCACGGAACCAGGGAGGGGGAATACCATCAACTGACCGCGCCAGAAAAGTTTGGAAACACTGTAAAACGGGGGAAAAAAGAATTCCACCAACTCATGCCTGGAACGATGATCGGCGGGGAAAAAGAAAAAAAAAAGCAAGTGCACAAAGCGGACACGTCATAGGAAAGCGTGGGAGGAGTTTGGAAGGCCGAAAATGCAAAGTCCCGAACGAGCCTTGTCAAAGGGGTGATTTGCATCAAACGGGTACGGGAAAAGCAGCTGAGTTGTCCATACTTACCTGGGAAGGCAAAAGTCCCGCCGCGTCACCCGGTGAAAAAAAAGAAAACTGCTCGGAAAGGCACAACAGAACTGGGGGGGGGGGAAAAAGGAGTCCAACCCGAACGAGGGTTCGGCCACGGTCACCTGCGCCATCCCCAGTTTTTGGGAAAAAGATAAAAACGTACTGGAAAACGTTTGCCGCACTCAACGGAGCGAAACACAACAATGCCGGGGCACGTGACGCTCATGCAACATGGGGAGAAAGAAAGTCGCTGCAAAGCCAGGAATTAAACTGCAAAACAAGCGGTTGTAAAGGTGTAACACTGGCGGTGGACCGGGGGAAGACATCGCCGGAAGTGAAAAGATGATATTACGGAAACGCCAAGTCAGACGTTGCATGCCACAAGAATCCGAGGGAATTGTGGAAGAAACACCGACTGGTCACGGTAGCCCGCTTAAAATGAAAGGGGGGAAAACAAGTAATTGGGCCGATCGGGGGGGGGGCCGTAATGCACCCTAAAAGCGAGGAGATTCCCTGCCATAAGCCAGAACAAACGTCCATTAAAAGCGGGCTTTGCAAGACAATATGTAGGTTGGAACATGACCCAAGGGGAGCAGAGTGTGCAGGGCACATAAAAAATTGACCCAGGAAAAGAACGAAGACTGTCGCCAGCCCCTTTACTTGGAATAATTGCGAACAAAAGAAACAGGTTAGGGCCCGCGTTGCCTTGGAGACGCACACCAGGAGTCTTTTTGATAAAAGGCTGTAATAGAGCGGGAAGCAGATGCATTCCACGCCAAGGCCATCATTGCATCAGCAAAAGCCTTTGGAACAAATCACAACAAAACAAAAAAACGAGGACAAGAGAGAGAAAACGCGGGGGTTGATAAATGAGGGAAAAACGGGGGGCGTGGAGCATGAAAAAAAAAAAAAGAACTTCAAAAAAAAAGGCTAACTTCCTATGATAAAGCTCCGCTCAAAAGCACAATTCCTGGGCAACAAAAAAAAAAAAGGCGACTGTGAAGCACAAAAAGGGAGTTTCCAAATTGAGAAAGAGGGACAGGTCGTCTTCGTTTTTTCCATCAGGAATTTCTTTGGGGACAAAAAACAAAATACGCCTACCACCCAAACGTGGGCATGCACAACCTAAGGACGGCTGCAACCCCAAAAAAATTTACTGGACCGCAAAACGAAAAACAAAAGCAGAACTCGCCAGAAAAACGGCTGGGCAACAAGGACTACACAACCGAAGCTAAAAAACCGTGGTGCAAACTAAACAGGGCAACCAGCAGGCGGGAAAAAAAGTCAGTGGAGCCCAGGAAGCGGAGGGGTCGGTTGCATCAGGGTGGCAAAAGGTGCAAAAAAAGATGCCTTGGGGGGGGCCGACGAAAAAATACGGGGGATTCACACAAAAAAAAGCGTGGAAACAAACAGAAAAAACAATCAAGGGCCAGGGGAACTAACAGGTAACATCCTCTGTTGCTATACTAAAGACGGGCACAGAATCGCAACTGAATGAAAAAAGCAAGAAAGCAAAACCCCAAAGGACGCAATGTGAAACCCGGAGCCGGCACGACTCGGGGGGGGAACAGAGCGAACACCCTTAAGTGTGCACACGGGGAAAACGTACGACCTAACGTTGTGGAGTTTGGGTCCCGAACTTAGCCAGACAAACAGAGGGGAGGCGAAAAACCGGGAGGACGGAAAAAGCCGTCGCTTATCAAAAATTCCGGTGAACACTGAAGGGGAATGGTCAGTGAATAGAGAAACTACATTCGAACATGTTACTGGATACCTGAACGCGGGGAACGTTCGACGTTTTCAATCAGCCCCGCAGATTTCCCAACGGGGGGTACAGGTTGCCATGGCGAAAATGCGAAAAAGTCCAGCGGGTGAAAAAAGGGCACAAAAAAGCACCGGCATTACAAAAGAAGGAAGCCGGGATGACCAAGACCAAAAATAAGTCGGGGAAGAAAAAAGAGAACGAGTTCGGGGCTTAGGGCGTCCAGCACGAGGTAAATGAAAGTAGGGTTCAACACCAACTTTGGGTGGGGAACCAATCGTCCCCTCCAAATGGGCCAGAAAAATGGTAAATTTTAACGCCCGGAACGAAAATAAAAAGGGGAAAAGGGAAAAGTTGGGCCTCAAAATATCGCTAAAGGGGAGTGAGTGAATACTCTCATGAAAAGGTGCAACAACGGGGGTGTGCTCTTGGGACGTGTGCTCGTGCTTAGCCTGACCAAATTCCGCAACGTTTGGGTTTGTTTGGGACAAAAAGGAATGTACACGAGCCAATGGGCGACGAAGCCCGATCAGGGGGACTGCGCCACACGACCGCAGCAGAATGATAGAAACAGTTCCCAAACTTCGAGTTTTGGCAGCGGGGCAACGGAAAAAAAAAAGGACAAAGGATTGGTTCATGGCGAAAAGCAAAGGCTTTTTTTGATCATCAAAAAATCCAAAAGTGGGGAAGAAACGTGCAAGGGGGCAACAAAGGTCTTCCCGCCGAATGAAAAGGATGGCCGGCTATAAACTGGTTGGGGATGGCAGAAAACCCTTGAGCGTGAAGCAAGGTCCCAAGGCCAACGGACAGAAACGTTACCGGGTCTAAACAGGCGAAAATTTGGGGACGGATGGTCAAGATAAATATCAGGATACCACCAAAACTTCCTCGCAAAAAAGGGAAAGCAAGGATACAGTTTGTGCACCAAATAGACCAAAAAGGACAAGAACTCAAACACAGGGTCTGGAAGGAAAAAATGCGGGGAAGAGAAAAAAAGAGGAAGCTTCCTCTGATTTCCAGCGCCCAGAAAAGCGGTAAACAAACAGCATGATGAACGCAGAACTCAAAACGGACGGAGCAGGGCAAAGAAACGCACGAAAGACAAAGAGCGCAGCCAAAAAAGCGAATCTCCAATCAAAAATAAAAACAAAAAAAAAAAGGAAGAGGGAAAGGGTAAAATAAAAAAGAAACGCTTTGGAAAAGCGCCTCTTTGTCTTTCAAAAAATGCCGGTGCTAGCCATTCACCTGAAAAGACATCAATGCAAGGGGTTCAATTTCTGGCAGGGTAAATGCGTAAATCCCGAAAAGCTACCTGGACTGGACGCCGTGAAATCAAAGACCAGTGCACCGTGGTGTGATACAATCAGGGGTTCACTGCAAGGTGATTTGCACACAGTAACTCCTGTGCACTCACAGAGGAAGAGGGGGTTCCAGCCCAGACGAGAGGAACGCAAAACACGTTTCAATGGAGAGCCAAATAAAACAAAAATTGGGACCCTTGGGTACGGTCAAAAGAGCCAGCTTAAAAATTTCACCACTAAATCCAAAAAACCATCATGAAGCGGGTGAGGCTTTCCCCCGTTTGCCGTTGTGAAACCACAAGACCAATTGCGGGACCCTTAAAGTGAAAAACCAGGTGTTCCTTTTGACACTTGCCGAAAGCTTGGATTGATTACAACGTCACTGGCTCAAAAAGACGCAAGCGGATGAAGTGCTGCGTAGGCCAAAAAACCGGGAAAAAGAATTGCAAACACAAAAAGGCCGCAAAGTTTGTCCAAATAGAACGATTAAACAGGGGGGTTAAAGAAAGAAACAAAAACGGGAAACAAGATAACAAACGGAGTTTTCAATCCCCCAGAATAGGCAAAACGAAACCTGTGGCAAGGCGTAAAACTTTACAAAAACTGGGGGGGGGATGGCAAATTTTGGGGACCGAACGAAAACGTAGCAAACGGGATTGTCTAGGTATCAACCGCTGGAAAAAAAAATGAACAACTACTCCAAGAAACGGCTTTTGTCCCAATACGAACATGGGACGTTGAACACCCGCAGAAGGCCGTGGGACAGCAAAGCCCGAGACGAGGGACGAATTGAGGGCACTTATCTTTTCTAGCTTTGTGACCAACGCAAAGGGGGAAAGAAAAACAGCTTTGTTCAGGATAAAATCCACGGTCAGGAGAACGGAGTTGGATCCTTCATGAGTGACCGGCAAAATTCCCCCACAAAACGCGGCGATAAAGCTTGTCAGAGCGCAACAAAAAAAAGTGGCTGCAATCTCCACACCCGCCGGGAGGGGGGGGAAAAAAAACAACCCTCAAACCTTGGGAAACCCCGCCTAACAAAAAAACCGGTTCGATCGTGGACAAAAAAGGGCAGCCGGTTTGCAGAAAAGAAGGTGATGGAGGGAGGGCCCCC
>Ga0179593_1703309_pt1 | contig 10166 bp, 15 predicted proteins | sample CZODoug2_1_08_16_FD_185931 | JGI IMG/M metagenome (GOLD analysis project Ga0179593, IMG submission 185931) | Vadose zone soil fungal communities from Angelo Coast Range Reserve, California, USA - CZODoug2_1_08_16fungal (PacBio error correction) | ecosystem: Environmental > Terrestrial > Soil >...
GACTTCGTAGACAAGGTTTCTTCGAAGTTTTTAAAAAAAAAAGGGTCTATTCAGCAGTAGATGACAAAAAATAAGACGGTCTGGCACGACGGGGGGGTAGTTTCGAATATCAAGGGAATAAGCCCTGATAAAAGGCCCAAAAAAAAAAGTAGTTACCAACCAAAAAAACCAAATACGACAACTAAGGGGGGGGGAGGTGAAGAAACACCGGAGTAAGGAAATGGCCTCCCCAGGGGTGGTGATAGTTAAAAGTTCAGTAGCATGCCAAAACTTAGTAGTATGGCCCCCAACAGGTTTGATCAAAATGAGCAGAGAAAATAAGGCGGGTATGAATGAGGAAAGGGGTGGACGTTTGGGCACAAGAAAAAGCGGCCCATGTAGTTCCAAGGAGGGTACAGGCTCGTTAAATCAATCAGGGTCATAGGAAGGTGTTTTGTTTGTAAATTCAGTTTTCAACGGGCCGGTGGGGGGCTTTCCAGGGCGAGCCGGTCTCCCAGGTTGGCGGTTCCTAAAGCCATCAGGTCAAGGGGGACCAGGAAAGTGAACAGGTGTGATCGCAAGGAAGGTTTCTTTCCACCCAACAAAAAAAAAATCGTCTTCAAGTCAAGGAGAAACACTGGCTTCACGTCAAAATCCAAAAAAAGGGGGGGGTGGGAAAAATCTGAGGGGGGAGGGGAAGTTTCCTCCTTGGGAAAAAAAAAAAAGGGTGGAACATAATAGGACCTGTCTTCGGGAAAAAGGGGGATGTGGAGGTTAAAAAACTTCCCTCCCAAGTAAGAGAAGGAACTGGGGGCTGGGGGTCTTCCCGGATTGAAAAGAAAAGGGAATGAGAAGTGCGATGACAGGGGGAAAAGGGTCAGATTTTCTTATGGAAGAGTCCGAAGGATTTTCCAGCACGGAAAAACTTCTTCTAGGGAGGGGGGGAAGGGAAAAATGGGCCCTCAAAGTAGCTAAAGAACCCTCTCCTCAAACCCTGGAAGGAAAGGGGAAACGGCTTCGCCCCGCCGGGGAAGGTTGAGGTCTTGCCGCAACCCCCGAAAAAAACAAAACAGTCAGGAAGATGAGCCGCCCAAGCCTGACCAGGGGGGGAAAAGAACCGGTGCGGAAGAGGCTTGTCAAACGCAACGCCGGATATTTAGCACCGAGGGGGAGGGGTAGTGTTAAGTTCAACGGAAAAACTGGCCAACGTTGGGTGTGATTATCAGACCAAAGAGGCACCGAAAAAGGAGTTTTGTTTTGAGGAAGGAAGATCGGAACCTTCCCTTGGACAGCCTGCCTCAAAGAAACCGGGGGCCTGATCGGTTTTCAGGCGGGCATCCGGGGCAAAGAAAAAAAAAAACTGCCACGCGAGGAAAAATCTCCAAAGCTGGGAAGAAATGGCCAAGAAAGGAAGTTGTCTGCTTCATGGGCTCCAGCCTGAGACAGGGGGAGGTGATTCTGGGAATCTGGAGGAAGGCGAAATTTTGCAATTTCTGACTCATCAAAGTGAGGGACAAAAGAGATTAAAAAGGAGGGGGCCACAAGATATCCATTGGATGGTCGGGGAGACAGCGGTGAGAAGGAAGAAGCCTGTTGCGCGCTGGTTGGTCGAAAGGGTCAACAATCTGGGGGTTAGGAACGATCCCATAAACGGCAGGCAAAGGATTCAACAATGGACGCAAAAAACAGGGAAAGGGAAAATTTACAGGTAACCAAAAAAAACAAACGGAAGTATGTCGGCAAAGCCCCCTTTTGGTCACAAAAGATCCGTCATGGGGGATGGGGTGGGGGACGCAAAATGCGCAAAAAGGGCAATGAACCGATGGGAGTGGTGCCGGGGAACTCCAGGGGAAAAAAGACCTTTCGTTGTCTGAGCCAACGTTAGAAAACAAGAAGACACGAGACGTAAGCCTGAGAGAGGCAACCCCAAAGCAGAAAGACGGGGTCCGGATTGGACTGGTGTTTGTTGAGGAAGGCCAAAATGAACCGTAACAAGGCAGAACGGTGAATAGCCATATCCTTGGGGGAAAAATTTGTGGTGCGATAACACCGAGGAATCGCACCGTTGTCCAGGGGGTAAAAACCCTACCCATTCGCAAAGCCACGTGGACGAAACACAGGGGGGGCCAGGGGCCAAAGCATTTCTCGAGAGGAGTACCCGGGCTTGGTCGAAACCGAGGAACGCGGGTCGCGGAAACCCTCGACTTAACGGGGATTGGCGAGGGAAGACTAGACATTACGGGAGGGGGGGGGTCCCCGAAAGTAGTTTTTATGGACAACATTACTACTGTGTCATGGAAGGGGGACACTTGCAAAAAAAAAAAAAAAAAAAAGGAGACGAAGAATATCGTGGGGAATATGCCTTGGTGTGGGCCCGTAAAACGGTACCTATGAGGAAACCGCCAAAATTTTCCGAAGCCCACCACACCGGAATCGGGGAAAAGTGGATCATGTGGGGTTGGGGGGGGGGGGGGGGTAGTTCAATTGGAGTTGTACGAAAGACAGGGCCTCCGAAAAACATGTGGTTAGGTTTTAAGTGGTTGCTCAAAGAAGAGGAAAGGTATTGAAGAACTAGGCATGGAAAGGGGGGGGGAAAAGGGGGAGTATTGGGGAATGACACATGGTGAAAGGGGAGGGAAAAGCAAGGTACAAGACGAAAAAAACTTTGGGGTCAAATTAAATCGAGTGGGAATAAGGAAATCGGGGCAACTCAAACTCTTTTTCAGAAAAGGAAAAAAGCGCCGAATGCAAGACTACTGGGATGGGCAAGAAAAAAAAAAAAGAATTTAGTAATCTTTTAAAAAAAATAGGGGGGAGCATATAGATCACCAAAACAAACACAACAACAGGAGAAGAGAAAAAAGTAGGAGGTTGAGCACAGGTGAGGAAAAAGAAAGGTAACTAAATAGTCTGAATTATACAAGGAGGACAAGGTGAGCCGATGTGGCGGGTGGAAAGAGAAGGTGGTGAGAAGAGGGCTTGTCGGGCGAAGTGGGGAAAAACTGGTTGCAGACCTTGCTTGGGTCGGATAACATGGGCCTGGAAAAAAGACTCAATCACAATGAAGAATAAGGGGACTAATGACGATTGACTAAATTGGAGCAACAAAAAAGAAAAAAAAAAAAGTTAGAGACCGAGAGGTACAAATTTGAATCCCCAAACACCAACAGCAAAGAAGGAGAAAAATTGATTTGGGTGCAGGGAAGGGGACAATTCAAGAATAGGGGTACCGGCAAAAGGGCAGCAATTGCCTCAAGTTTGGGTGGGGGGGGGGGGGTGGGGGGGGGGGGGTGGGGGGGGGGGGGGGTTTTTGGGGGGGGGTGGGGGGGGGGGTGGGGGGGTGGTGAGTTGACAAGAAACCCCAACCGATGTCCAAGCAACTGAACAAAGAGGCAAGGGTAACTACCAAAGAAACAGATCGGGACCACCAGAAAAAAGGACTGGAGCTTAGAACATTGCTGGCTAAATCCCAACATGATGATCCCCAGCACCTCGGAGGTGCAGGGAAAAAAGAATCAAAGATATCGAAAAAAATGTGGCCGCAAACAAAGAAACTTTGGGGTTGGGGTCTTAAAAAACGGCCGGGAAGGTGAGGTTGTGTACGAACATTCCAAGCGCTAGGTGGGTAAGCACCAAAATGTCCAAAGGGGAAATATTATGATCCACCGCGTAAAAGGGTGTACTGTGGGCCATGTGAATGAGGGAGGGGAAAAAAGAAATCCGGAAGCTGAGCGGGGCCCAAACTAAAATCAGTATGGAGCAAAAAAGTTAAAAGGAGAAGGGGGGTGCATACAGCGCTTCAACGGTGGGAGGTAAGGGCAACCTTCCCATCAGGGGGAAGGCCCTTTGGCTAAGCGGACACAGGAATGAACGACTGACTGGGCAAAAAGGAGTGCACTGGGTGGGAAAGGGATGATGGAACTGTTGTTTTTACGGAAGATTGTCCGTGTCCGGGGGATGTTTGAAAAAAAAAGGGAAGGGGGATGCCTTATGGGATCGTCACGAAAACAACGCGGTGGAAACAGGGTAGACAGGAAGAAAAATGCGCAACGCTGAGGGGGGTCAAAAATATTCCGACGAGAAACCAAAAAGGGAAGGGAGGGGTTGTCCAAAATTATAATTGTCCATCATGGGTCACTGGGAATAAGCGAATGGAAAAAGGACGATTAAGCCAGATCACAAGAAATACATCCAGGAGGAAAGGTCTGGAGATGAAGCAGAAGGAGACTGCGGAAAAAACTGGAGTGAATCCCAGCGTGGGGGGACTATAGTAGGAGGAGGGGGTGACGGTTATTGCCACACCGGATTGTGACAACCAGGAACGATAAGTCAAAAGGAGGAAAGGGAAAAAGGGCGCACGGGAAAGCAAAAACAAAATGGGAAAGGTGTTCGAATCGGCTGGTGTCAGGGAAGCCGGGGAAACAGGAAATGAAAAAGGGTGAAAGATCCAACCTCCACTCCCAATCAATAACGGAAAAGAGAACGAGGCAATAAGCCTCTCCAAAAGAAGGAAGGAGGCGAAGAAATCCTCCGACAGGGAAGAAGTCGTAACAGAAAAATCACCTCCTCCGGAAGGCTCCAGAGGGAGAATGAGGGGAACCCTCTCCCTAAGGAGGAGATGGGGGAGAGATAAAGGAAAAGAAAGTGTCAAAGCCCTGAGAAAAAAAAAAGGTCACGAAGAGAGAAGTTAGGGAAAATGGTGCCTAAGGGATATACCCTTGTGAGGAAAGAGGGAAAGAAAACACATACAAAACACGAAAGCGAAATGTGAAAGGATTCAAAGAAAAAAAAACTGCCTAAAGAAGAAAAGCCCACATCCAAAGTGGGTTGAAGAGGAATTCCACGCCAAAAAAAACAAAAAAAAACCTCAACTATTAACAAACAACCGCTGGGATGACGGTGAAGGAAGGGTGTTCTCAGTGACGAAGACGATTTTTGGATGAAACGGTAAAGATTTCTTCAAGATCAAAGGACAGTTAACGGTATGGGGAAAAGAGGGGGGAAAAAAAGACGGCTCAGAAGAAAAAGGGAAAAAAAAAGACAACTGTCCATGGAAAACTTAGGGGGGCCGAAACAAGAGAGGGACCAAGGAGGAATTTAAACAAATGGGGGGGACAATTCAAAGCGCCCCGAAACGGGGTGAGGGGGACACCCTCCTCAGACAAATGAGGGTGGAGGGGTAAAATAATTTGAAAAAAGGATGATACCTGTTTGGGGGGGGGGGGAAAAAAGAAAAAGTTTTGTGCATGATAATTTGTGAAAAACTCGGCAAAACAGGGGAGGTTAACGGTAAGTGTTTACTCCATTAAGGGGGGGGGGGTGGAAAAAACGTTTTGCAGGTTACGGGAAAAAGGCGGGTTTGAGCAAAGGAGAACTGGTACCGGAAAAAAGCTTATTTTTTGGGCACGCCTATCGAAGGTTTGGTTACGGGGAAAAAAAAACAAAGAAGAACGCCTGACAAAAAACAAAACACCGGAGATGGGAAACAATAGGAGAATTTGCAAAACTGAACCTGGCCGGGATCAAAAGGGGAAAAAAACAGGGCGATCAGGCCAGGAAAAAAAATAGAAAAATACGCGAGTTTGCGCCCTGGAACAAAAAAGGGGAAAAAAGACTGGACACCGGCAAAAAAAAATACGGAAAAAACAACCACTAACGATTCACCTGGGTCGTGGAAAAGGGGGTGAAAGAAAGGTCTTGCTAGTCACCATTATCATGGCAAAAAACTTATTAGTGCACCAAAAAGGAGGATCCAAACAGTTACAGGGAGGCCTCAAAAAATAAGGGAAAAGGGGATCTGAAAAAGGAATTGAGGTACCAATTTCCATTTTTTCAAAACCGGAGGCCGGGGAAAAAGGAAGGGTCCAGAGGCCCTCCGTAAAAGGAATGCCTTGTTTGAAGACTTGAGGGGGGGTTTTGGGAACAAGTCAAGTTTTTTTTGTGGGAAAGGAGGGTTTGGAGGGCGGACGACCGTTCTCGGGTCTTTCTCTCGGGCCCCTAGGGAGGTAGCCTGCCGAATTTGGGCCCGATCAAAAACGTCGGTTCAAAAAAAAAAAAAAAAAAAAAGAAGAAAAAGTCATGAGAAACCAACTTAGTTCCAACAAAAAGGTAGAAAAGGTTGGTGGAGGGCTTTGGGATGATGTCCCGAGGGGGCAAAACAGGGTGAACGGGAAAGGACGGGATTACTAGGTCGGCCGGGGGGGTCAGGAGACCTCCCAACTGCCGCTTCGTTGGTGCATGGGTGAAAGGGGGTTATCAGCCCGGCTTGTCAAAACAGTAAAAAAAAGGTGTCTAAAGGTCAGGATAATGCCAGGTTCAAACACTTCCTCAGACGGTGAGAACTGGCCCTCACCTTAGCTCCTCCACAGACTCCTACTTAGGAGAAAGGGGCGCCTGAGGGGAAACGCACCAAGCGGCGGAGGCTGAGAAAGCCGAAATCATTGAAAACGAGGGGGGCTGAGACCCGCCCCGGAAACTTGGACCCGGTAAGTATATCAGCCGCCCGCCTGCTTTGAGACTAAGAGGGAGATGGAATCATTCCAACTCGAGGTGAAGGTGGGGGGGAACACTGGTATTGAACTACGGATAACGGGAACAAAAATGCATTGTTGTGGGGGTGAGGTCGATAGACATCGTGACGGAGGGGGGGTGTCAACCCAACTACGGGCCATCGCCGCCTCCGTGTGCAAGTCAGGTGAAAAAGGAAGGGGTCCAAGGCGAATACAAAATCGCCAAAGGCTGGGAAATCAACTCAAAACTGTTACTTCTCAAACGCTGCCTTGTGACATCTCCAGCCGGCACAAAAGTGTGTATGGAATGTGATACTAGAAGAAGGTCGTCAGGGGACCAGATTCCGGCTTCTTCCCGGAAGACTTACAGGATGGAGACTAGATAACTGAGAGTAGAAAGGAAAGAAGAGTGATGCTAGGGACGGAGATGAGGGGTAGGGACGACGGAAACACGAACGGTGGGGAGGGTTAAAAAGAAGGAAATGGGAGGTAGTCCAACAACATGAAGGAGAGGGGGAAGGAAATAAGTTAGGGCGGGAAATACATGTGATGTGTAGGGAAGAGTGGGTGTGGGTGGAAGAGAAAGAGAGAGCGGGCGGGGGGCGAGGAGGGGCGGGGGGGGGGAGGGGGGGGGAAAGGACGGGAAGGGGGTACGGGAAGGGGGAACGCAAATGGAAAAGTGGACAAGAGGGTGGGGGAGTGGGACAAAGGGAGAAATTAGCTGGGGACAAGGAGAAGGGATCGAGCAAATGAAAAGATAGGAGGGGTGAGGGCGGTAGGGAGAAAGTGGTGAAGAGGGGTGATGGAGTGAGAACAAAGGAGGCTTTGGAAGAGCGGAGGGGATAGGGCAGTAGTATTGGAGGATGGGGGGTAGAAGGAGGCGCGAAGGGAACGGTCGCGAGATAGTAGAGGTAGGGGAAGGATAGGTAGGGGGAGTAGGGAGGAGGAAGGTAAGAGGGGGGAGAGGACGGGGGGGGGGGAAGGGTCGGAGAAGACTAGGAAGAGGGGGAAAGGTGAGGGGGAGAAAATGAAGATCGGGGAGAAAGCGGCGCGGTGGAGGAGACGGAGTAAGAGAGAGAGGGCGAGATAAGGGGGGGTGGAGGGGCGGGCAGGAGGGGACGGGGGTAAAAGAGGGCAGAGAGGAAGTAGGGGACGACTGCGAAAGGAGGAGCAGGTGTGAGCAAGGAGGAAAGCGGGGAGGGGGATATAGGAGGCTAAGGAGGTTCTAGGCACGGAGGGGGGGGGGGGGTTGGAAATAAGAGCGTATGGGGGGTAGAGGGGGTTGTGAGGAGGGAAGAGGTAGGGTGAGGAAGAAGAATAGGGAGAGGAGGACTGGGCGAGTCGGACGGGGTGAAGGAGAAGGAAACCACTTTGTACTGAAACGGAAAGTGGCGTAGGGGGGGGAGGACGATGGGAAAGGATGCAATCTCCGGGGACATGACGAGCCCGAGAACATGGGGTGAAGGGGGGCGGGAGAGGTAGGAGAGGGATAGATGCGGGGGTTGGAAGGGGAAGGAGAGGGGAGAAAGATGAACGGTGAATGGGAAGGCGAGGCTTGAGATGGGAGAGAGGAGAGTAGAAGAGGCTGAGGGGGAAGCGGAGGTGGGAGATCAAAAGGGGCATGAGGATGGGTGGTGTGTAGGAGAAGAGGAGGGGAGAAGTGGAGGGGAGAAGAGGAGAGAATGACCAGAGGAAGGGGAGAGGGGAAACGGCGTGGTGGGGGGGGGTGTGGTAAAGCGGGTAGAGAGGGACTGGGGGGAAAGGTGAGCTTGAGAACGATGAAAGGGGGGGAAGGGGGGGGGGGAGGTCTTGCGAAATAAGACAGGCGAATGGGTAAGAAAGGCAGGAGAGGATTGGTGGAGAGGAGAGGGGGGAAGCTGGGCGGTTTATTAGGGAGGGGGAGAGGGAGGGGGAGAAGAGAGTGGGCGAGGGGGGAGGCGGGGTAGTAGGGAGCCGGGAAAAGGGGAGGAGAGGGGTTAAAGATTAGAGAGAATGAGGGGGGTGGAGGGGAGGGTGAGTATGAGAGATGCCGTGGGGGTGGAGGGGGGAGAGTGACATATTGACGGAAAAAGATGAAGGGTAGGGGAAAAGGGGGGAAGGGAAGGAAGGGGGATACGAGACGCGAGCACAGGGTGGCTGGGAGGGATGAGAGGGGAGGAACGGTGGATGCGAGGTACGCACGGGGGAGAGGTGGAAGAAAGGAGAGGGGGGGGAAAGAATATAGAAGGAGGTGGTTGAGGTGCAGGAAGGAAAGGCAAAGGGAGAGGGGGGGGTGCGGAGGACAGGGGTGAGGTGCGAGGGGAGATGGGCGGTAAGGGAGGGGAGAGTAAGTGGGCGACGAGGGAGAGAGTGATGAGATGGAGAGGGTAGGGGGGAGGGGAAGTGACATTATGGAAGGGATGCAAGAGGGAGGGGCGGAAAGGAGACGGAGGTGAAGTGAGGAAATAGAAGAAGGGCGAGATAAATAGAGAATTTGGTACGTTTGGGTAAAAAGCAGTATCACTGTGACTGTAGAAGCCAGGGGAAAAACCCCGGGTACAGAAGAGGGTAAAAATTGTAAAAAGCGGGTTGTACCGGCTAGACCCCAACGAGCACAAGAAAAAATTCAAAAGAGAAAAGAAAGAAAGGACATCCTGAGGAAAACTTACCAAAGTAAAACATAACCCGCAAAAAAAAAAGACTAAAGCTCAAAGGGTTGCCGCCGTAAAAAAAAAGTCAGGGGGTCCGCGTAGCCAAAGCAGGACGAGGGGCAGGTTGAATTAATCGCATAAAGCAGGGGGGGTTGAAATAGAGACCTCGTGTATCACAAAGAGGATCGCGTGGATTCGATGGCCCAAGAATCAGCCCTGGCCGGATTTTTTTCTTTTGGGGGGGGTGGTTTGTCATGTCAAGGGAACCGTAAAAAAGGCACGAATGGGAATGGACCATATCCTTGGGGAGAAGGGGGTTTGTCCTGAGAAACGGGGAGCAGCGCCTGGCTCAAAGGGACACCCCGAGGCCCTCATTACCGAACAAAGATTGGGCCGGCCAAACAATTTCAAGAGTAGAAGGGAATGGCCACCCGAATCGGGATAAGGGGGGAGCGGAAAACCTAAGTCGGGTATGGGGGCGTAAAGAAACCCGGAAATTAAAATGAGTGGGGTGGAAAGAAGAGGGAGGTTTTAAGGGCAACACAGGGGAAAAACTTTCAGTGCCGGGGAAACATGAAGGTGTGTGCACAAAACTAAAAATTCACATCCTTTGGCGGGTGAGGAGAAGAAAGGACCCGCGAGATTTGAATCCCACCCACCCCTATCCGTTAATGATCGATTGTGGGGGGGGTTGGGGGGGGTTGCAAAGGGGAACAGAGCAATCGAGAAACAGAGGGTTATTGGGTGAAGGTGGGGGGGGGGAGCCAATTAGTTCAATGAGTACCTTAAAGCAAGGGGTATTAAATTGGGGGGAGGGGGGGAAGTAATTTGAATTAAGTAACCGACAAAAAAATGAAAACAAAGAATTTTGAACATGATCATTGGGTCACCTAGACAAAAAAAAAAAAAAAACACCGCAACAAGGGGAAAAAAATGCTGTTTGAAGGAAAAAAATCGAAATAATGCCTACAGGGGGTAAGGTCATCAAGTCGGACTCAAGGTAGGTTAATTGTTTTAAAACCAAAAAAAGGTTCAAGGGGGAAAAAAA
>Ga0179593_1263204_pt1 | contig 10165 bp, 8 predicted proteins | sample CZODoug2_1_08_16_FD_185931 | JGI IMG/M metagenome (GOLD analysis project Ga0179593, IMG submission 185931) | Vadose zone soil fungal communities from Angelo Coast Range Reserve, California, USA - CZODoug2_1_08_16fungal (PacBio error correction) | ecosystem: Environmental > Terrestrial > Soil >...
GAGCGGGAATTTGTCTGCACTAGATAGTAGATTCGCAACAGCACATAAGCACCAATAAAAGTTTCGAGGTCGGGGAACTAAGTGACGAAAGCTGAAGCGGAGTACTCGCGAAGCTAAAAGGCCGCTATTGTCAGCCAGCTCCAAGCCTAAAAATTGCACTAGCCCGGGGAAGAGGGGAAGGGGCGAACGCATTTTAATCGGAGAGGATGAAACCCGATCATGCCACCCGCATAGGGAATCGAAGAGGGAAAAGGCAAAGACAATGAATAGGCATGACCAGAGACGGACGCCTTACTTTAGAACGGTCACTGGAGGTGGGTAACGGGCGTGGAGGGAGCCGAAACAACAAACAGGGCCGGGGCAGCCGGTGTAGATAAAGGTCGATGGACGGCAAACAAAGAGGCGCCGCTTATGCGGGCCTTAATCGGACTTGAGCGGGTCCCGATGTGTTGAACAGGCAGGGGGCGATGGCGGAGGGGAGCACAATGGAGGGAAAGCCTTCGAAAGGCGGCTGGGGAGCGTAAAAAGTTTCGCTGCAGGGGGGGACATCAGGGCACCCCTCTCACTCGCGGAGCTCAAACTCCCGCCCAAGGAAATTTGGAGAAAAAAAGGGTCTGTGCAGTTTGTGGTGTGCGGCGGGGCGGAAGGGGGGAAGTACGTGCCCCCCCCCATAAGGAAAATGAGATGCGGAACCCCAGGGACCGCCGCCTTCTCAGTTCCAAACGTCGCTGCCGCCCGACCTCGAATTCCAGCGGGCGGAGGGTGGGCGAGGAGGAGCATTGTGAAAATAAGCAGTACAGCCCAGGTGAGTAGGGCGTAAAAAAAACAGGGCGTGGGGAGTAGCTCGTTGGTAAGGTCCAGCCTTCTCTGGCACCAAGACCCGGTAGATTTTTTGGGGAAGATCGCGAACGACAACCACATTTGCATTACAACACAACCAATGCAAATTCAGCACCAACAGCGGAACTTGTCTTCTCTTTGTTGACGAAACTGGAGTGCACTTACAGGGGGAGTCCCCCACCCATCGGCCAGAGCAATTCACCAAGGCAGGAAAAGTCCCGGAAAAAAAAAATCCCACAAAAATCATCAAAACCCCACCCGGGGCCACGCTGGGGAGATTTCCGCGGGGGAAGCCACAATGCAAAAAGACTGGGTCATATTGTAAAGAGCCAAAAGCAAGGGCGACGGTTGTTCCGGCGGTGGAAAACCCACACCGGACGCGTTGTCGAGTTTGCAGTAGGAGAATGAAGCCACAAGGGCCAAGGGGGGGGGGAAAGAAGGAGGAGGGGAAGCCGGGGGTGAGTCCCAATAAGCACAGAGGGGGCAACGCAGGGGAAAAAATCGGGGTGATATCACATGTCCCAATATCACCAACTCTGAAATCGAGAAAGACCTATCGTACCTCGGGGGTGGAAAAACGGACTTGATATATAAAGAAACGCGATCATTGTGAATTACTGAGTCGACCATCGCGAAAAGCCTCCAAGGGTTGCGCTAAATAGGGTGGGAATGCCTGGACGAGTAGCACCACGCCGAATTGCCGAGCTGGGGGGTGAAACTGATGTACGGGTCCCTGGGTCAAAAAAAGGGATATAACCCCGCGCGGTCGTTAGACATATCGAGAGGAGGGAGGCGGAGTCGAACAGGGGAATCAGCGTTGAGAAAAAAGTGTATCCGCCGATCTATTCTCCACAAGAACGCCGACCGGACGGAAAAAAGGACCTGCGTCCATTGGCCTTGCGGGGAATTTGAGCTTGGACCGACGGAGTCTGGCAATGGGGAACCTTGGCCCTTGAGGTGAAGAGTCTATGAACGGGGGGGGAAGGTGCCAGACATGCTCATGGCAATGTGACATTTAAGCCAAAGGATCGCCGGGCGGGTAGCGATGGTGAGACTCAATTCTCGTCCTTTGACCGTCTTTAAGAGAGGAAAAATCGAGTCGCCGCGGACCTGGAAAGGGGGCCGAGGCGCGGGACTTCATCGGAATCTCTTCTCCCCTCGGCGGGCTCGATATGATTGATGCGGTGATAGCTTACAATGCATCTTTTGCAAAAGGAGCTAGGGAAAAAAGCGCGAGTGAAACCGTACGGAGTCGTGCACGTGCGCTAAATGTCATGAAGACCAAAGGGCAATGCTCCTTGGGGGGGACCTCGGGACAATGGGGCTTTCTCTGGCCCTTGGCGAGAATCGAGCAGGAAAAGAAATGGCAGCACAAACCGGTGTCTGACGTTCGCAAGAAGGGCTTAGGAGAAACCAGGGAGGACTGTTCGAACAGAAGACCGATCAGGGAGAGGTAAGGTGCAGGACTCAAGTTGTTAATATCTGCACCACGACTTGTCCGCCCTCCAACTCCCCGAGTATTGCTTGGCCTGTTGCAGAGAAGCTTGAGGAGAAACAAGTCGGGGAGGAAGCGCAGACGAATGGGAAGCTGGGTGTCCTCGAAGACCATACTTGGAAAAGCAGGAACACTGGAACCGGGTAATTGCCGAGGAGTGGGGCGAAAAAAAATCGTTTGAAGGCCAGAGAGTGTAACAAAGGACATGAATTCTCCATTTCACATCTGGTGATTTTTTCCTCCGATGGCGGTCCTAGAGAGTACACATATTCGCCAAGTAAAAAAGGAAGCTTGGGTCTAAAATTCTAATTAAAACCTACTAAATGGAAGTAATGCAGCCTCTGATGTTTTCAGGTGGGAGGATGGACTGCTTTCTGGGCAGCATCTGGGCTATATAGCCGGAAGGAATCACACTACCTACCAATACACCAAATCTTCAATAAGAGGGATCACGGGTGAGCTGTGAAGCATCGCAACAGTGCTGGATTACTGTGGGGGTGTGCACTAACGGGCGGAAAAACAGGAAACCTAAAGAAAAACGACAAAAGGGACTAAGGCAGACATTCCCACACGAGCGGAAAAGGGACAGGGGGGTCGAGGGGGCTTGAAAAGTCCGGCACAAGGGAGCGACGAGGCCCCCGACTGGATGACACCATCGGCTTGGAAGATCCAGGAAGCAGAGGGAGGAGAGGACTCTTTTGAAAATGAACGGAGGAAGGAAGAAAACGTTATGGTGGAGGTCAAGAGGTACAGGTGGGGGGTGTGTGTGGACAAAGGGGAGGATACGATATCCCGTGGGTGTTCGAAGCTCGAAAAGCCCCACAAAACCAAAAAAGCTCCGGCGACAAGAATCTCATAAACAACAAACGGGGAGTAGAGAGATAGGTGCGCCGGAATTTCAACGGCTGGATATTCGATAACCCGTTCGGAGAAGTTCAAACACCACATCGTCTCTAGGAAGCTACACCAGAACTGTTTTGATGGGAAATGGAGTAAAGGAGCAAGCAAAAGCATCTGACTACCTCTGCGGCAGTGCGAAAGCGAGGGGATCAGGAGAGACCGGTCCTTATGAAGTACCCATAAAGGGCAGGAATTCCACTTACACAGCTCTTTTGGAATGTACTGCGGGGGAGTCCAAGCGTGGCGCGAGTACCGTCTTATTCCTGATTCAGCGCAGGACCCCATTGAAACAGATGTAGCGCTTCGGACCGAGAAAAAAGCCGAGTGAGGGAAGGGGGGTGTATGTGTAGGAGTCGAGGGATCAATCGCCCACGGGGGGCAGCACAACCTAACATGAGGGAAACCAGAACAGGGAGAAGCTGGAACAGCTCGGCGGTTGGTTCACTTCAGCAGAGAAGGAAAATAATAGGGTACCCGCGATAAGAAATCGGCTTAATAACAAATGAAGGCGATGCAGTTTTAAAGGCGAGGGAAGGGGTCAAGAGAAGAAAGCATCGGCAATACGGCTGCCGTTGAAAAAAGCAGAAAACAAATGGGGCAGTCATTTGTGTGGTCGCCGGGCCAGAGACAAATGGCGCTTAAAACGCCAAAGCGGGCTACTACAGCGGGCGAAAAGACGAACCAAGCAACCATCGGGGTGGGGTAGGGAGGAAACACGTGGTCATAGGGGGAAAACGGATGGAAGGAAAACCGATACCACCACCCTTCTAACTGGACTCAGGGGGTCTCGAAAAAGGAAAATAAGTAGAGATGTTGCTGACTGAAGGTAAGGTGGGTCAAAAAAATGTCATCGATGAATCGAAAAAGAACTAAGCACCCCAGGAGAGTGAAAAAGGGAACAGGAACAGGTAGCAGCAACAAGAGATGACTTGAACGAACTCTCCGTAGGTGGTTCAAATGCAGAGTCCGTTAGGGCGAAAGGAAAAAAAAGGAGGAAGCAACATCGGAATGAATCAGAGCACCGGAATAAATCGAAGCGAGCAACGAGTGCGAGATCCGATGGCCGGCCCGAGGACTATTCACAAAAACGAGAAAAGGACGGGTCAAGGAGGAAAAGGCGGGTGAAATTAGGCCAGACGGAAACAGGCCGTCATTATTATCCCCAATCGCCACGGGGGGTAGGAAAAGGCCGCATCCTGGGAATCAGGAAAATGTGGGGCCCGTAGAAGGTCGACCACTCCAGCCTAAGCAATGCTTGCAAATCACGAAACGTGACGCCTACGAGTAGCAATCCTGAAAAAGAACCTAAGCAATGACCCGACCTGGTGCGCCCGTAGTTTTTTCTAATGCTCACTATCTGGATCTTGGGGGGGAAAACATTCAGGCAATGTCGAATCCGGGAGCCATACAGAGATAGTTTACGAACGACACGCTTGCGGTATACCTGGGAAACGGTAACCCGGAAATAAGAAACAAAAAAAGAGAGAGGCGCGTGGGGGGGGGGTTATCCTCTGACACCCTAACCACCCTCAAAAGGGTGGTTAAAGGTAGTCAATAAGAAGAAAAAAAGACGGGAATCAAAATATCTCTGAGAGAGGAGGGGGCAAGTCTTCCAAGTCTCCTACGATGCTTATCGGGGGGGGGGGGGGGGGAAAAGGAAGGGGAGGGGGGGGAGAGAGGGACATTTCTATAGGTAACCGCGTGACCCTGCCAATCTGCGCTCTGTGGTAGAAAAATCCACCGTCATCAAATATGCGCAATTGCCCGGAACAATGTCTTTTCAATTGGGGGGGCGTAATCTCCTGGACAAACCCGTACAAAGCTCGGGTGGGGGTGGTCCAAAGGGAAGGAAAGTCGAAGTGCTGTTGGATGGTCTCAAAATATGAGATAAAGAGGGGGGGGAAAGGTTATTGACCGGGAGAGCAAGCTCTACCAGGGTGTTGTGAAAGGGAGGGGGGGGAAGTGTGGTTTGACGTTCGGGAACTGAAGGTGTGGAAAAAATCCGGCAGATGGTTTGGTGAATCAGGGGAGACGGGGCGGCAAAAAACACAAGGAGCCTAATGGCGATGGGAAGTCTGCACTTTTATGTGGGGGGTGAAGAGCCTGTGGGGGTGTGCAGGGGACGAAGATACAAAACAATCGTACCAAAAGGGCAAACGCAAGTCCCTGGGTAAAACGAGATACCGACCAGGGGACGCGAAACAAAAAATGAGCTGGAAGGCGGCGTAAATCGAGACGGAACGCGAACCAATAGAAAGCGGAAAGGCGGCGGACGGGGAGAAGCAACCCAACCCAACGCACGGTTTCAAGATATGAGAGGAGGGTCAGCACGAAAGAGAACGTGCCGGGATTTCAAGCCTTCAACGAGGGAAGCACCAGAAAAGAAAAAAAGAATCTAATTTTTTGGGCCGACCCCATCGGGATGGAGCGTGAAGGCGACAGGAGCGGATGCCTCTCCGTAAATAAGAAGAACCCGGGGGTCACAGGGGGAAAGCCGCCAGGTCGCAAGATTAAAGAAAAGAAATGGGAGCACATCCACGGGAATTCGAAGAAGGCCAAATGACAGGAAAACCTGGGGGCTAATGTCAGCAAGAAGTCAGCAATCTAAAAAAACAAAGGGAGGCGCCATAAAGAACTTTAAGCTAACAAGATGACGCCCGGTTGGGAAGAACGAACACAACCGTCCATGATCAACAGAATTGAAGGTCTCAAAGTCAGGGAGTCGGGAGATGGGAATGGCAATATTCATTGGGGGGTCGGACGTTAGAAAAAGAGTGCACAGATGCACCGGGTGAAGTGAGGGGGTTGCCTCATTCGATTAAATGCATTTCAACGAAATCGAAAGCAAACTGAAGTGCTGGGAGAAAGCGGGAAAAATAAAATGAGGGACTGTGTTCGTTTCCAACAGGCGGAAGGTCACTCATATTCGAAAGGGGTGCACAGATAAAAACAGGAGAGGTGCGGGAAACGGGGAGGGCACAGCGAAAATAGCTTGGGGGGGACACTGAAGGAGAAAGACGACAAAAAACAAATCGGAGGGGGAAAAGGCGAAGAGGATAGTCCTGGAAAAACTATACAGGGTAATGTCGCACCGACAAAAACCCCGAAGCACCAATAAGCTTTCGGGAGGCGGCAAAAAGAGAATGAAACGGATTAACTCCGAGGGTGAAGAAACAACGGCCTCTATTTCAGGAACCTCGAAAAAAATTGGGGACTAGCAGGGGCGAGGGTCGAGGGGGAGGAACCGTTAAGCAGAGAGGCAAAACCAGTAAGCCAGGAAAGATGTGCATCAGGAGAAAAAAAGGAAGACGAAGACAATGAAGAAAATTCCACAAGAGACAAACGGAGGGGGAAGGAGAAAGTCACGGGCGGTGACACCCGTGCAGGGGTCGGAGCTCCCACCAACAGGGGAACAGAAAGGGTTCAGCTAAAGGGTCTATTGCTCCCCCGCGGAAAGAGGGGCGGAACTTCAATGCGTACAGGGAAGAGGGGGGTATTGGGGAAAGGAAAACGTCAGGAGCTCTTCTTGGGGCAGGGGGGAGCCCCAGTGATACAATCGAGACAGTGCTTCTCGCGGAAAAGGTTCGCTGGAGCGTTGGGGTAAACTCAATCTCCGCACTAGAGGGGAGAAAGAGAACCCTCACAAGTTTTATTAAAACAGGAGGATTGCTTTTTGGGGTTGCGTAGGGGGTAGAAAGCGGGACAGTTCCTACTGGCCCGGAAACGGGCACGATCGCGGGCGCCCACCTAGAAACTCCATGGTCTGGTTGCGGTCGCTTCCAGGGAAAAGGGGAACGAAACTCCTACAGTATTATGGGGGGGGGCTCGGGTCGATAGAGGTAACCAATCCTTGTTTTAGGACACATAAAACATTTGTAGGTCGTCCGGATACCGGGTCAGTCGGTAGTCAGGGGGTACGTCCATTGAAAAGGAGCGGGGAACATAAACGCCCAACGATGTTTTTGGCAGTCTAGGCGAACGAAAAAACCACAGGGGGGAAGACAACAATGCATTCGGCAAAAAAGCTCACATGGGTAGGATCAGGGTGGGGGACCGAAACTGAAATTCAGGTACATGCTGCACACACACCAATCTACAGGTTCCTTCCAAAGGAAGGCGATCCCTTCAACCACATCAAAGAAATCAAAAAAAACACACTGGGACGGGAGGAGATTACAACGAAAGAAAAACATCCACTATACTGTCATAAGTGGTGCGCCTCGGGCAAACAACAATTTCTAACTTGTTTCAAGTCGGTGGGAAACCAAAACCTCCGCTCGTGGGAGCTGGTAATTAGAAGAAATACACAAGGGAAAGTAACTTTGGGAAGGGGGAACGGCACTATATGATGACGGGGTGAGGATGGCCCAATGAGGGAACCTGGGAAGCAGTAAAGTGAAACCGGGATCCAGGGAGAGATAAAACACCGGCATAAATCTATACTACCACCGTCGGAACTCGGTAAAGGCCTGAAAACGTCAAGGCGCCGATCAGTTCGGTCCGTAGGCCGGGGGAATGTGGCGCGAGCCTCACCATGGTAGCGGACGATGTTGGAGTCGGAAAAAAGTATAAAAAAAGACCTTATGACCGATCTTTGTGTTCGGCAGGGTACGGAAGGTTCAGGAGAAAAAGCCGCTCTGGTCGGTTCGCCAATCTCTGATGTTCTGGGCGGGAGTGACGAAGCAGTAAAATGGGATTACAGGTATGACCCAATGGGGAAGAAATTCAGAACACGAAAAAAATGCCAGAGGCTCCACAGTCGGCTGAAAGTGGGGGGGGAAGGAGTTAAGGGGAGAAAGTGGGAGAATCAGGAGGGGCGGGACCCTTGGGGCCCGGGATTGCAGCCGTATGCTGGATGGATTGGGGACAGAAAACTTCCAGGACGGGGCAACTGGGTGGAAGGAAACCAAAGGAGGCGCCGTTACAGTGCGATGTTGATCCTACATGCAGGACGGATGGTCCGTCCAGGGAAGAGAGTGGACAAAATAAGAGCCCGGCGGGCCGAGGACCGTACGGGGATGGGAAAGCCGCGCGTGCTGTCAATAAATAGAGTATAACAACTCGGCCGGCTCTCTCGGTGGAAGGCGGTGATCTGAGTTGAAGCCTATTTTTGGGGAGACTATGAGAAAAGGCGAACAGCAAATCTGGGAAAAATGAAAGGGTAGTTAACGGCATCTAGGGGCAGGCTACATGGCCGGACCGGGTTTACCTGTCAGTGGAAAACGGGAGATGGGGGAAGGGAGAAATCGAGAACCATATTCCCTTGAAGCAGCAACCTATTTCTATTGAGAAGCATGTCTTCGAAGAAAAACCAAATGAAAAATGTGTGAGGAAGGAGAGTGGGGAACGGTTGAAGCATGCGTGGGGGGTCCTAGAGTGGCCCAAATGGGAGACCTCAAACCCACGAGGATTGATTGTCCTGGGTCGATAGGCCGGCTGTCTTCTACCAAGAAGCGACTGGCCTCAAACGATGGGTATAGTTCCGGGGCGCTGTTCGGGTCTCGGCGGGGGGGGGGGGCGTGGTTTGGTCTGAAGGACAAGGGCGACCAGTATTTCCGATTGCAAGGGGGTTAGATCGGGGTGAAAGACAGAGACTGAAACGAGCGGCCATTTCAATAGTGTGTAGGCCGACAGCCATGGGGGTGAGGTCGTCCCAACGAGGAACCTTGAAAGGGGAATGGAGATGCTGAAAGGCAAAAACCGCACTGCATCCTGGCACGGAACTTGCGGTGGAAAAGCGTTCGGACGGGTGATGCGTGAACTGGCGAAGAGGATTCAGAAGGACACCCTACCAAAAGACAACACCAAGGTCATCACAATGCGTTCAACGGTGGCGAAAGTGGCAGGAAAGATCGCTACTGACTTGTGTTAGGGGGGCACGAGATGACAAGTGCCTCAAACGGCAGGAAGATACGCTGGACTAAAAAAGGAATTGAAATTAACCGCGAGGGAGAAAAGGGGAAGTACTCGGATGATTTCCTCAAACTTGCAAGGGCCCAGGGCGAATCGGACGGATTCAAACGCATAGGAGGGTATGCAAGGAACGGTGTAGGGCTATTACATCGGTGCGAATTCTAAGTTGCAAGGTGGAAGGAACACCATGGTATGGGGTAGATCACAAGAGAGGGAAAAATTGGTTGTTGGGGAAACCTGTCGCGAAAAGATCCGGGGACGAAGGATATCAAGCCTTCTGGAAATTCAGAGCAAGAAGCGAGCTAAAACACAAACGGAAAAAAATAGAGGAGAAAATTGGAAAAACAGGAGGGAGAGCGCCCCCTTATATCGTGAAACGCGGGAAAAACATCGTCGCGCTTGAATCTTCAAAAGTCACGGGTGAGGGTCACCAGGTGCAGAAGAACGTCATCGCGGAAATCTTCTGTCCAGGGGCTATCAAATACCGGGGGGGGGGGGTAGGCCGAGTAAGGAAACGTGAAGGAATTTGAGTAATGAAAATCAACTTCACGGTGGACCAGAAAAGGGGTTAAGGAAGGAGGTTCTTCCCATCTTGCGGGGCACAGGCCGTCGTGGGCCATGATTCAGCTCGGGGACCCCAAATAAGAAAGAGGCGATTAGGAAAGCGCACGGGAAAGCGAGGGGGAAGGGGTGTATTGGAGGTATGCAGATAGGCAATAGAGCCAAAAAAGTGCGGCAGCAATAAAAGACACAAAGGGCAAACTGGCGGAAAAGGGATGGCCAGCAAAACGGAAAAGGCGTGTTCCTCAGCCATCAGATTCCACGTGCGAGAAGGTACCCGCGAGACCGGGGCCCGGAAGAAAACAAAAAAGATGGAAATTTCGATGGCATGGTAAATAAGAATGGTTGAAAAAAGAGCAACTTGGGGAAATGGGAAGATCTAACAGGGGAGATCAAAAGGGGTATTTTATTGGAACGCCCGATACTCCATGAGCGCAGGCCAAAGGTGGCGAATAC
>Ga0179593_1264378_pt1 | contig 10165 bp, 17 predicted proteins | sample CZODoug2_1_08_16_FD_185931 | JGI IMG/M metagenome (GOLD analysis project Ga0179593, IMG submission 185931) | Vadose zone soil fungal communities from Angelo Coast Range Reserve, California, USA - CZODoug2_1_08_16fungal (PacBio error correction) | ecosystem: Environmental > Terrestrial > Soil >...
TCACAATGAAAAAATCCTGACAAACGGGGAAAAGCCAAGTTGGAGTCGGAAAAAACGTATTAAATTTCGCTGAAGAATGGGTTCAGGCTTTTCCCCTTGACCGCGGAGAAATACCAGGTCACATCAGACCAGACCCGCACTTCCGATTCAGGGATCAAAGGCATGGTGAACACAAGGTCAAAAAAATGTGATGTGGAGGGACAAAAAAGAAAAAAGGGAAAGCGACGGACTTGCGCAGAACGCAAACACTCAACGTCCAATCCATCGGAAACGGGAAACGGACAACAACATCGACAAGACGCTAATAAAGCACAAAAAATGATGGACGCCAAGAATCAGGCCTGGGGGCACATGTGCAACCAACACACGCCAGAAATACTGGAAAACACAAAAATCGACTCCATGGAGAAATCTCCAAGTTCCCGAAACACCCATCTTGGGGGGAGGGAAGGGGGAAGGGGAGACGTGGCGTAAAAGACTTTGAACGCGGGAAGGTGGAGATCTTGCGTTATCCGGCGCAAAAGAAAAGAAGGTCCTGCAAAAACAGGGTTTGGGGGGGGGTTAAGCGGGTGGGACAGGTGAAGAGGACACAAGGAACGGTTGAGTCGGTGGATGAAAAAGAAGCGGGTTTGAGGGCTTTCCAGAGTGGCAAGCCCCGGGGACCGGAATAAAGGACAAATCAAATGCAGAGAAAAAAGAACATGAGGGGTGTTTTTGCTAAGGGGGAGGGAGGGGGGGAGGCCGGACGAATCGGGAGAACATGGAGGGGAAATTTTCGGTGGAGGTGGGAGGAAGGGACAACTCTCGAAAAGGATGGAAAAAACATTAGGGGCGGCAGGGCGGGGGAAGAGGAGGGATGGAGGGTGGTTAAAATCTACTCGCGAAGATTGCCAAAGAAAACAACCGCATGAGGTTCGATGCGGGATCACGCCTAATCGCCAATGCTAGAAAAGGACCGAAAAGGAAAAGGAAAAGGCCTCCACCCACCTGAGATTGAAGGGTTTCACAAGCCCAAGCAACGCAAGAAATGTCCACAAAAACCCCCTTGGTACATGCCGAGGTCGAGGGGTTTCTTTAAAAAAAAAAAGAATTCTTAAAAGGGAAGTGACGTTCCGCTGAAAAAGTTCGTTTAAGCCAGTGACGATGAACAGCAGGACGACACAAGGCATAAGTCCCAGCCATCAACAGCACAATCACATTTTACAGGGGGGGAAAAGGTACCCGACCATCTTCCGAGAATTGTGTCCAGCAACCGTATTGGGGACAAAGCGTGTTGACCCACGACTTCAACACCAATCAAAAACCCTTCAGCGAAAAAAAAAGACTGGTTGGGTTGGAGCGGCTTCTACGAGGAAAATGGCGGGCGGCAAAACGCCGAAACCTTGGTCGATGAGGGGATGGGGGTTCCGGGATTGGGCGGGGAAGAAGTCCTTCAGCAAAGAGGAAGGAAGGCGTGATACAGCGGAAAAATCAACCAACCGTGAACAACTGTGCTGAGGGAAGGGCCCGACGGGAAGTGAGTGTCGAACAAAATAACCGTCAAAATGCAAGCAAAGAGGCCTTACTTCGAGGGAGACGGTGAGAAACGATGAAAGGAAGAGAGGACGTCGAAATCGTCTTCGGTCCAAGGGAGGGGGGGGGGGGGAAAGACCCGGAGGGATAAAACCCAGATTTTTTTTCAGGGTTGGTAAATGGGCAGAAGACAATGTGGCCAAGGGTTGTAAATACGGAAAGGTATCAACGTTTCAGGGCGGGGGAGGGGTCCTTACGAAACAGACAGGAAAAGGCAGGGGGGCGGTAGTGAGTCTGGGCCGAGTACATATGCTGGTGGATTTGCATCACTTCTGGGTGAGAGGGAATTGCTCCGGTCGAAGAAATAAAATCGCAAGAAATCGAGGGGCAAGTGCTCTTTGCCAGGATTAATGAGGAACCACAAAAAAATTAAGAAAAGAGGGTCTGGGGGGTTTAAATAACACACCGAGGAAAGGGGACGGAGAAAAGGATTAAGTGGTACTATAAGGGTCGTCCTACGCAGGAAGAAAAAGGGAAAAAATCAAAATCTCGAACGGTCACGGGACGGTAACAAAGCAATAAAAGAAGCCCAACAAAACCCGGACCACGCAAGGTGAAAGAAGTGAGGGATGGCAAAATCGGGGGCTTTTCCGGAAAGTGAGAGGTAAAACTGCAAGGGGAAAAATTGGATTGCAATGAAAGGGAAAGAAGAACGATTGCTCAGATGCAGGAGACCTGGCCAGTGGAGCTGGCGTCAGGGGGGGGTAATCAGGAACATCCCGGACCAGCGGGGGTCAAACACGAATGAAATGAAAAAAAATCAAAAAGGGGGGGGGGGGAGAGAAACGTTCAGTGGTTACAAGCACAAAGAAAAGGAGGGAGAAAGCCCGTTACAGACGGAGGTCAGGCCGGGAAAGAACAGTGCCAGCGGATCCGGGGCTGGCCGCAAAGAAGGTTAAACAGGACGGCGAGCGGTTTACAAAGGCGCCAGTGGAGAGTTCAGAAAAAACTTAGGTGGGGGGCGCTTTGGGCCCAGGTCAAGTGTAGGGGAAATTCCCAGCCAACCAAAAAAAGGACAAAGAAGAATGAAACGCCTGTTCCTATAAAAACGGGGAGTTGCGACGAGGCAGAAACCCCGTGCAAAAACCTTGGGCCACCAAAAAACCAACAAGGGCCCCACGCGCCGGAGGGACGGGGGACACGAGGGAAAGGGTCACGCCACACTTTGGTTGGCGGAGTGAGACAATTATCCTTGACTGAAGGGGGATAAGGACCCGGGAAAGATAACGCGCAAACGACCGTTGATAGGAAAGGGTCAAGCTCGGAAGGAGAATGAAGAGGCCGAAAGTCCGAAAAAAAGTAACAGAAAATTCAGCTCAATGAAGAGTCTGTAAACCGACCCCGAAAAAACAATGGAAAACCCTTTTTAAAAGGCAACGATACAAGAAGTGAAACTCAAACGGTGGTAACTGCACATCGATGAAAACCGTCGACCACAACACACTCGGATAAAAAAAAGAGAAGAGGAACGATGTGGTTCGTCCCCTTCATTTCAAAAGGTGAAGAAGGTGATCAAAAAAGGGTCTTCCACAAACGGGGCAAACTTGGCAAAAATTGGGTTACGGGACAGCAGTCCAAAAAAATTACAAAAAGAGGGACTTGTTAACCGCAATTCGAAAGGGGACAAGTCTGAAACGTTAACCGGTAAAGATCGGGGGCTGGCAGCGGCAGATTCGCTGAGCCTGTTCCAAAGGGAGAATCTTGGCTAAAAAAAACGCAAACACTCAGCATGCGAGACCAAAGGAAATTCAAAACCGTAGTGTGACGGGGCAGGGGGGCCAGTGGGTTGGGAGGGGACAAGGAAGGTTTTGCATCGGCAGCAAGCCATTACGGAAGACGGGGATATCTGAAATCAAGGGCCGGGGGAAGTAGGGAAGCCAAGCCGGGACAGGAGGAAAAAGCTCAGAAAGGGTGTTGACAAGAGGCAACAGCAAGCGGGTAACTTCGACGTTCGCTGGTTGGACCGCAAACAGCACGTCAAAGGATGTGCGTTCCTAATCCTTGGGGACCGAAGGGAGACGGCTGGGGAGCCGCAGGTGCGGGACGGAAAACGAAAGGAGACGAGCCGTGCACCTATATCAGGTGAAAAGGGACATCGGGCCGGAGGTGGTTCAAGAAGAGCAAGAAAAGAAAGGAAGAATAACTGCCGAGAAAAGGCCCGCGGGCAGAAAGACACAGGAAGTGTCGATGCCCCTTGGGGGGCTGCAGATGGGGGGGGTTTCTGGGCCGTAAATGGGGGGCCTCCCAGGGCAGCAAGGCAATTCGGAAAAAGAAGGAAAGTCTTGCAGTAGAAAAAAGTTAGGGGCAGAGTGAGATTGGTTGAAAAAAGCAGTACCGGAGCGGCACTTGATAGGGGGGGGGACGTCATTCCTGTGGAAGAAGAAAATCAAAACGTAGCCAAAAAAAGCGAATAGAGAAAAAAAAGAAAAAATTTCGGGGTGTAAAACCATGAAACGAGGTTTTAGAATGGGGAAAAGGGGGGGGAAAAAGGACAAAATCCTGCAACAAAAGGTCCAAAACCTCGATGAGAAGATGATGGGATGGAGATAAGAGGGGACAATCAATCGCAGGGTTGAAATTAAGCCAAAACAGCATAAGGCCAAAGCGGGGGTCCCAAATGGGAAAAAAGGAAATCAAAAAAAATCCCGCGGCAAAACCGCACCGTCATGAAGATTCGAAGAGGGAAAAGGAAGCTTGCTCACGAGAACCAACGCAAAGATGCCGGATCCTCAAAGGAAAACAGCAAGGATCTACTCCCATGCAGGTGGAAGGGGACTCGAGACCACAACGGGTCCGAAAGCGTAGTCGCCGCCGCTGCAGACGCAGAGGGGGTTGAGAACTCACTGACGATAGGGACCTGCCAGGACCCCATCCCTAAAAAGGGTCATATGGTTTGAGACCTAAGGAGGGAAGAAAGGGATTCAGCAGGGAGGAATGAAGGAAAAGGCCAACTACAACTCCGCGGACCAAGAACTCGCAAAAAGCACGCGTTTTAAAAAAGGGGAGAAGCCGCCGCCTGTAAGAAGCCCGAAAAGATCCACCCAGAATATTTGGGGGGGGGGGGGAGCCGTGGAAGGGTTTGTTCGGCACACGGCGGTGACGGCCGGGGCAAAAAGAGGGAAAAAAGAAGGTGCACGAAAAGACCAACAATGCCTCAAAAAACATGGAAAAAATGGGTGCAAAGGGGGGAAGGTAGGAGGCAAATCTGACCAAAACGGCTGGAAAGAGGGAACTGGGGAGGACGCGGCAAGCCATCGTCCAAGGAATCGAACTGTGGTACCGCGGCAGCCTTACTAGGCGGTGAACTAAGAGGGCAAAGAAAGCAAGTTCACAAGCATAATGAAAAAGAATTTTGTCAGGCCAGCCGCCGTGATGGGGGTGCAACGGGTGGAAACATACAAGCAAGTGTGAGGCTTTCTAAAAGCGATGGTCACCTCACGCCCCAAGCTTGAGGGGGGCTTGGTCGGGGAGACCTCGACAGAAAGCGGGTAGGGGGAACCAAATCTCCGCGAGTCAACGAGGTGCTGGAGAGGCCCCTCACCCGATCAAAGAGCTTTGAGAACCTTTTCTGAACTCTCCCCGACAAAGGGATGAGGTGAAGGAGCCACTGCAAACCAAATTTTGGACATCACGTGGAAAAAGGGGCACTGAGAGGATAATAACCTACCAACAACGCACGGAAAAGAAAAACAAGCTTGAAACCGACTGGGGGAAAAAAGGCCGGCGCGGTACAGGGCCAGGCCCCCCAGCAAGAGAAAACGCAAAAACCAGTGGAAACATAGTGAATAACTTCCAGGCCAAAGAGGGGGACTGGCCCACATGACCAAGAGGTAAGAACACAACACGCTGGGACAGGACCTTCGCAAGGTCTCGTTGGAAAGCTGAGTCTCGGCCGAGAAGGGATTGTGGGGAAAACCAACCCGGAAAAAACGGACAAATGAGGAAGGGGAAACACAGATGGGGGTAGTGTCGAACGGCAAAAGTGATGGAGCGGCAAGCAGCACGGGAACAAAGGAAAAAGGGAAGTGGAGCCGTACATTGGAGTGGAGCGGGTGGGCATGTAAGGGAAAAGAAGCGGCAGGGAGGAAGCGTAAAAACCAAGGTTTGGAAGAGGACTGGCGCGTCACTGCGACGTCCGCGAAAAAAGGGGTTTAAGAAGGGAGGAGGGGCGGAGGCGCCGCGGTTCAGAAAAAAGGCGGAGAGGAAGTCAATCGATTGGGGAAAGACTAAGAAAAACGGACTGGGAGACTTGGGACCCGGGATGGCTGACCAAAGATCAAAAAAAGAAGACAGGAATGCAAAAAGTCCGAGTCAAGGGTCAAAAGGGTGGGTGAGATGGGACGAAGAGACACCTTGAAAGGAAAGAAGGTTCCGATTCGGGGAAGGACCCTTTTCAAAACTCAGTCGCACAAACCCACGCGGCAGGAGAAACCATGCCTAGGCGGAAAAAATCAGGGCGGCAATCCGGACGGGAAGGAGGCCACGAGAGAAAACAACAACAAAGTGGAGGGGGAGGAAAGAAGAAAAAAAGGAAAGACATCGGAAGGGGATCCACCAGAAAAGCCGTGCGCCCGAGCATTGTTCAAAAAAGCCGCCGCTTGGGGGGGGCGGACTACAGGATGAATGCTAAGGAAAGAGAAAGAGTCCAGGTGAAGAAAAAACCGCCTTGGGGAAAGGGAAAGCGGGGGAATGAAAACGATACACAGGTGGGCCATGACCTAGACTTGCACTGACACTTCGAGAATCAGGGGAATCTCGGGTCAGCGCCAGGGGGACCAGTTAAAGCCGATGGTCAAGGGGTAAGATCACAAATCAACGAATGAAGCGCGACGAACACTTTTATGACAGCGCGAACAAAAAGAAAAAGTTCAAGTGTCAAGAGGAAAAAAAACCTTTCGAAGCAAACGAAAAAAATGCCAATCCAGGACGCCGACCAAGCCGCTGCAACTGTGTTGACGATGACGGGGCCGGAAGAGCCAGGTCAAGGGTGGAACCCCAGCCAAAAGGAAAAAGTTTGAATTCGCGAGGGGAAAAATCTGCGAGGGAGGGAACGGCCCCGCTGAAGAGTCATCAATTGGATGACCGTTCTACAAACAACAAAGAAACTGGGTGGCCGATGCCGGCCAAGGGAAAAACGGTTCCTGAGTGCAACGGGACACGGACGTCCGCTCCCTACCAGAACAAAAGAGAAAGGAAAGAAGGGTCCTGCAAAAGGGTTTGGGAGAGGGGGAAAAAGACATGTGCAGCGACACAACCGTAAACGTTCTGCAACGGAAGGATAACGGGATGGGGAAGGTTGATCGCGGGAGCTCGGGGCGGGGAACCGGGGGAACATGAACGAGAAGGGGCCCCCTCAACCCTTCACCAGAGGGAAAAAGGGCAACAGGGGGAGATTGTCGGCGGGCCAGGGTAGGTCAACTTGGAGGCAAGAATATGTAAAGGGAACTTGATGAAATTTCGGGGGAGGGGAGGAACCTAAACTTCATCCCCTGCCCAGGGGGGGACCGGGGGGGTGATAGGTAGAAGGCCGAGCGCAAAGAGGAAAGGCTTTGAGGGGGGGATGGGGACAGCAAAAGCAATAGGGGAATCAAAGGAAAATCCAAACATCACCCTCATCTGGTGACGAGGCGAGCCAACTCTCCACGCACAAGCGGGGAGAAAGGGATTGTAAAAAAAAAAGACGCGAAAAGAAAAAACCAGAAAAAACAACACTCGAAAAAATGAGTAGTCACAAGGCATCAAACAAAGACGGGCTGAAGGACAAAAAAAAGCGGCAAGGACGAAGGGGAAATAAGGTAAAAAGGGTGGCGGGGAACCGATTCGGTGAACAAAACCAGTCAAAGAAGGAAGCGGGGAAAAACAAGTTTCAAGAGTCCCCAGAAAAAGGGACGATAATAGAGGAGAGGGGAAACCCGCCAGAAAGGGTCGATTGGGGGGTCGTCACAAGGCAAGATTTAGAAAGCGAAGAAAGTTTCAATGGGAAAATTTCTTCCAAGCATCAAGGAGAATTTTGCTCAGACAAAAAAGCACACGTATTGGCAAACGTGTGGTTGAACGCCCGATCTAAAGAAAGAAACGGAAAACGCGACAAAAAATCTGACGGTTGGGGGGGATCGGGCCACAAAGGCTCTCGTACAGGAGGTGATGGGAGGGCGACAGAAACGCAACTGGGGGCTGGCAGCACTTGTTAACCAAAGAGGACGTGGGGCGGGGGAGGGTGCCAAGAAGAGATGAATTAGAAGAGAATCCTCAGGACTAACACGATGGGAAAAGGGGCACGGGGGAGGAGGGTCCAAAATGCAGGGCCATGAAGGAACGAGGGAAATAATAAAGGGGTATACACGAAAACCCAAAAAAAAGGGGAACCAGGCAAAAAGCGGGAAGGAGGCGGGTCAGCTTTCTGAAACGTAGGACCGGAACAAATAGAGCAACCGGACCAGCCATGGCTGGCCGAGATAATGGCGGGAAGGGAAAAAGGCACGGAGCCTGCAGAGGGGAAGGTGGAGAAGGAAAGCCCGGAGGCAAAGCAAGTAGGGGGGGAGAATAGGGCATGGGGACGGCACGGGGTTTCGAACGACTTGAAGGGGGGACGAAGGAAAGAAGGTACCCGCATGGGAGGGCAAGGGGAGGGGGGGGAGGGGGAGTCTCTGCCTGGGGGTTGGAAGAAGAAAAAAGCGATAGGGCGACCACCGGGAGCGAAGCCCAAATGCTCAGTATCATCTAGGAGAAAACTGGGGAAGGAGGGAGGAAGTTGACCGGAAATCCCTTACCGACCAACATTATCAAAGACAAGGTCAGGGTTTTACAAAAAATCAGGGAAAGAGTTTGCAAGGCAGCAAGGGCGCTGGATAGACGGAAATTGTTCTTCAAACTAAACAGGGAAAGTTGAAAAAAAAAAAAGAAGAGCAAGAGAAGATAGATCAGGGAAGATCGCGGGGAAAAAAAAGACACCGCGCCCACGAAAAAATTCCAGACCTTCAATGGAAAAAAAGGACCACAGAAAATCGCGGTGAATGCCCGAAGAGGGAAAAGGCAAGGGCAAAAATTGAAGGGCAACAAAAAGGGCCGAAAGAACTGTGGGTTAGAGGCCGCGGGCACGGGCAGAATCAAACACAGGGCATGGAGCTTAAGTTCGGGGTATGGGCAAAAGACGGCCCAGCTGCAGCACGCCTGGAAAAAGGAATAGTGTCCCAGCACGGGCGAAGTTCTAGACTTGGATTTGAAGGCCCCCAACCATGCGGGGCGACGAAAAAAAACCGAAAAAAGGGAGTTAAAGAACAAGAGGGGACGCCAAACGGAACGCATCGGTGGGCTGAAAGGGTAACACCGGCGCAAACGAAACGAGTTGTGAACACGAAATGGGGGGAAAAAAAACGGGTCAACAAACAACAACGTCGAGCAGGGGAGTGCTCTGGGCACCCGTCCCTGGGGAAATAATAACCCAAAGCCCAAACGTTGTTTATGGGCAGAGGGAGATCCTAAAAGAACCGATTGCGCCACAGGCAAAAAAGGGGCCTTGGAAACACCGCCACCAAATTAACACACGAAGAAAAACGGGGAAGTGTGGAAAACGATAAGGGGGGCCTCGAACCTGTTTCTAGGTGGAGGAAGTTGCAACTGTGGAATGCAATGACTCCTTGAAAACACTGCCGGGGGATCATCAGGAAAAAATATTGACGACGGAAGACCAGGGGGGAAAGAAATAAAAAGGCAAAAAAAAAAAACGGGGGAAAAGAAAAATGCTCAAGAAAAAGCGGAGCAGAAAGAAAAGGGACGTTGTAAAAACGTCAGGTCTAGAGTAAAGAAAAAAAAAGGGTCAAAAGGTAATGGCTGTACAAAAAAACGCAACAAAACAAAAAAGTGGACCGTTTGGGAGACAGATAGACATTCAAAACTGGAACTTAATTAATCCCACAAAGCGGGGAGAGAGGGGCACAAAACAACAACGTGAGGAGTATAAGAAGAGAAAATATATTTTGGGCTCAAAACCCTTAACAGAAACAGGTTGAAGGAGGGGGGAGAGCCCAGCGTCACAAGTTGAACTCTGGGAAGGGGGGGTAGGGAAAAAGTGGGAAGGTACGAGAAAAACAAGTGAAACGTTTTTTACCAAGGGGGAAAGGAAACTTAAGCGATCAAAGCATTAAAGGAAGAATAATAAAGGGCGGGCCAGCAGGAAGTCGGCTATTATCCGGGGCATGCAAAAGGGAGAAGCTGGCGCAAGCAACAAAAAAGGCCTCAAACTCAAAAAAGGTGCGCGGACCAGAATCGGGCACCAAGTCGTGGAAAGGCGGGGCCAATTGGGGGGGGGGGCGCAAGAAAGGAAAAAAAAAAGGCCGCAATCCCATTAAACTCAAAGCGGAGATGAAAAGAAAGAAACGTACGTGCCGTGAGGAAGACCAAGGGGGCCTGAAGCGAACACACCGCTCGGCTTTGGGGAAAAGCAGAAACAAGGTTACCCACGCAAGCGCGGCTAAAGGGGGGGGGTGCCTCAGAAGGAAAGATAGAGGGAGGGGAGGCCCTACTCACTGTATTGAACATCAAAAGAAAGCACTGGCCTGACCGCCGGTGACTGGTACTGAAAAGATAACTGTCA
>Ga0179593_1314698_pt1 | contig 10165 bp, 10 predicted proteins | sample CZODoug2_1_08_16_FD_185931 | JGI IMG/M metagenome (GOLD analysis project Ga0179593, IMG submission 185931) | Vadose zone soil fungal communities from Angelo Coast Range Reserve, California, USA - CZODoug2_1_08_16fungal (PacBio error correction) | ecosystem: Environmental > Terrestrial > Soil >...
CTATTTCTACAGACTGGTTCAAAAGCAATCACTGAGAGACAGGAGAATTGTTAAAATTCAGGGTCCAGGAAAAGGGTAAAGGAAATTATTAGATGATTTAGAGTAATCCAATCGATTCTCTGTAAACCAACGGTGTTGGGCAAAACGATGAAAGGAAGCAAATGCCTGGTGACGGACGGAGGGATGGTCGGAAGGGGGAATCGCCCAGATCTCATTACTCGAAAAGGACTCTGCGGAGGGAGAAAGAAAAAAGGAAAAGGATCAAGGGAGGGACGCCGACGATATCAAGATTCAAAGAGGGGAGGAACCAAGGGGGCGACTGCTGGGAAAGTAGAGACTCAGCAGAGGAAAAGCGACTAGGCGGCGGGAAAAGGCCGGGGTCGATAGGCAGTCGGTTCAGGGACAACTAAGAAGGGGAACGGAGGTCAAGGGGAAATGGGGCGGGCAAGAGAGGGGGGGGCCGAGCCAGTAAACTTGAATCAAACGACGTCCTTGGCGACTTGCAGGGGGGGAGGGGAGGGTTAGAAAAGGGAAAGCTCACATTAGAAAAACTCGGTGGTGGGGGCCAATGCAGGAAGACGTGGGAGCAAGGGAGGGGCTTAGGTGTGAATAAGAAAGAGAATGAGTTTATCCCTCAAAGAATTGGGTTCGGCCGGTCACATATTGAACACGGGGAAAATGGAGAAGCAAAGGTGTCACTTTTCAGGAAACAACACGACTTGGGAGAAAGGGTGACGCGACGATTCAGAGTCAAATGAGGAAACTGGGACTGTGAGGGGGGAGGGGGAATCGCACCCTTCGAGAAGGGACGGGAGACGGATATCCTCATTGATTGAAGGGTGGATGTACGGTTTAAGAAATAAGGGTCGGTGTTTAATGGATTGAGCCCATGTCCGGAACAGAAAACCGCTTGGGGACGAGATCAAACTGAACGACGTCATCACGAAGATTCCGGGGCGAGGGATCCAAGGGGGAGAAAAAATACCGACGTCTTGTCTTAAATGAAGGGGAATTGGCTATCACCTTTGGAACTTCGCGCGGTAAGGACAAGATGCGGCGGAGCATCGGGGGGAAGGAGCAGAGGCGAAGGGCCGAAACGGGTTCTAAACGGCTGACTTCTTCATAAGTGGCAAAGAAAACGGGGAAACGGGAAGCAGAGTACCCTAATGAGACAAGCAACAGGGGAAAGCTCTAGGGACCCACGACTAAAATTTGAAGCGAGTCAGAGTATGAGTTTTATAGGGGATAGAAGCATCAAGACACGACTTCGACCACGCGAAGCGCCGACATAGCTTCTTAGAATGAAATAGGGCTCAGACACGGGTGTACCTTTGGACCGGATCTTTTACAGGGACCAAAATGAGAAAAAGTCTCTATTTTCGAAAAGGCGCAAAAAACTAAGAAACGGTGAGCCAAGGAAGGTGGGAAGCCACCCGCAGGGGAGAAATACACACAGGACGTGGGAACAAAGCTGCCTCCTCCGAAAGGGGCGTACTGCAAATCAAGGGAGTCGAGTTACAGTGGGTAACGTTTCAACACTGCGGACACCGGCAGAATAGAGTTCTGGGGAGGCTTTGAGGCGAAGCAATATCTCAAAAAAAAAAGGGAAGAAGTGGGGAATCTCGCAGAAATTGCGAACCAAAGAGTGTAGCAAGGGGCGAAACGGGAAAAAAGGTCCCCGTATAGGGGGTGCAGAAACGAAACGGTAGGAAAAGGGTGGTAACACGTAGGGCGGAGGAGGGCCCATTTTTGATGGAACCACATAACCGATCAAATCAGAGTCAAAGTAGGTGGGACAGAAGATATCAGGGGGCCGCAAGGTTTGGAAAAATTCCTTCCACATCGACCGCCGGGGCCGGTCATAGAACTACCGCCGGTTGGAGGGAGAGCCGAGGCTCACGAAAGGGGGGGTGCTCGAGACCTATCCCCGAATCGAGAATTTCGCAACCGTAACAGTGTGAAGCGAATTTCTGAAGCGGGTATTCGGAATTAAAGAAGAAAAGGGTTTTGAAAGAAAGAGGAGCAGGGAGAAAAAAGTTCCCAAGCGGGTGTAATAACGGCGTACGAACGTGGCGTCCTCAGTGGCCTCGTCAAATCCTAGGGGGATTTAGAAGAGAGAGCCCTCAACCTGACAGTTGAGAACGTTGACAGGTGCGGCATCAATAGAAGCTGGTAGAGCCGAAAAGGCGGGTCCACGGGAAAAAACGAAACAGAATAGTGCCCGCAGGAAACCGTCCGTAAATTTGGAGAATACCGTAAATTCCAGCACCCCAGGGGGGAGAGACGGGGGAGGGTACACAAGACAGGAAAAAAAATCCACCGCCCGAGCTTAAATAGGGGATAAAGACAAGGAGAAGACCGAGTCTGATGAGGAGCTAGAGGTCCACAGCCAGGGGTTGAAAGATAAAAGCAAGGGCGTGGACCTGGGGAGAAGAAGTAACCGCCGTTGAAATGGGTAGCTCCCCACGGACCCCGAGCTGGAAAATTAAAAGGAATTCGGGCAGGGCCGGTTTATCAGAGAGGCAAACAGGCAACAAAAAAAGAGTGCGGCAAAAAGGATTCGTAGCGGCAGGGGACGAAAATCTCCCACGCCGCCACAATAACAATAGATGAAATGTAGTAGCAATGGAGAAACAAAGGATCAACAGGACCTAGGTTGAAACGTCTTGTAAGCGTCGGCTTCAATGAAGGGAAAGACAAAAAAAGACAGGGAGGGGGAGAAGGACGAGAAAGGAAGGGCGATCGAAAAGAAAAGAATAGAAAGAGAGAGGGTATCGATATAAAATAGGATAGGACCCGATGGTGTAGAACAGTCGTTGAGATCATCAGAGTAGATGGAAAACAAAGAAGTATCGTAACAATCCAGGAAGCTAAGAGGGGTCAAGAGGAGGAAGAAAGTTCTGGAATGCAGCCAATCTGGAAGGACATGAAGTAACTACCCTCCTTCACGTTTACCTGCGAAGGGGAGGAGAAGAAGTCAAGTCAAAGACATTTAGGAAGAATCCAAGAACCCGATGAACAAGGATATCACGGCGGAGCTCTGATAGGGATTGTGTCGTGTCTCTTCCGCTCCGCTAAAAAGGAACGTTGATAAACTGGGAAAGGTTTTTCGGAGGCCGAGAGCCCGCCGAAAAGGGTATGATCTGGCAGCTGGGGCATTTGGTTAGCGCTCACTGCATGAGCCCGAAATCAATGGAACGGAAACTAGCGAGGTCCAGAAAAGGGGGGAAAGGCGTGGCCTGGGGTAGAGGGAAGAGGGGATAGCTCGCAACAGCCGCCGAGAATAGACGCGAAAGTGCCAGAGGGAAGGGTCGAGACTAAAACTAATAGCCCTTCCACTGGGCCAGTTGGTACAAAAACAAAGGCAGTGGAAGGGGGAGGGGCACCTTGTTGGAATGTGAGAAAGGTGAGAGAAGGAAGGTACGGGAGTGAAATCCATAACGTCCGTCAGTCCGGAATGTAAACGAAGGACTTATAAGTTCAAAAAGATTTCATACTGAGGGGGGCGGGGGTGCTCTTTGGGCGAGATTTTCCCGAGAAAGAAGGACATATCCCCCCTATAGGGAAAAACAAAGAGATGTCGGTCCGACAGATGAGCAGAAGTAAAGAAAAAAATCTGGGACGGAAGAAAAAATTAGGCAAACAGACGAGAAGGCTCGGGGGCTCAACCAGCAAACAAACAGTGGGTAACGAAGTAAGTGAGGAAAAAGGAAGATGACGGATGATCAAAAAAACTCGAAGGGAAAGCGGGACCCCAACGTGAAAGGGCCATGGATCAAAACAGAAGGGCGGCAAGGAAAAGATTGCGAGAGAAAGAGGGTATTCAGACCTGAGAGCGGGAAAGGCGTGCGCATTTTGATTTAGCGAGCCAGCAAAAGAAAAGGTAAGAGGAGACGGAGAGGAAAGGACCAAAGGGGCCGCATAAGACCCGAAATGAAAAATCGGGTCAAAGAAAGAAACGACAAGGGGTAAGAAATTCTGCCTTCGGAAAAACCCAGGTGAAGGGAAGGAACGGTCGAGGGGAACCTCTACATAAGATTGCCGACGAGTCAAGGTTTCAGTTTCACATCACAGAGAGCCGTGTGAGAAAAGAGGGAGAGGAAAACTTTTGTTCTTTGCGCAAGAGGGAGTTGGTTCATCGTATCGTTGGGACGAGCAAACAAGGGCGCAGGAAAATAGGAAAGGACGCCGTCTAAATCTATAAAAATTCGAGCCCCTGGAGGGGTGGTCCAGGACAGAGGGAGATCCTGGACAACATTTTGGGATCCAAATAAACGGTGATTATAAAAGAAAAAAGGAACTGGGAGGATAGAACATGCAGATGAAGGGTATTTTCACCAGGTGTCATGGTGGGTGTTACGTGAAGTCTATAGTGGCCGCGGAAAAAGGAGCGAGAAGAGGGGAACAGAGGGACCAGGGAAGAAAAGATGAGGTTACCAAGGATGGGGTGAAGGGGGGAAAAGTCGGGCAGAGTTCTGGCTCCGCAAAAATCGGAGGGAAGATCGTGAACAGACGGATTGTTGTATGACCTCAAAAGAAGAGATGTTTGGGGGGGGAAACCATAACGGAATGGCCGAAGCCGGACAACAATCACCACTAAGGATGGATAAATTGGGTCATCAGAAGCTGGGTAGAGATACACAGAAGGTGGAGAGGAAAGACAAAGACGGGAAGGGCGAGCTCTCAAGTCGGGGGATCTTCAAGACCGATAGAGGGTGGAAAAAAGAGAAATCGGTAAACGGTTATAATCAAAAAAGTCATGCGCTAAAAATAAAGACGAAATCTGAAAGTAGGTCCCACTGTTGGGGTCAAAACAAGAAAAGAATAGCCCCAAGGAAGGAAAGAAAGGGGGAGCCAAAGGAGGAGGAAAACAGTGAAAACTTACATAAAAAGGAAGGCCTTGCTACCATCAATCACCAACCACAGCATGCAGAGCTATCGTACGGTCATAAGGAGGAAATGAATCAATCAAGAAGGAGTCAGATACGCCTAGATTTAGGGGGGAGGAAAAAGAAGGTAATCGCTACAATCAGAGACCCACAACAACAAATGAAGAGAAAAGCAGGGACTTCAAAATTTGGGAAATCCAACCACCGCAGGACGACAAACGAACACAGATTTAAAGGCGTCAAAAGGACGAACGATCTAAGAGATAAAACAAAAATTAGAGGATGAAAATAGAAAGATATCTTAGGGCTGATCCGAAGTGGGAGCGGGAGGGTTTTGGGAACGACAATTGAAATGGATCTGAAGGTTAGAAGGACTGTTTTTGTACCTAATGATTATCTCGGGAAATGACGGGGACACAAAAAATGCGGAGAAGCAGGAGCTAGTCTGAGGGCTCCGCGGTTAAGGGAAACAAAGATATGCGAGAAGAGCAGGGGGGGGTTGATTTTCTTCAGGGAAAGATTGATTGTAGTCAAAAATGAAGGGAAAAGGTTGAGAACACAAGTGGAAGGGTTAATAATCAAGGGAGAAGAAAATAGAATTCCTAGTGAAAAATGCTTGGAGACGAAGGAGAGGGGAAAATCAAGTGCCCTGGAAACCGGCCCAAGTAGCTTGTCTGTCAAGCCGACCATCGTGACGGGGGCGATCAGGGGGAATAAAAGGGAGGAACTTGCCAGGACTGTTGGGGAAAATGAGGGAACATTGGCCACTTACTGAACAAGGGGAAGATCGTAAATCGTGTGAGATTGGAGGGATGAAGAAGGTCGGATTAATCATTAAAAGGGACATACCAAAAAAAAAGAGATCGAAGAACTCGGCATGAAAACTTGATAACGCAGGATCGTGTTACCGAGAGGACAAGAACCTTACGAACAGGGAGACAAGGAAAAAAAAAAGAAGGACTCTCAAAGGGGCGGCACAACGCTGCGGAAAATATCGATAAGGGAATCGCGGTCAAACGATAAACAATCGGAAAGAAGTTTAAAAGTCCCAGGCACAGAGAAGGAAAAGCAAGTGAGAAGAAGAATTTGCGCAAAAGGGGGGAGGTATCCCGGCAAAAGGAAATTCACAAATTCGAGCCGGATAGGGAATCGCTCAAAATCGAAGGAATTTCTAGATTCACAGAGGGGGAGGAGAAAAAAAGTCCATTAAGTCCTCCATCGTAGGACGAGAAGAAAAAAAGCGGAATAGCACCCCAAAAACGCCTGACGCGCCGAGCTGAAACATCGTGCGCTCGTGATTGAACTAATAAAGGGAAGAAAACCTGCGAAAAATTCAGGAAAGGAAAACAGGTATTTAGAATAGGGAGACTAACAGTAACCTTGGAAGAAAAGTGGGAGGTTCTTGGGAAGAGGCTGAAAGGCGTATCACATCCACCCTGCCTCAAGTCCGAAGGTGGGGATGGGGGAAAAATAAGGGGGTAAAAAATGAAGTGAAAAGCGGCCAAAGAGAAAGTCGCAGCCAGACTATCCTCTATTGGAAAAAATTTGTCCATTATAATATGAATAGGGATGGAAAAGGGCAAGTTTCAAGTTTTTTGGGAGGAATAAGAACGAAGACGTAAGCGTCCTATTTGGTGCTTTCAAGCACTTTGAAAAAGACCAAAAATCGGTGCGGAAGGGGGGAGATTATACGGGGAGGCCTAAGGAGGGGGAGCCGATGGGACGGGAAAAAAAAACCCCAAAAAAGAGTGGTCCTTACGCTTGATCAGTAGAGAAGAGGAGGGGGGGGGTGGGGGGCGGGGGGGGAAAGAAAGGGCTTTTAGGGGAGGCCAGTGCGCGGCCGGGAGCGACACCAGGGAAGAACGGTCCAAGGACAATGAAGCGCTTTGGAAAGTTGTACTTTGGAAAGACCGGCCGGAGTACACCGACAAGAATACGGTAAGGTGGGCTCATGAAAACGAATTCAAAAGGGAGGGGAGGGTGGAAAAGCCACTCGCTGTAAAAACCGAAAAATCCAACATTCCTGCGAAGTGAAAAAAAAAAGGAGAGCAATAATTAGAAAGAAAATCCATTTGTGAAGGAACGACGCACGAGTCTGCCGCGTATAAAGTTGAGGCGCGTTACAAGAGATACCGAAGAGAGTCAACGCAGTTAAATAAAATTGGGGAAGGGAAAAAAAGATAAAGGGAAAATACTCGAGTGAGAAGGAAAGCTCTCAACAAAACCCTCCAACAGGCATCGACGCCCGGGCAAAACACAGGGTCCGATGAGATAGACTTTCCATAAACTGGGCGCGGGCGGGAGACTTGTGAAGAATGAAGAGGAAGCTGTTCTCGTTAGGGAAATGCCAATTACCAGCAATTCTAGCACAGGCGCTACCGAAAGTGGTACAAATTGAGGGGGACTTCAGGAAAACATGGAAAATCCAAAGGTGTAGCGTGAGGAAATCCGGATTTACATTAAGGAAAGAGCACACCATTGAAGTGAACATAGCGCGGGAGTGAACTTGGCCAATTCGCATGACAAGCCGCGCAAATCTGGGAAAGTCGGAAGCCGGGATTGAGACAAGGAGGTTCGGGAGCCAAACTCGATAACAAAAAAAAAACCAAAGGAACTAACAGACTTAAAAAGCCGGGGAGGGTAGAAAAATAAGGGTGGCGAGATGAGCTAAGCATGCCACTGATGAAATAGGGCGGGGCGGGAGGATTGAGGGTGGTGGGTCGACTCTTCTGTGCGACAGGGGGGGAAAAAAAACTTGGGGGGAGATGAAATATTAGGAGTGGACTTCATCGGGAGCCGTACGAAGAATTAATGCAAGACGTCCTGGTAAGGGCAATGTCGTATGCCGAAAAGAAAGAAGAAACATCGAGGTCAAGGTGGGATTGCGAATGAACCGTTGCGAGTTGGCCGGCGGGGGCAAGAAAAAGCATACTGAGATACCCTGAAGGGCAACCCAGGGGACTGGTCAGGGGGGACCGTTAACAATGAAGAACAAGGATCCCATTTAGAATACAGGTAGACACTTTTAAGGAACGCGAAAGTGGGGAAGTTCCCATTAAACCGCAACCTGCCTCGAGGAGACGGATTTCGCGAAAAGGTCCTTTCATAGGGTAGGTAAAAAAACCAGCGGTACTGGAGATCCGGGTCCGAAAAAGAGGGGGCAGGGAAGTAGGGGAGTTCAAATAGAAGAAGCATCTAGTGGTTGGGAAGAGAGTAAGGGCAAAGTCCCCCAAAGACCAGACACGTATTCCAGCGACCTGCAAGGCTGGGACGCTGTAAAGGGGAAGAATACGTAAAGGGGCAAAACGGTCATAAGGGAGTAAAATTAGGACACTGGGGGCGGAAGCTGCCTGGGTCACCGCAAGGCTTTTTGGTTGCAAATGGCGTCAATAGGGAGTGCCCAGACACGAGAGGAAAGCCGTTGATACCAATAAAACAACTGAAAGAGCAATTCCGCCGCGAGAACAGGGGGAAAGGGACCTTATTCAGAGCTGCAAAGGGTTGACAGGAGCATCACCCAACGCAAAGTGAGAAATAAATTCTTGAAGAAACGAGAAGCACAGCGGGGGGGCCGAAGGGTCAAGAGACTGAAAAAAGACAACGACCAGGGAAATGAAAACGGGCAAAGGGCAGGCAAAGAAAAACTGCAAGGCCTGCAAGCAAAATATTGAGTGCGCGATGTGAGGAAACGGTTAGAGGGGCGGTGCCGGAGGCATTTGGGAACCCAACCGCGAGGACGACAGAAAAAAATAAGTTTACCGAGCCGCCGCCGCGGTGGCGGAGGCAAAATCAAAGCACTTCGCGGGATACGTTTTACAGGGGGAACGCGGAGAAAACTTATCATAAGAATATTGGCCTTCGAAACTCTCACAACACCAAAAAAAGGGGGAGAGGGGGAAAAGATTACCTAGAATAAGTGAAAAGAAGGGGAAAAAAAAAAAACAGGAAAAGGGAGACCGTCTAATGGCTAGGTAAAACTCACCCCGGAGGAGTGAAACCAACAGGGGGGGGAGGAGACATGGCTACCCATCTTCATTGTGTTAACACAAAAAACGGGGAAATTCCCCGTAAGAAAACAGTCAGTTTCAGCCAACATCCGGGTCCCGGGCAGTGCGCAGATTGAAGTGAAAAAGGTCGGCTAGGCCCTCATGGAACATGGAGAAAGAAGCGCGCGGGTGGGAGAATTTGGTTTTGCAACTGACCCGCCACTATGTGCTAAAATCGGCAAAGGAATAACCAGCATCAATAGACAAGGGGTAGAAAAGTACGAGCAAGTTGGTTGTTAGACTGGTTTTGTTGGTGGTTTGTTTGTAGGGTTGTTTTGGTTTTTGGCTGTCAAACCCAAATGGAGAGAGTTCCTTCGAGGTAAGCAAGGGGACAGCAAACTTTAGCGCGACGAAGGGCCGTAGCGTTGAGAAAAGACACGTGAGGCAGATAGTGAAATTATGTCAAAGGAAGACACCCTCCAGGATAGAGAACGAACAAAAAAAGCTCAACCGGCCACAAGAAACGACCGCGTAAAACATCACGAAGGAGCGCGGTAAGCAATTGGGAGCGAGAAAGAAAAAAAGAGGAGCATAGTAACAAAACAGTAAAAAAGAAGGGAGAATTGTAGCAAAAGGAGAAGGTACAGGGGAGAGGGGGTCGGCCGTGGGGCAAAATAGCCCCAAAAAGAGATTATGGATATGATATAAGAAGGAACCTCTATCGAGATGTCGTATAGAAAGTAAGCGTCAAGTCCATCAGAAGGGTTAGTAGAAGAAACAGCGAGGGAAGGTTTGGGACTTAATTCCCTCCAGGTCATGAGTGGGTGTTCCCTTGTGGAAATGTAAACCCACCCGCGCCCTGGGGGCAAAAGTGAAAACCCGGTAGTCAGCAAATGGACAACCGAGGGGTGGCGTAATGAGAAGGTGGGGGGGGGGACCTGAAACGACCAAGCGCGCAATAAAATCATTAGTGAAAACAACCCGCAAGAGAATAGCCATCCTTCGAAACCCATCACAAATGCCTTCCATGTGTCCGCGCAAGTGTAGGCGAAAGGAACAGGACGACCAGGAGGGGAGAAGTGATAGACTGGGAGGAACTACGTCTGAACTAAAAGAAGGAGCAATGGCTGGGAATGAGAAGGAAAAGACAGGGAAAAAAGGACGCATCGAGGATAAAGAAAGACGAGAAGCACATATATAAGGAGCTAAGAACGATCGGACACGCAGGGAAACTACCAATTTATAATACTTATCGAGAGTGACATGCGGAGACAGCAAGCAGGGGGAATA
>Ga0179593_1466897_pt1 | contig 10165 bp, 8 predicted proteins | sample CZODoug2_1_08_16_FD_185931 | JGI IMG/M metagenome (GOLD analysis project Ga0179593, IMG submission 185931) | Vadose zone soil fungal communities from Angelo Coast Range Reserve, California, USA - CZODoug2_1_08_16fungal (PacBio error correction) | ecosystem: Environmental > Terrestrial > Soil >...
GGCTGGAAGGAGAGCAAGAACAAAAGTTACGCAGAGAGTGTGAGGAGGCAGCAAAACAGGGTCAAACATGAGTAGTCCAGGCGTACTGGGGCCCATGGTCGAGAGAGGGTGGGCAAGAAGACTCAAGGTCCTTAAGAAGGAAGGGGTGTCCGACGGCTCTTAACAGAGATCAAAAATCTTCGTCGTCTAATCTCGGAAACTCGAACATCGCACACAAGGCAACAAGACCTCAAAAAAAAAAGACATTCAGGTCCAGTAGCCGGCTCAAGCTCTTTCCGAAGGGAAGAAAGACTCCGGGGTTCCTCGAAATGGGACGCCACCACGGTGTCAAGAAAAAAGAAAAAGGCTAGTGTAATCGGGAGACCCTGGGAGCTTCCAACTGAGGTTGTCCGCGCGAATCAGGTAGAAATAAAAATAAAGGTGGGAGCCTCAAGTACCGGACGCTCAAAATTACATCCACTGGCTTTCAGAGGGGGGAGTCGCAATGGAGGGTCAAGAGAGAGTCTTTCGACACAATTCGGAGGTTAACACGGGGTGAAGACGTGAATCTGAAATCGTCAACTGCCCCGCTAAGCATTAACAGAGGAACAAACAGAAAGAAGTAAAGGGGAATTACTCTATAAAATGACGCTGTGGATACATTCGAGTGCAACGAAGCTAGATCTCAGTTAAACCTGAATGACTAGCGGTCTCCGGAGAGTCAAGGAGTTCAGGGGGAGGGGGGTACGGTGGGGGAGTGAGGATATCTAGAGAGTAGGGCGGGGTCGCAGAAGCATCTGGGGTCGTAGGCGAGTACCCAAGGGGAGGACAGGTCCGGTGGGGACGCGTCAGGGGTCATTTCGCAATGCACGAACAAAAAAAGCTCATCCTCCCTTAGGCTGTTTGGACTTGAAAGGGCCAGGTGCATCGCGAGACATCGTTGTACTAACGGGAGTCAGAACGACAATACACCTAGACCGTAAATGCCAGTAAGTCCGCCGGGGGAGGATTAACAAACTGTATCGCCAAGTCATGGGGGAGGCAGATCACACACGGAGGCATGGGAGGGGGGGTGAACGACAGCACCTCTACTTGCTACGCCTGCGTCGAGCAAGGGATGGGGTACGGGGGTTGACGCTTACACATGGGCAGTAGGGGCAACGACTAAATCAGGGCTTACATACCGTGGAAAATGAAAAGACTACATGAAAAAACCATCACCGGGCCAGCCAAATCGGGGGGATCATAAACGGTAGGGTAAAATTGGGGGGGGGAGTAGATCCCTTTGGTCACCGAAGGGTTTGGTCATCACAGGATCAAAATCTCAGAGGTGAACGTCAAGGGCACGACCCCTAACTCTTCCCTCCCCGTACCATGAAAGAGGAAGATAGGAGTGAAAGCGAGCAGGGTGAAACGAATCGGAAAGGGGATCAGGCCTGGGTGGCTGACCCAATCGGGGAAGATGGGCGGGTCTGTCTTTATGGAGTGATTTCCTTGTTCCGATTTCCCACCATTAAGATATCAATCGGCAGGAAATATCGTTCATAAGGCCAAAAAAGACAGGGGGGGAGACCCAGCCCAAGAATGACTCAGTTGAGGGGGAACTCGAAAAGCCGCCTGCACTTGGACCGGGAGGGGGCGATGAAAGACGGACTTGGTTGGCAGCAAGAAGTTACCGCCAAAAAAAACGTCAAGAATAACTGAAGAGCTCGCTAGACGGGTATAGACGAGTAATTTCCGTTGCATTGACGGGAATTAAGGCCAGGTCCGATAGCAGGAGTTAGTAGGTCCATATTCGGGTCTATTGTCGTAAAAGAAGAACAGGTGGAAAAACCTGGTGAGACGGAGGTCCACCGGGGATAAAAAAATAGCGACATCTGACGAAATAGGTGGTATAGAGGTGGGGGGGGGGTAAGCAGCCACAGGATAACGTGCCTGCACCGGACATTTGAGAAATTAGTATAAAGCAGACCTGGGATTCAAGGAGCACAACCAGTTGAAGGAGGGTCGGAATTAGATAAAACAGCGCCGAAAAAAGGTCTTGCACAACCGCAAAAAAGTAGAAAAAAGACACTGTTCACTGGAAGGGTTCCAGTCTGCAGGGTCGGGGGGAAAAAGTAGACCGAGCCTAGGGGGACGTAATGAATTTTTGACAAACAATGACGGAAGGTCAAGTGTCGTACAGAAAAATTGGAATTCCAGGAACAGCACACTCGGACACGAGGTGGGAACGACGGGGCGAAACGACGGGTAGCGAATCGGGCAGAGGGAGTACCCGGGAGATCTCGAGAAAAAGAAAACAAAAAAGGGGGGAGGAGGGGTAAAAGGAGGATATCTAACGGGAGCGCCGATTAGCGGGCGAAACCAGTTGAGGAGATATTCTTAGGAAGAAACGCTCCTTTGGGGGATTAAGGCAGGAACCATGATGACGACTAGGACGTGGTCAAGGAAAGTAAATGAGTTAAGAAGGGGATCTTATAAGGGGGCCCAACCGAAACTGGATGATTTGAACACGTCAGAAGGGTTTGAAAACGAGTTGGGTACGCGGGCTAACTACACTTTGCACGCGAGGAGGGGCCTTCAGAGAGAGACCTGAAGGGGGTTGGGTGGGCAAAAAATGGGATTCGGGTCTAAAATACTACTTCAGATCGTGCAGGGGCATAGGGAGGGCCGAAGGATTTGTTAACGCAACAAAGTAAGACGTCCCCAGCTCGCGTACCTCCGCGGGTGGGGGTTCCTTGGGGTGCAGCAACTGGGGTAGAAATCAAACTTTGTCACCGGTGGATGCTCACAGAACTCGCTTGCAGCTCCACGAAGAGGGGAATCAGCGAGAACAAGTAATACTAAAATTACCTCCTCGGCATCAGCAAGCGGGGCTACCGGAATAAAACGATAATCTACTTAAAAAAAGTTGGACTAAGGTGGTGGGTTAATATCTCGGAACCAGATCTACATCGAAAATCCAAAAAACTTTATTTGCGGAAAAAGGAGGAACTTGACTGATTGGGGGAGGTGCTCAAGGGCGCTCTTGGTTCCACGGATGAAAGAGGGAGATGATGAAATGTCCGTCCTCGGAGAACTGGTGGGTGGCAGGCCTTCAGAGTGAAAAATCCAAAAAAAAAAAGAGGCCAGAACCTAATCACTCTCAGGCCCCAGGGGTTGGGGGGGTGGGTTTGGGGTTTTGGGTTGTTTGGAGTTGGGGGTGTGGGGGGTGGGGGTGGGGTTGTGTTTTTGTTGTGGGTGTGGGGGGGGGTTGGGGGGGTTTTAGGTTATGTCCGAAAGCTGTCATCTTTTCGGGAAAAATCAGCCAACCGCTCTGTTGCTCGGTGGGACAACCCGGGTTCCACATGCTCTACGAAAAAACACAACGCGCTGAGAAAGGCTTAACTGAGGGTCGGTAATGGTGGGGGGGTGACAGGGGGGGACTCTGGGGGCGTCGCCAATTAAGGAAGAACTAGAAAGGGCGACACCAGAGGACTTGTGTTAGGTGTTCCAACCGCGCGGTGGCTACGGAGGGCTTCACGGGAAGGTTTCTGAGGCTCCCGAACCTTGGACTCACCGATGCCGGAAATGGTTGGAATGCCCCTCTCGGAGAGCCATGTTTCCAGCCGGCAACGGAGGTAGGCACTGTGTCCAGCTGGTGGATAGGGGGAATAGCTCTAAATAGGAGAGTTATAGTCAACAGGGAGGGCGACTGGGTCCTACCGAAATAAAACTGGAACAAGCATCCAGTTAAACGAGAAGTGGTGGGGAGTCGCTCCTGGAAAACACCAGACGGTATCCAGAACGGGCTCACCCAATGGGGGGGGAAAGGAATAGAACGATATAATAGGGAATCATGATGAGCGGTCCAGACGCGCTCGTAGAGTTCGCAAACAATTCAGAAACCTGACAACCACTAGAAGCGAATCGGTACCTAGGAATCCGTCCAACGACTGGATAGTCCGAGATAGTACGAGAAGCTACTTAGACAGTGTAACGGGCTCGGAAAGAAATGGATGGAGCGAGGGGTTATGTTTTGGGTGTAAGCTGATTAACTGACGTCGACGGTAACGAGAAAAGGGGGAGAAGAAATCCAAGTCGGAACCACCCTTTACCTCTAACCGTGGAACCAACTGACTATTCATTACTCCGCCGAGATTAGAAATCAGATCAGAATTCGGAACTGGAGGATATTTACTGCAATGAGCCGGAGAGGTCGCGGTGACGCTACCATGGAAGGGTTCAGGAAGATCCCAGGGGGCATAGTCTTAGGTCGATGTGGCAAAGGGGTTATGGAAACGGGGAAAAGAGGTTCGAAACCGACTTGGAAAAAGAAAACTTTCCAAGAGCGAGGGAGGGGGTCTTTAAAGTACTGGGGGATCTCAGTGGTGATATCTTACTGGGGCAGAAGAGAAAAAATGTATATAGGACTTCTACTAATAACGCGGGTCGACATTTCGAGCCTGGATACCCCGGCGGCTTACGGCAAGGTAGGGCGGGACAATATAGACATGTGGCCCAACAAAAATAGGGAACAGGGACTCCTTCTGGTACGACTCTACTCTCTCTGACCTGAGAGGGTTGCAATATTCGGACAGACCTATCAGAGAGAAAAACAAAAACGTGTGGAGGGGATAAAGACTTTTCTTGTGACGGGAATATTTGCTAACTGTCAAAGCGGACTGGGAATATGGAAGCGACCTAAGCATAGAGGGGAAGGGACGTGGCCTTTGAAAATGGTCGATCTCGGTGTTAAATATCTCCAAAAGCCGGAAGAAAGTGGTACGGGGGCCTCGGGAAGAGGGAACATTACAGACACTCTAGTTCTTATTCTGAGAAAAGCGGGGCACCCACAAAAATCTCAAAAGGAACGTCTCAGGAAAAATCAAATTTTCTTCCCGTATAGACACGGAGGACCTCGACTTGCATGAGTGTCAAAAAGCGCTTTGTAAGCAGAAAAAAGGTCTCCAATGGGGGTGCCCCGAAACCGTAAAGACTCTGGGCCAGGGGGGAGCAACGGATCTCGAAAAGACTCAGAAGAGTCGAGGGAGAACTCGAGATCAGATCAAGGTTTGCCTCGTGGCAAGGTCGACTGGGTTTGGCCAAGTAAATTAGTGGAAGAAACGTCAGCTGGAGACGATCTCGGGTCACTGTGCTCCAAAAAACTAGTAATATGTAACATTCTGGGGGTTTACGAAGTGTACGCGCATCGTATAAAGCGCGCCAGTGGGAAATAGAAACAAAACCAAAAGCAAAATAACAGCCGAATTATCGAGAAAAAGGGGACCTTGGAAAGACGATGGGCTACCTGGGGCGGTAACCGAAGAGGAATGCTCCTGTCACCGGAACGGAATCTAGGCTCGATGAGATTCTTAGGGCAGGGGAGGAAGGGTGCATCGCGCGAAGAAGCGGGAGGGACGCAGCAGCGTTCGATATCCGGAGGCACTATTACAAAAGGGGGGCAGGGAGCATGTACCGCGGCGATCGGTATTGCCGGAGACGAAAAACAGATCTACGCCTGCATGGGTATCTTGGAAGGGGAACGGGGACGGACTACTTGCGCCAGATGGAAGAAGAGCAGGAGTCATCACTCGAAAAGACACCCAGAGATCCACTTGATGAAAGAGCACGGGTGGGAACAAAAAGAAAGTTCTAGCAAAGGGATGCAGAAATCCAAGTCTGGCATCGGCTGCACACGGGGTAAAAAACCTGCCCTCTAATGTCGGAGAGCCTCAGTCTGCTTCAACGTGAGCTGGTCTTTTAAACATAAAACAAGCAATCATTGGGTCCACGTCAGCTACGGAGACAATTGATAGAAAACTAGGAGACCAATTAACACACAGAACGACATTCAAACGAAGCACTTTAAATCAAGAACGTTTCATTTGGGGTGGGGGTCATTATAAGACGGGGGCCCTAACGGTTTGTACCACCTCGACAAAGGAAACGAGGAAAGTGGTATTAGGACCGCCGATTAATCCCGGAAGAACGGCCACCATTAAAGTCGTCTTTGATGCAACTCGGGTCTGGTTTATGGGTGTATGTAGTGGGGGGTAATTGAAAAAAAATGAAATATCAAAAAGAATGACGAGGGAATAATAGTGCAACGGAATAGGCCTTGAACTCAACCGCACACAGCAACCCCGTGGGATACAAATCTCCCTCAAAGAGGAGTTGCATTCTTTTTTTACGGGATAGGACGGTTGCTACAGATGATCCACCGCACTGTTCAAGACGAAATGGTAACTCTGAGGAACAGAGGAATTTAAAAGGGGCTAATGTATTTCGGGCAGTGACGTGAAGGAGCCATGTCCCGATATTGGGAGCTGAAAACTGCTGACTCTTCAAAATAAGGAAGGGAAACCGGAAACACATGTAGACTTCGGGACACCACAAGGAACCAAAACAAAAGAGGAGGGGTACGCAATTGTCAGTAGCGTTGGGTTTCTTGCCTGGACCTCAATCGGCTTTCGAACGCAGGTCACTGGACAAGCATGGGGATAAAGCAAAACCACTAACATTTGATTCCCAACACAACTTCAGGTCTCGAGATGAACTTACAAAAATCTAAAGATGGTTCTAACACTCTTGAAACCTTTCAGTGTCACCACCCCCGTAAAACATGGGGTAACATCCAATCTACAGTTGTTAGGTCAGTTGCGGGACTTATACACTCGAGCAAGGAACTTCAGTTAAAATTTCAACTCGAACCCAAATCCTCGGGAGTTCCGAGTCTCCCGGGTCCTTAGGAGCTCATGATACACACTGGGTTCTATAGAAAAATCTAAGAAAGAAACATGAACTGGCGCGACGTGCAGCCAGTATCCGGAGAGATGATCTATCTCTAACAAAAGAAATTAGTATAAAATAAGATATTCTACTTTAAAAGGATACCAAGGGTAACCTCAATTACGCGGGAGTAAGGGAAAATTAGCTGGAGGTTGAGAATTATTCCGCCGAGTGGACGCCGAAAGCCCTTTACAAGAAAAAAGATTCCTAAGTGGGCAAGGATCCCCAGGACTCGCGCTGGGGAGGTCCTCACGAACGGAAAAAAAGCGGGGGGGAAAAGTATCAAGGGGTGGGCCACTGTGGCAGCGGGGCTCAGAAAGTTGGTTTCTCGAGACTTGTAAAGACGGTAATAGAGGATCTCCCACGTGGTGGGGGGCAGACAAGCCTGGTAGGGTTGCATATAATGGCAAATCTGCCATCCTAGGTCAGAGATGAATGTGCGCAAAAAGAAAACAGAAGCTTCGACTACGACATATCTGGGGGGTGGGTACTGGGGGCAACAGTACCCCCCTTTGGTTAAAGGGGGAGAGATACGAAGTAGGGAAAGCGCAACCGCAAGTGGCAGCTAAGCTATCGGCATTGAACAAGGATCAGGAACAACCAACAGGCAATCAGCAATATACTAGGAGCTGCTCGCGGTCCGTTGACCGGGGGGGTCCAGGAACAGTGGGGGGAGGCATCGTGGAAAAAATGTTATGTAGCCAAAAAGACACGAGAAGGGCGGGAGAGGCAGTCAGGGAAACAACCTGCGCTGCTGTGGTGATAAAGCGCTCGTGATTAACGGATGGAACACTAAAAAAGATCTCAATGCTCTTCTATTAATTAAGGGTGGGCATAGCCCACTGGAACCGGGAAAACAGATCAACTCCACCTAGTGGCAGCAGCGGCGACCGAGGAAGGGGTCAGGAAAAACTAAGAGGTTGGGGGGGGGGGGGGGGGGGGGGGGGGGGGGGGGGGGGGGGGGGGGGGGAGGGTGGGGGGGGGGGTGGGGGTGGGGGGGGGGGGGGTGGGGGGTGGGGGTGGGGGGGGGGGGGGGGGGTGGGGTGGGTTGGGGGGGGGGGGGGGGGGGGGGGGTGGGGGGGGGGGGGGGGGGGGGGGGGGGGGGGGGGTGGGGGTGGGAGGGGGGGGGGGGGGGTGGGGGGGGGGGGGGGGGGGGGGGGGGGGGGGTGGGGGGGGGGGGGGGGGGGGGGGGGGGGGGGGGGGGGGAGGGGTGGGGGGGGGGGGGGGTGGGGGGGGGGGGGGGGGGGGGGGGAGGGGGGGGGTGGGGGGGGGGGGGGGGGGGGGGGGGGGGGGGGGGGGGGGGGGGGGGGGGGGGGGGGGGGGGGGGGGGGGGGGGGTGGGGGGGGGGGGGGGGGGGGGGGGGGGGGGGGGGGGGGGGTGGGGGGGGGGGGAGAGGGGGGGGGGGGGTGGGGGGGGGGGGCACCTCCCAAGAAATGCGGTTCATAGAGCGGGTGGTTTACCACGAGAAACCTGGACTCATTTAAACGAAAGGAAACTCTACTCGGAAAAAATCCCAGCATATTATCAACTTAGTCGGGTTCTTTCGTGCTTTTGGATTTCGGGGATAGTTCCGGAGAGCTAGGGTTCTAGGAAAGGGCACCTGAAGGTATCGTAGGAGCCATGCAGAATGCCCTTCAGCCCACCATTTCAGTGTGTGATAGCATTGGGTCAGGACCTACCAAACTTCGTGGTATTCAGAGGGCCGGGTCATTGGAGGGGAGAAAGATGCGGGTTTAGCTTATTTCACACAGGGGGGTAGAAATGTAGCCTGGACCGAGCGGAAAAAAGGCCTCCTTTTCGATACGTTGGAAAGCGGAACGGAGTAGGGGGGAATTGAAAGAGACGGGGAATCGGGGCTATATCTTTGACCTCGGATAGTCAACGGGGCTCGGATTAGCTCACGAAAATTGGCACGGGGAAACCGCCCCAAGGAAAAGTGGGCTAGAGCTTTTGATCGGAGGAAGGTGCCCATACGGACGAAAAGGATACCAAAACTTGGCGTAAGAACAATAGACAACGATGGTGGGGGTCAGAACGCTCGCATGGAGAAATGCAACCGTATCCCAACGGAACGCAGATCAGAGCGAACTCGACGTGACGGTAACGGGCAGAACGATCGGGTTGACCTAGGACGTCGCGCATAGTCATGTCTGAGACAATTCTGGATCGAGGGGGTCGGGGTGGGGGGGGACGAGCACGTCACTAAGGGTGGACTACAGTACACGATCCATGAGGAAAACATCGTCACGCTAGATCGGTGAGAACCACGTAAGAGCTCCAGCTCACGCTGGCGATCACAAGGGTTACAGAAAGTGGCTAAAGACGGTACCGTCAATACAAAGGGAAGGGGGGAATCGAGAGGTCGACGTAAAGGCGGGAACTGGTTCTACGCTCCATGTGCTGTACTAGGCTTGGGCCGGGGATACGCTGGGGATGGGTTAGAGAGAAATTTATTGGGGATCGTCGGGGAACCAATAGTCGGATCCCGGGGGGATAACGGGGGGGGGGGGGGGTGGGGGTGGCTGAGAGGGAGGAGCGGGGAATTGGAATAGAGAAAAAAGACGTCCTGAAACCCAGATAGCTACAGGGGGGGCAGATACAGGACCAAAGTGCGGTCTGAATCCTTTGAGGGGTGAAACCTATCTCTGAAATTGGGGGGCCAACAAACCGGCGCCGAAGCTGATTTCTGCGGTCAGGGGCAACTCTTACACATCGGACAACTGCGACATGGACACTCTTCAGTCCGAGCAAATATGCTAACACAAAAACTGTTCTTCAAGATAGGATGACTGGTTCAGAGGAAGAAAACTAGAAGTTCCGAGAAAGACGGGAGCATCAGGGGCAAAGTCAGCATGGAGTAGGACAACTGGGAAAAGTTGGCCAAGGGAGATCAAACGGTGGACGCGGAACCGGGAGGAAGCACCGGGGGCCTAGGAGGAGGAAAAGGGAGATACAGTTCCAATAAACTAGGGGGGTCCCTCGAAATGATCCCGGACCGCTACGCACAATCAGAAGTTAGGCAAAAAGGTCGATCGACGAGAGACGTTAGCTGAAGGGAGAAACCTGCCGGTTTATACTAACTTTCGAAAGGAAGGGAATCAAAAGGTCAAAGATCAGATATATCTAAAAACAAGGGAGCTTCCCCTCAGGGGGGGGGTATCGTCAACCGAGCGAAAGACCCTTGGAGTTACACTGAGATAAGTTTCAAGCAAGTGCTGGGGAGACGTATGCGAGACAAGCTGAACTCCGGTGGTCCGGACCCGGCGAAACTAGGGAACTGGCGGGGTTCAAATGGTTATCTTGAATGTTTACCTGAGGTGGACATCACCAACCACCGAAATATCTCCAGCCGCACTTCTACGAGGAAAAAAATTCGCTGTAGACCTTCGATGGGTCACAGGTGAGCGATGGCATC